>SMER01000314.1_pt1 | contig 9814 bp, 7 predicted proteins | sample 2456411 | NCBI WGS metagenome assembly SMER01 (sample SAMN10132597, study PRJNA489261) | soil metagenome | isolation source: day1 antibiotic-silt loam soil ammended with raw manure from dairy cow... | place: USA | collected 2015-05-01 | reverse complement strand
GCCAAGCCCATGCCCCAACTGCTACGCATCATTATGATCAACGGTCACCTGCAAGGCATCATTGAACTTGCCCTAGACGGCCATACTAATATTTGCGGCACCAACGCCTCCGGTAAAACCACGCTGCAGCGTTTGATCCCAGTTTTTTATGGCGAACGCCCGAACACAGTGGTCCCTAAAACCCGGAAAAAGTTTGATCAATTTTACCTGCCACACAGCAACTCTTATCTGATTTATGAGTATCGCCGTGAAACCGGCACCCTTTGCCAAGCTGTGTTGACGCGTAAAAAGGATGATGGCGTCAGTTATCGCTTTATTGATGCGCCTTACAGTGCTGAGCTGTATTTAAATGCCGAACATCAGGCACACAGCTATCAGGAATTTAGCGCCGGCTTACGTCAGCGTGGTATCCACAGCTCGCACCGTATCGATACGATCAACGAGTATCGCAGCATCATTCAAAATGATTTCAGCTTGCTGACAGGCACTCTCGCGCGCGCTGAATCTACACGCTTGCGCCAAGTTGCACTGCGTTACAGCTTGGTGGAGAGTCCGCATCGCTTACGGCATATCGAAAAGCTGGTATCGGCGGTGCATGCCAAAGAAGGCAAAATGGATACGCTAAAAACCATGCTCGCCGCCATCTTTGAAGATGAAGGCGTGGCGCTGCCCACCACCCGTATTAAAGGGGCACAGGTGCGTGACTGGGTGCAGCGTGTGCGCCAGTCACGGCGTTTAAGCAGTCTGAAAAAAGATAGCCTGAGCCTTAGCAGTCAAGTTGAAACCCTAAATACCACTGAGCAGGCGCTCTGGCAATTACAGCCTTTATTGCTCAGCGACGCCAATCAGTTGGAGCAACAGCACGCCGATCAAGATGCGCACATCAAACAAGCCCAGCGCGCATTAAGTCTGCAGCAGCAGCAGTACGAACAGCAGCGTCAGGATTTAGATGATCAGCGCAGCGCTGCCAGCAGCCGCTTAAATAAAGTTGAAGCTGACTTGAATGATATTGAGCAGCGCCACACGGCTTTTATTGATGCCGATATGCAGGGGCTTGAGCATGCGGTGAATCAACTGCCCGAGCGTCGAGCTAAGCGTGATGAGCTGGCTACGCACCTGCAATTGCTGCGCGAAGCTGAAGGTGGCTCGCGGCAGCGTTTTGAGTCACGCAAGCTGGAGTTGTCCGAGCAGCTCAATGAGTTTGTGGAAAAAATCAGTCAGCAGCAGCATATTATTCGCCGTGAAGAGCAATTGCTAGGCGGGCAGCAGGCTGAGCAGCAACGTCAACTTGAGTATGAGCATCAACAGCAACGGCAAACCCTGCAAGAACAGTTTCAAGAGCAGCGCACGCAACTGATTGAGCAGCAAGCTGAGGTTAAAGCGCGCTTAAATGCACCGCTATTAAGCGCCACCGAGCAGCAAAACTTAGACAGCGAACAAGCACGTATTGATGGAGTTCAGCTGCAACTGACTCAGCAAAACGACACCGTTGAGCGTCTACGTGAAGACCATGAGCAGAGTAAAGTTGCGCAAGATCAGCATTTAGAATTGATTCAGCAGCAGCGTAAAGTTTTGCGCAGCGCCGAGCAGTATTACCAGCAGCTGAAACTCCAGCAGGCACCGCTGGCAGGCAGTTTACGGCATTTTTTACAGGAGCAATTACCCGGTTGGCAACACAGTATCGGTAAAGTGATTCGTGAAGAACTGCTTGAACGCACTGATTTAGCGCCGACCTTGAATGCACAGGGTTTAGTTGTGACTGAGTCGGACCATGGCGAGCCACAGCTGTTTAATGTGTGTGTCGATTTAAGTGCTATTGAGCTGCCTGCGTATGCGCAGGACGCACAAAAACTTGAGGCATCCATTGAGCAAGCGCTGGCGCAGCTGCGCCGTATTGAACAGCAGATTGTTGAGCTGGAAACGCAGCAAAAAAACCTCAATAGTGCCGCACAACAACAGCAAGATGTGCTCACCCAAGCACGGCAAAAACGCGACAGCTACAATGCTGACTTGACCTTTGCCCGTGAAGCACGCCAACGTTTAGTGGAGCGCTATCAAGAGGAGCAGCAAAAGCGCAAACAGGCATTGCAAGAGCAGCAGCAACAGTTGCAAACCCAGTTAGAAAGCCTCAAAGCGCAACAGAAAAGCGCTTTGCAAGAACGCGACAGTGCCTTTAATGCCATGCTGCTGGAGTACCAAGCCGATTGGCAGCAGGCGCTGCAAGTCCTGCGTGAGCAGATTGAACAGCACGAGCATAACCTCAGCGCCAAGCGCCGTGAAACCGAGCAGCAAGTGCAGGAATTACAAAGCGCACTGGAGCAGGAGTTGCGCGAGCAGGGTATTGATCCGGAGAAGCTCAAAGACATCGAGCAGCGCCTTAAAAGCATTCGCCAGCAGGTGCAGCAGGCAGAAGAGCGTAAAGATGAGTTGGATGCTTACCGCACCTTTATGCGGGTGGACTGGCAGCAGCGCAAACCTGAATTGCTGGCACAAGAGCGCTTACTCAAGCAGCAAAATCTTGAGCTCAATGAGCAATTAGCCGCCGAAAAGCAACAGTTTGCGACGCAAAAACAAGCCGCGAAACAGGTGATTGCCGGCTACGAAAAAGAATTGGAACAACTGGCGCAGTTACGCGTGCAAGTGTTGGCATTATTGAAACAGTTAGAGCAGTTTCCGATTCCTAGCCAACAAGTCAGCACTGAGCACAATAGCGGTGACTGTGTTGAGCGTATTGAACGCGCGCGCAGTGCACTACTGGAAAAACAGCAGCTTGATGTACGCCTCAATAACAGCATGCAGGCCTTTGAGCGTGAGCTGTTAAAAGATGCCGCACTGGACTTTATTGATATGTGGGAGTTGCAGCAGCGTGATCTGGGCTTAACGCCAACGCCGCAAGCACGCTTAGCGGCGTATCAAGATATGCTGCAGATTTTACAGGATTTACAGTTAAGTTTGCTGGCGCAAGGGCGCAATTACGGCTCGGAGTTGCAGGGCTTTTTCACCGTGTTCAGTGACCTTAATCAACGTATCAGCACGCAAAGTCGCCGCTTAAGTGAAGAGGTGACTGAAGAGTTTGTCCTCGAAGGCATCAGTAAATCCGAAGTGCGGATTCAATCCACTATTGATGAATTAGGCTTTTGGCCGCCGCTGAAGCGCTTTAATAAGCTCTATCACGAGTGGAGGCAAAACGATGAACAACTGCCTAACGATAACTATTTAGATACCTTAAGTGATGTCGCTGACTTGTTACGTCAAGATCAGCAGTTCTCCTTTGAAAGTTTGCTGCGTCTGGAATTGCGCCTTAATGAGGGCGGCACTGACTTGATTATTCGTAACGATCGCCAGCTGCTGGAGTCCTCCAGTCACGGTATGGCGTATTTGATTCTGTGCAAATACCTGCTGGCCTTTACCCGTTTGCTGCGCGGTAAGTCACAGGTGATCTTGCATTGGCCCATTGATGAGATCGGCACCTTGGCCTATCACAACGTTGAGAAGTTGTTTAAGGCTTGTGATAACAACAATATCTGCATTGTTGGTGCTTTCCCGAATCCAGAATCGGATGTGTTGACCTTGTTTAAACACCGCTATTTAATTGAAAAAGAGTCGCATAAGGGTGCATACAGCAAGCTCAAGCGCATTGAGCCAAAAGTCAGCCGCTTAAGTCAACGCCTACAACAGCACCGCGAGGAGATGACGCCATGATGATGCAGCACAGCCACGTATTGGAGCACTTATTGGCCGGTGCTTTTGTTTGCGAAGTCAGTGACAGCGAAGCGTTTCGCCATCTCAGTCAAGAAGACACGCGTGCGGCTTTTGATGCGTATTTACGCCCGCTCAACCGCCGTTTGGCTACAAACCCCGAAGGCACGGTATGGTTTTTAGCATGGCGCGAACTTAACCCAGCGCTGCGTGAGCAGTTAGCTCAACAGTTTAAAGACACTCTCGATAGCTTAATTCCGATGCTTAAGCTCTTGCAGTTGGCGCAAGATACCTTGGGGCATGAGCAGGTGCTCAGCGCAGGTGACTTTTTAAATCGTCATGAAATGGCGGCACGAATTGAAAACAACCCCAGCTTGCGTGAGCAACTGCAGGCGCTGGCGCAAACACGTTTTTTTCAATCGCAAAGTGAAGATGTGGCTGGGCAACTCAAGCAAGTGTTTGAGCGTTTGCGCGGGCATGGCTATGTGTATCAGCCGCATAAAGACCGCCACCATTATTTAGTCACAGGCAAAATCGATTACTTAATTGATTTAACCCGTTTTATCCGTGAAGAAGAAAATATTCACATCGACGAAGAGTTGCCGCCCAGCCAACAGGATCTGCTGGCATGAGTGATCTTGAGTACCGTAGCGAAGGGGTTAAGCTGGGGGTTGAGCGCTTAAAACTATTGGGCAAACACAGTGAAGTGTTGATGCAAAGTTACTATCAAGTGCCCATTGATGAAGGGCGTTTAGGTGGTCGCGCTATTAATCAGCTGTTAGATGCCAATATCTTAAGGCGCAACGATGAAGCCTCGGGTTTGCAGATGACAGACCCGGTGCGTGATTTGATTGTGCAACTGCTGGCTGACGAAAAACGCCGTAAAGTGAATGCTGATATTGGTGGGTTTTTAACTAATATTCGCACGCTAGTGAACAAAATCTATGGCGCGGAGCAGCAAGCGGATTATCAATACAGCGCTATTTTACAAGCGCAACTCAGCCAAGAAGTGGATGATTTAAACAGCCGTATTGGTACCGGTATTGATAGTCTGTGGAATCGTCTCAATACCGACTTTGCCTTTGTCGGTAGCGTGCAAGAAAAAATTGAAGAAAACGAGAAAGCGCACAGCGAAGTGCTGCGCTGGCTCAACGGTCTGGAGCTGATTAACTTTAAAGAGTTGATTGACTTTGCTGGTAATAACGGTGGTTTACGTCATATTTTAGTGCGCCAGTTGCAGCATCAAGTCAGTGGCCATTTCAGTAGTCTGCGCGAAGTGCAAAACCGCCTAAATGAGCTGATGACGCGCTTTCGCCAGCAACAAGCACGTAATATGTTGGTGCGCGGTATGCTGAACTTTTTTCAGCAACAACCCAACTATCAGCCGAGCAATTATGCGCAGCGCAGTCAAGTGGTGGATTTACTCAATCAAGCCGCCAGTCTGCAGCCCGCTGTAGCCATTACTCTGGATCGCCAGCGCGATATTCAGACGATGCAGCAACTGCTGACGCAACTCCCGGCGCGGACCATGCGTGAAGCTCCAGCGTCGAGCAGCCTGCAAACTTTGGCTGACCAAGAAGATGCAACAGTGGTCGCGCAGCGCCAAGCGTTGCATGAGGATGTGGAAACCTTTTACCTGAAAGTGCTCGACCAGCAACGCAACCAAAGTGCTTTGGCGTATTTGGCGCAAGCAGAATTGAACTGGGATCCGGAAATTTGGGTCTATCAAGTGATTGCTGAATACCAAGGGTTGGCGCGTAGTGAAAAGTCAGCCTTTCATTTGCATTACTGCGAGCACGAGGCAGGGCCTTTTAATCAAGTCTGGTTGATTGAAGACGTTGAACTGCAATTGCTCAGCGAGGGAGTTTTACGATGAGTTTAGATTTGTCACCGCGCGTGCGTCAGGTTCTAGCCAATATTGAACTTAAGCTGAAGCAAGAGCAGCAGGTTACACGCCCCGCGCAGCAAGACACAATGCAGCAGTTGCAGAGCTGGTGTGAGCGCCATGATGTTGATACGCAAGGGTGGTTTACTGCTAGAACTGTATTGTTTGATATTCAGGTGCTGCAGCGTATTGAACGCACTTTAAGCGAGTTAAACTTAACCAGTTTGCAGGTTGATTTAGCCAACACCAATCGCATCACGCAAAGTGACAGCGGTGACGGTGAGCATAAGACCGCCGGTGATACACCGATGCAGTATCGAGTGCTGATGGCGCAAGCCAATTGCGGTGCCTATTTCCCCGAGTGGGTGACGCAAGCACCGAGTCAGTGGGTGATGGATATCGACTGGCGCACCTTACAGTTGCATGAGTTTAGTGATCTGTTAATCGTCGAAAATCGAGATATTTTCTATGAATACTTTGCTTTGCACCCGCAGCGTTATCAGTTGCCTGAGCGCGCCTTAAATGCGTTGGTGGTATACCGCGGTGATGGTGATGAAAGCAAAGGCTGTAAAGCCTTACGCGAAGCGTGGCTGGCCAGCGCTAAACCGCTGATTTATTTTGGAGACTATGACAGTGCCGGGCTCAATTTTGCTGTGAATGGCGGCTACACACATATCATGTTGCCGATGCGCGAGTTGTTGCTGGCGCGTGCCAATGCTATTTCACAAGATGCCAAGCAAATTGATTTAGCGGCCAGCGTCAGCGCTTTTGCTCAGCAGTTACCCGGTAGCGATCCTTTGCGTGAGTTGCTGTTGCACAATACGCTGCAGCAACAAGGTCTGCGTCAGCAAGCGTTCAGTGGTGCGTTGCAGGTTTTAGCGATCGCGCGTACTTAAGCTGGTACTCCGCACCTCAACACGCATGCAACGCGTTGTGCATCTTCGTTGTGGTGCGGGGTTATATGCTTAAGCGCTGGGTACAATATTCAGCTGGCTCAGTAGTGCAGGGGAGCTGGGTTGCTGCTCTAAATTGGGGTGGTTAAACGGAATGCTTTTACCGGTTTGCTCTTCAATGATTTTTTGCAATTGCGCGGTATCAATCTCACCGTTTTCTTGAATGCTGCGTTGTAAGGCGTCAGGGGCAATCGCATAACGGCCTGAGGGCAAGTAAATTGCGCCTGTGGCAAAGTCGACCGCAAAAGCTACGAGCCCCGGAATCACCCAAAACAGCAAACCGATGCCGTCCATAATTACGACGCCAGGATCAATGCGTGCGCTCGATTGACCGCGGCGTTCTGGGTAAATAATGGTGCCGCAACCGGATAACTCTAAAATCAGTAGAGCGCTGAGGGTGCTGGCGACAACAGGTTTTAACAATGACTTACGCATAATAGGCCTCATGCAATTGTTTTTAATAAGCAACACTGCTCCTTGTTTTATGCTGACAAGGAGTGGTTGGTAACTATAGAGCGATCTTAACAGCAAAATGTTCCTTAAATCGCGACGTACACGACAAAGTTGCCGGTTCTTCTTGAGCAATTTAAGTAAACAGCTATCAGCGTCGCAGTAATAAAGAACCTTGGATAGGATGAAACTGCGTGGCCGCGCGAATCAAGGCAAAAGCGGTGTAGTCCGCTACGCCAAATACTTCTGTGCGCACCTGATAAAGCTCATGCAGGCGCTCCAGTAAAATGGCAAAATCACCATCTCCAGAAGCCAAGATCACAGTGTCGGCTAAACTGGCGTATTGCATCGCATCGATAGCAATACCCACATCCCAGTCGCCTTTACGACTGCCATCACTGCGCTCGACATAAGGTTTGAGTTTCACTTCAAAGCCAATCGCACGCAGAATATTTTGAAATTGCCGTTGTTTTTCATCACCGCGTTCAGTGGCGTAAGCAATGGCTTTGACGACTTCGCGACCTGCGCTGACCTCGCGCCAGAACTGATTGTAATCAAAGCCCGTCGCAAAGCCTTGGCGCACGGTGTGATAAATATTTTGTACATCAACCAAGATCACGACACGTTGCATAGCAGGCTCCAATGGATTTAAATATTTATGTCACAGCTAAAGCTGTCTATACTCACAGTGTTGCGCTGGAGAGCAAGTGTATAGTCGTTTTCAGCGTGGATATAGACTCAATAAAACCATACAGGAGAATCACCATGGGTTTTTTCAATTCTATTCTGAGTAAGTTAGGGATTGGCAGTGCTGAGGCAGCTACTGAAAATCCGGCAGCACCAAGTGCAGCGGTTGAGACTGCGCCAACAGATGCTGCAGCCATTGCTGTGGTTGATGTGGTCGCCCAGTTAGAAGAGCGTGCCGCAGCGAACGCGCAAAAACTAAACTGGCGCACTTCAATTGTTGACCTGCTGAAATTGCTGGATATCGATAGCAGCTTTGCTGCGCGTAAAGCGCTAGCGGGCGAATTGAGTTGCCCGGCAGAGTTGATGGCTGATTCAGCACAGATGAATATGTGGTTGCATAAAACAGTGCTGGCGCGTATTGCGGAAAATGGCGGTAACGTGCCGGCTGACTTACTCAGCGAGTAGTGCTGTCAGCTGCCAGTCACTCGAAGGCGGTGCGCTCTAAAGTGCCGCTTCGGGTGAGAGTGCAGTGCTCGGCTGGTATGACTGCGTGAGCGATGCCGCTGGTAAGTTCGTGTCATGCGAATGCGACTTAAGCGGTATATTGGCCTAAGAATGCCTTGTTAGAGTGCGTTTTTGCTCGTTTCACGTATTATATTTTATCGACTCAACCACAGGTTTAACCACGTATGACGCTGTATCTCGCCTCCACCTCGCCCAGACGCCGAGAGTTATTAGCGCAAGTTGATATCGACTTTCAAGTACTCGATATCGCTATCGATGAAAGTAAGCGCAGTAATGAATTGCCTACAGCCTATGTTGAGCGCTTAGCAAAAGAAAAAGCTGAGGCTGGCTTTAAAGCTGTGCACAGTGATGAGCACGCCATTGTGCTGGCGGCGGATACCATTGTTGTGCTTGAGGATGACATACTGGGTAAACCCAGCTCTCAAGAGCAAGCCGGGCAAATGCTGCGCGCCTTGTCTGGACGCTCGCATGTGGTGATGACGGCTTTTGCGATTAAAACGGCTAAAGATATTCGTGTGCAGCGGGTGAATACCACAGTGTTTTTCCGTTCGATCACCAGCAAAGACATTGATTGGTACTGGCGCACGGGCGAGCAACAAGATAAAGCCGGTGGTTATGGTATCCAAAGCAAAGGCGGTGTGTTTGTTACGGCTATTTCCGGTAGCTATAGTGCTGTAGTGGGTTTGCCGCTGGCTGAAGTCGTCAGTGCTTTACAGCACATGGGTATTCAATCTGAGTAAAATTTAAACTGCTGTGCCGCTGCTGTCGGTAACAATGATTGCAGCGCAGTGACAGCAGTGATAGTGCTATTTTTAGGCGTTAAGGTGTATGACGAAGATGGATTCCCAGGCCCCGACGGGCGTGCAATTGCTTGAAGTGTCTGCAGGTTTAGAAGGTCAGCGCATTGATAATTTTTTGCTGGCGCGATTAAAAGGCGTTCCCAAGACCATGATTTATCGCATTTTGCGCAAAGGCGAAGTGCGGGTCAATAAAGGTCGAATTAAACCCGATTACCGCATTAAAGAAGGCGATATTGTACGTGTGCCGCCCATGCGCATGACGCAAGCGGATGAACCAGCGCCTTTAGCCAAAGGCTTGCTCGAGCGTTTAGAAGCAGCGATTGTGTATGAAGATAAAGGCTTGATTGTGCTGAATAAACCTGCCGGTATCGCTGTGCATGGCGGCAGCGGTCTGAATTATGGTGTGATTGAAGCCTTTCGCCAAATGCGTCCGTTGTGCAAAGAAATTGAACTGGTGCATCGACTTGATCGCGATACCTCGGGTTTGCTGATGATTGCCAAAAAGCGCAGCATGCTGCGCCATCTGCACGAAGCCTTGCGCGGCGATGGCGTGGATAAGCGTTATGTGGCATTGGTGCGTGGTCGTTGGCCATCCACCCGTAAACAAGTGGATGCGCCGCTGCAAAAAAGTAATGTGCGCTCGGGTGAGCGTATGGTGGAAGTGAATCCGGAAGGCAAAGAAGCACTGACCTTATTTAAAGTGGTGCGCCGTTTTGGTGAATTTGCCACCATGGTTGAAGCCAGCCCTATTACGGGGCGCACCCATCAGATTCGCGTGCATGCACTCTATGCCGGGCATGCGATTGCCGGTGACA
>SMER01000568.1_pt1 | contig 9835 bp, 6 predicted proteins | sample 2456411 | NCBI WGS metagenome assembly SMER01 (sample SAMN10132597, study PRJNA489261) | soil metagenome | isolation source: day1 antibiotic-silt loam soil ammended with raw manure from dairy cow... | place: USA | collected 2015-05-01 | reverse complement strand
GCGACAAGTCCGACAACATTCCCGGAGTGCCCGGCGTGGGCGAGAAAACCGCTTTGGGTTTGCTGCAAGGTTTGGGCGATATGGACTCCATCTATGCCAACCTAGACAAAGTCGCTGAGCTGCCGATTCGTGGTGCAAAAACATTGGCGGCAAAACTGCTTGAACACAAAGACCAAGCGTATTTATCCCGTCAACTGGCAACCATTAAAACCGATGTGAAGCTGGCAGTGCAGGCGACTGAGTTACAGATGCATGAGCCCAGCTATGCCGACCTGCTGGAGCTTTATCGTCAGCTTGAATTTAGAGGTTGGTTAGCTGAGGCCGAAGAAGCCGCCAGTAAAAGCACAGCAACCATCCCAGAGCCTGCCGCTGTAGTCGAGACTAATTACAGCACCATTTTCACCCAGGCCGAACTTAACCAGTGGTTGGCAAAACTAAAACAGGCTGGGATATTTGCCTTTGATACTGAAACTACCAGCGTGGATGCGCAACAAGCGCAGCTGGTGGGTTTGTCGTTTGCGGTAACCCCAAACGAAGCTGCTTATGTACCCTTAGCGCACAGCTACATGGGTGTGCCGCAGCAGTTACCGCTGGAGGATGTTTTGGCGCAAATGCGTCCTTTGCTTGAAGACGCTAATTGCATAAAAATTTGCCAAAACGGCAAGTACGATATCAATGTGTTGGCGCGTTATCAGATAGATATGCGGGGCGTATTGCATGACAGCATGCTGGCTTCCTACGTGCTCAATGCTACGGCTACGCGTCATGACATGGATAGCTTGGCGCGCATGTATCTACAGCGTGAGACAACTCCTTTTGAGAAAATTGCCGGCAAAGGAGCCAAACAGCTCACTTTTGCTCAGATTGATTTGGCTGTAGCTGGGCATTACGCCGCAGAAGATGCCGATATCACCCTACAGTTACATCAAGCGCTGCAGGAAAAATTGCAGAAAATAGAGTCGCTGGCGCATGTGTATGCCGACATTGAAATTCCGCTGATGCCGGTGTTAGCGCGTATTGAGCGCAAAGGCGCTTTGGTGGATGCCAATTTGCTGGGCCTGCAAAGTCTTGAGTTAGGTGAAAAACTCACCGAGCTAGAGCGCCAAGCCTATGCCATAGCAGGTCAACCTTTTAACCTGGCTTCGCCGAAACAATTGGGTGAGGTGTTGTATGAAAAACTAGGCTTGCCGGTGTTGGGTAAAACCAGCAAAGGGCAGCCCAGTACCGCTGAAGCTGTATTAAGTCAGTTGGCAGAGCAAGGGCATGAGTTGCCCGTGTTGCTGATGGAGTACCGCAGCCTCAGCAAACTCAAAAGCACCTACACCGATCGCTTGCCTGAACAAATCAATCCGCTCACAGGACGTATTCATACCAGTTACCATCAAGCGGTGACAGCGACAGGACGCTTATCTTCCAGCGATCCGAATTTGCAAAACATTCCAATCCGTACCGCCGAAGGACGACGCATTCGCCAAGCCTTTATTGCTGCGCCAGAGCATTGCTTATTAGCAGCGGACTACTCGCAAATCGAGCTGCGTATCATGGCGCACTTAGCGCAGGACAACAGTTTGCTCGAAGCCTTTCGCAACGATCGTGATGTGCACAAAGCCACCGCTGCTGAGGTGTTTGGCGTGGCCTTGGATGAAGTCACCAGCGAGCAGCGCCGCAATGCCAAAGCGATTAACTTTGGCTTGATTTACGGCATGAGTGCCCATGGCTTAGCCAAACAAATTGGCAGCAACCGCACTGAAGCACAGCAGTATATTGATCGCTACTTTGAACGTTATCCGGGTGTGCTGGCCTATATGGAGAACACCCGCAAACAAGCGGCAGAGCAAGGCTATGTCGAAACACTGTTTGGACGCCGACTCTATTTGCCCGAGATTAAAGCCAAAAATCCCATGATCCGTAAAGCGGCGGAGCGAACAGCCATTAACGCGCCGATGCAGGGTACAGCTGCAGATATCATCAAGCGCGCCATGATTGCTGTGGATGCATGGCTGAGCGAAAGTGATTTGCGTGCGCATGTGGTGATGCAGGTGCATGATGAATTGGTGCTGGAAGTTCATCAGGATGATGTGGCGCAGGTACGAGAAAACCTGTTGCCATTGATGAGCCAAGCGGCGCAACTGGATGTACCGTTATTGGTTGAAGCAGGCGTGGGTAACAATTGGGATGAGGCGCACTGAGGATTTTAAAAAGATTGAACTTTCATAATTGAGTGTTCTCCAGCTGTAAATGTTGTGATGAGTTAAGTTGGCAGAACTCGGACATCTATCCCTAGCAGTCCGAGCTTATACTCCGAATCTCTTCCCCCCAACCGGAGATTCGGAGTTTTTTTTGCCTGTTATTTAAGCGCTCGGCTACTGCACTTTGCGTATTTCTAAAGTCGCATTTTTACCTCTGTTTTTTTTTTCGTAATCCTGTAGTATTTAGAATCTTTCACTACACAGCATTTTTGGCTGTGTTTTTATATAAGGCTTTTTCAAGCAGAGAGTGAGGCAAAGATGACCGAACGCGTACAAGTAGGCGGCCTGCAAGTCGCCAAAGTTCTTTATGACTTCGTAAACGAGCAAGCAATTCCCGGCACCGGTGTGGATGCCGACAAGTTCTGGGAAGGTGCTGTACAGGTACTCAAGGACCTGGCGCCAAAAAATCGTGCCCTGCTGGAAAAGCGTGATGCCTTGCAAGCAAAAATTGATCAGTGGCATCAGGACCGCAAAGGCCAGCCACATGATGCAGCGGCGTATAAAGCCTTCCTGCAAGAAATTGGATACCTGCTGCCAGAAGCAGAGGATTTCCAGGCCAGCACACAAAATGTTGACGAAGAAATTGCAAGCATGGGCGGCCCGCAGCTGGTGGTACCTGTTACCAATGCGCGTTTTGCGCTGAACGCAGCCAACGCCCGCTGGGGTTCGCTGTATGACGCCCTGTACGGCAGTGATGCAATCAGCGAAGCAGATGGCGCCGAGATCACCAAGGGTTACAACAAGGTTCGTGGCGACAAGGTAATCGCCTGGGGCCGCAACTTCCTGGACACGGCAGCACCACTGGCAGCTGGCTCACATGCCGATGCTACCGGTTACAGCATTGTTGACGGCAAACTGGTCGTAGCCATGAAAGGCGGCAGTAACAGCGGCCTGCGTGACGATGCCCAGCTGATTGGCTACCGTGGCGATCTGGCCAGCCCGGCGTTGGTGCTGTTGAAAAACAACGGCCTGCACATTGAAGTCCACTTTGATCGCGAGCACCTGGTTGGCCAGACCGATGCAGCTGGCGTCAAGGATATTGTGCTGGAAGCTTCCATCACCACCATTATTGATGCTGAAGACTCGGTTGCAGCAGTAGATGCTGACGACAAGACCCTGGTCTACCGTAACTGGCTGGGCCTGATGAAAGGCGATCTGTCCGAGAGTGTCACCAAGGGCGACAAGACCTTTACCCGCACCATGAATCCGGATCGCGAATACACCGGCATCAACGGTGAAACCGTGAGCCTGCACGGTCGTTCGCTGCTGTTTGTGCGTAACGTTGGCCATCTGATGACCAACCCGGCCATCCTGGATGAGCAAGGCAATGAGCTGCCTGAAGGCATCATGGATGCGCTGTTTACCAGCCTGATTGCCGTTCATGACCTGAAAGGCAACACCAGTCGCAAAAACAGCCGTACCGGCAGCGTCTATATCGTCAAGCCGAAAATGCACGGCCCGGAAGAGGCAACTTTTGCCAACGAGCTGTTCAACCGTGTTGAAGATGTTCTTGGCCTTGAGCGCAACACCCTAAAAATGGGCATCATGGACGAAGAACGTCGCACCACCATCAACCTGAAAGCCTGTATTGCTGCCGCCAAAGAGCGGGTAGTGTTCATTAATACCGGCTTTTTGGACCGTACCGGTGACGAAATCCACACCTCCATGGAGGCCGGCCCGATGGTACGCAAGACTGCCATGCGCGGCGAGAAGTGGATCTCCACCTATGAAGACTGGAACGTGGACGTAGGTCTGGCTACCAGCCTGCCCGGCAAAGCGCAAATCGGTAAAGGCATGTGGGCCATGCCCGACCTGATGGCCGGCATGCTGGAGCAAAAAATTGTCCACCCGCAAGCTGGTGCCAACACTGCCTGGGTTCCATCCCCGACTGCCGGTGTCCTGCATGCGACCCACTACCACCAGGTAGATGTGTTTGCCCGCCAGGAAGAACTCAAGGGCCGTCCGTTTGCCAACCTGGACGATATCCTGACCATTCCGCTGGCCAAGGATACCAACTGGACGCAAGAAGAGCTGAAGGCTGAACTGGACAACAATGCCCAGGGTATTCTGGGCTATGTTGTGCGCTGGATTGAACAGGGTGTGGGTTGCTCCAAGGTGCCGGATATCAACGATATCGGCCTGATGGAAGACCGCGCTACCCTGCGTATTTCCAGTCAGCACATGGCCAATTGGCTGCGCCACGGCATTGTTACCGAGGAGCAAATCCTTGACAGCATGCAGCGCATGGCAGTGGTTGTGGATCGCCAGAATGCCGGTGATCCGCTGTACCGCAACATGGCACCGAACTTCGATGACAGCATCGGCTACCAGGCTGGTCTGGAACTGGTTCTGCAAGGCCGCGCCCAGCCTAACGGCTACACCGAGCCGGTTCTGCACCGCCGTCGCCGCGAATTTAAAGCGAAGAACGGACAGTAATTACGCCTGTTTGTCTAATAATAAAAAAACCGCCTTCGGGCGGTTTTTTTATTGCCAGACTTTAATGCGGACAGGATTTCGATAGTGCAGCCTTGGCAGAGATTTAGGCTAGAGAGGACTCAAGGAAACCGACTGCTGGCTTGCGTTGGCGGCCATTATTTGATGAAAGTTCAATGATAACTTTGGTCTTCTATTGGTATAAGTACTTGTATAGTTGTGTGAATTTGCACAGAATCAGTCGATACGCAAACAAAAACAACAAGATGCATACAGGCTAAGGTCTACTCCCTGCAACTTACGTCCAATTGGGCGGAGCCAGTCAGAAAAGTACCATCCTGTGCCCTGTAGGAGGAATGTAGATGAGCCGTCACGATGCCTTTGCTGAAACTGGACGCGCTGCGGTACAGCAAAATATTCAAGGAACGTTGGACTTTTTAAAGCAGTATCCACCTTTTGATGCAATGGAAGCCTCAGAGCTTGGCTTCTTGGTGGAAAATTGTATTTTAAGATTTTATGCCCAAGGTGAGTCCGTTATTGCTCCAGAGGATGGGCCAGTAGAGCATCTGTACATTGTTAAGCAAGGTCGGGTTTATGGTGAGCGACGTAAAGGACAGGACACCAGTGATGAAACCACCTTTGAGCTCTCTGCCGGTGAATGTTTTCCCATAGCAGCTATATTAAGTGAGCGCGAAACGCGCACAGTACACGTTGCTGAAGAAGATACGTTCTGTTTTTTATTTAATAAAGCCGCCTTTATTAAACTGATTTCGCGCAGTGAACACTTCCGAGATTTCTGTGTGCGCGGCATGAGTAGCTTGCTTGATCAGGTGAATCAAAAAGTGCAGAGCCGTGCTGCTGAGTCATTAGGATCGCAGATTTCGATGGACACCAAGCTGGTAGATATTGCGTCCATGCGCATGCCTGTGACCTGCACTAAGGATACTCCACTGCATGAAGCAGTGCAGATAATGCACGAGCAGCAAGTCGGTAGTATTCTTGTTGCTGATGTTTTGCAACGACCACAGGGGATTTTTACCCTGCGCGATTTGCGTCGCGTTATAGCTGACCCCAATACGGATTTACGTCAGCCCATGCAGCAAGTAATGACTGCAAATCCATTTTGCTTATCGCCTGATGCGACCGCTTTTGATGCCGCCTTAGCCATGACAGAGCGTCACATAGCGCATATTTGCTTGGCGCAAGATGGCCGTATCGTAGGCATGGTGTCTGAGCGTGATCTGTTTTCGTTACGTCGTGTTGATTTGGTGCACCTAGCGCGGGCCATACGTACTGCACCAACCCTAGAGCAAATAGTGCAAATGCGCAGCGATGTGCGCGAGCTGGTTGAGCGCATGATTGCCCATGGTGCAAGTCCAGAGCAAACCACGCGCTTGATCACCCTGCTCAACGATCACACCACCTCAAGAGTGATTGAACTATGTATAGAAAAACATGGTGATCCTGGGGTTAAGTTCTCGTGGGTGGTATTTGGTAGTCAAGGACGGCGGGAGCAAACACTACATACGGATCAGGACAACGGGATTTTATTCGAGGCCGACAGCCAAGCAGAAGCCAATGCCATACGGCAAAAGCTGTTACCCATTGCGCGCGAAATTAACGTTGCGCTTGATGACTGCGGCTTTGCTCTGTGTAAAGGCAATGTGATGGCGGGTAATGCTGAGCTATGTTTGTCGAGCCGTGAATGGTCGAGCTATTACAGCAAGCTCATTCGTGAAGCCTCGGCAAATCGTATGGTGTATAAGGGAATCTTCTTTGATGTGCGCGCTGTTTGGGGTGATGAAGATGCTTGCGTGGCGTTGCAGCGTAACATGCTCGAAATGGTGGTTAATGACAAAGCATTCCAGAAAATTCTTGCGGAAGGAGCCTTGCAAAATCGCCCGCCCTTGGGTGGCTTGTTCCGTAACTTTACTCTGGCCAAAAAAGGTGTCGAAAAAGATACTCTGGATTTGAAAATAAAAGGCTTAGTGCCCATCGTTGATGGTGTTCGTGTGTTGGCGCTAAGTCATGGTATTGAAACCAATAATACGCTGGAGCGCATACGCCAACTGGTGCGCAAGGGCATAATCGAACGTTTAGATGGTGATGCCTATATCGAAGCATACCACTTTATTCAGTTGATTCGCATGCAGCAGCATCAGCTGCAAGCCGAGCAGGGTGTGGCGTATTCAAATCGTATCTACCCCGATGAGCTGAATACACTGGACCGCCGCATTTTGCGTGAATCGTTTCGTCAGGCCCAGCGCTTGCAAAGCAGTTTGTCGTTTAGGTATCAGCTGTGAAACTCTTTAAATGGTTTAGCAAACGTCCCGAAGTGGATGAAAAAGATATGGCGCGCCTGTATGCCTTGCCTGCGCCTGAGCCCATTGCTGAGCAGCCATTAGCTAGCCAGCGCTTTGTGGTGGTGGATTTAGAAGCAACGGGGCTCAATACCCTAAAGGATAAAATACTGTCCATCGGTGCAGTCGTCATTCAGGACAACTCTATCGAAATAGGGCAATTGTTGGCGCGCACACTTAAACGTGAAGGACATAAAGTCAGTGAAAGTGTGCTGATTCACCAGATTGCCCCGAGCGATGTGGCGGCGGGTGAACGCACAGAAACAGCGCTGCTGGATTTTTTAGAGTTTGTGGATGTTAGCCCGCTGCTTGCCTTTCATGCGGATTTTGACCAGCGTTTGCTGATTCGTGAATTCAAGGATATTTTTGGTTTTAACTTTAAACACCCGTTTTTCGATTTGGCAGAAATCGCGCCAATGCTCTACCCCGATCACGGTATGCGTTGTCCGACTATGGATAGCTGGGTCGAGTTCTTTGGTTTGCACGTATTACAGCGCCATAACGCCTGTGCCGATGCGATGGTCACCGCTGAACTAATGCTTATTTTTCTCAAAAAAGCTCAAGCCCAAGGCATACATACGCTGAAAGATTTAGAGGTCAGTTTGAATAACTGGCGGCGCCGTAAATCCAGCACGATGTCAGTTTAATACCGCGCAATACGCTTTATGGGTTGTACCGTTTGTCGTAAATAGTGCACAAAAGTGCCATCATGCCGATATCACTACCAGTTAGGTTGTAGCAATACTGGGAGGCAGATATGCATATTGTGGCAAGCAGTAATCTGAATATTCAAACAGAACAGCAGTTAGTATTTGGTCGCGAGGTCACCGAGTCTTTGCGATTTAATAACGGCGCGCAGAGTATTCATTATCAGCGGCAGGAAAAACAGCTGTTTGCCTCGGCTGAACAGATGCAAGTGAGCAGCGAACCTAAGCCTGCTTTCTCGAAAGCGGCGCTTGATAGTTATGCAAAAAGCATTGTCCCTTCAGAAAACCCTTCAACCAGTCGTGCTAATACGCCTCAGCCAGAAAATGCACTGGCCGATTTTGCGCCCGCTGAAGCAGATGTAGAAAAGTTACGCATGTTACTTGCCGCTTTGGCGCGGCTTAATGGCGATTTCACTGCCTACCAAGCTATGTTTGCTAAATTTAGCCAAGAAGAATTATCTGTGATCGCTAACCCAGCGCCAGTTAACTCCAGTGTCGCAGTGCAAAAAATATCCGCATCGAATAATGCTGCGCCTTCACTAAGCTATGACTATCACGTTACCCAATGGCAGCAACAAGAGTTGAGCATGCACACTAGTGGCAGCCTCACCACAGCAGATGGTCGGACGCTAGACTTTAATTTTGCGATGCATATGCAGCATACTCAGGCCAGTCATGAATCAGTGAGTATCAGAGCAGGAGCTGCCTTAAAAGATCCCTTGGTGGTTAATTATGCTGCCAGCTCGGCGCAACTCAGTGCGCAACAGATGCAGTTTGATTTGGACGCTAATGGCCGTAAAGAAAGTCTAGCCATGTTAGGCAATGGCAGTGCTTATTTGGCTTTGGATAAAAACGGTAACGGACGTATCGATGATGGGCGCGAGTTATTTGGTGCGCTGTCGGGTGATGGTTTTGCTGATTTAGCCCGTTACGATGATGACGGTAATGGATTTATTGATTCGGCGGATGCCGTGTTTAAGGATTTAAAACTCTGGTTGCCGGATAGCCAAGGCACAGGCCGCTTGCTGAGCTTGGCTGATGCGGGTATTGGCGCGCTGGCGCTGCAGCATGCACAAGGAAGTTTTGATTTGATTGCCAATAATGAGTTGCAAGGTCAGGTGCGTAGTAATGGAATCTTCGTTTTTGAAGATGGTCGCATTGGCAGCATTCAGCAAGTGGATCTGGTGGTTTAAATCAATGCCTACTGAGGTTTGAGCAGTTCGCGCAGTAGTTCGGTATGTTGGCTTTGCTGTTTATTGAGGACGAGTTGATTGGCGGTAAAAATGGCTTTGAGCTCAGCCAGCGCCTGATTGAAATCGTCGTTGATGATCAGGTAGTCAAACTCAACATAGTGACTCATTTCGCTCACGGCTTGACGCATGCGGTTTTCAATCACATCGCTGTTGTCTTGCCCTCGGTTCTGTAGGCGTTCGCGGAGCGCTGCTTGGCTGGGCGGCAAGATAAAAATAGACTGCTTGTGAGGTGCCATAAAAATTACCAAACACTTCAGCGAACTCCAAAAATTCACCCTGATTAATCATTTCCTGGAACCTGTCTCGAGCAGTGAAATGATAATTGACGCCATCTTCTTCGCCGGGACGCATAGGGCGAGTGGTGTGCGAGACAGAAACACGAATAAAGAGAAGGTCACTCACCAAAGACTTTACTAAGCTGGTTTTCCCTGCTCCAGAAGGGGCGGACAGAATATAAAGAATTCCTTTTTTACTCATGTTTTAACTCACTAAGCCGATTCAGTGTCACGCTGGATGTGAAAATGCTGTGCTTTTAAGACGCGCTAGTTTAACCAAACTTGAGTGTTATAGCATGTTTAAATTATTAGATGGCCGGTGCAGTAACTTTTTGTGCTGTTGCGCCAGTTAAAATAACTATGTAGCTTGCTAGTCATTGAGTGATATCAAAACAACACTGTCTGGGAGTGGCAAAATCTCGGCTGTTCATGGTGAGGGCAGGTACATCAGTGAATCATGTTTTGAGTGGCCGAGTTTCAAACTCTAAAAATAGGGACGATTAATGCTAAAAATCAAAAGAAATCTAGGGTTGAAATTAATGCTGGGCTTTGCTTGCA
>SMER01000311.1_pt1 | contig 9872 bp, 9 predicted proteins | sample 2456411 | NCBI WGS metagenome assembly SMER01 (sample SAMN10132597, study PRJNA489261) | soil metagenome | isolation source: day1 antibiotic-silt loam soil ammended with raw manure from dairy cow... | place: USA | collected 2015-05-01 | reverse complement strand
TGCTAAAAAAGTAATTAAGGCGCTATCACGCTGCCCTTCATGTGCAATAGCCATGGACATATTGCTGCCAATAGCTCCCAGCAAAGCCAAACCAGCCAAAGCGGCAACTAACTCTTTAGGCAACAGGCTAAAAAGCATGACAATACTGCCGGCAAACAAACCACCTAAAATGTAAAACAGACCATTGGCAACTCCGGCTATATAGCGTTTATCTTTTTGCTCATGAGCATCTTGACCTAAACATAACGCGGCAGTAATGGAGGCTAAAACGATAGTAATCCCCCCGACAAATGCCACTCCAATAGAAGCAATACTCGTTATGCTAATTAAGGGTTTAGCTGGAACGTCGTAACCATTGATCTTCATAATGGCCATGCCGGGTAAAAACTGACCGGTTAAACTTACCAAAACCAAGGGGATAGCAAGGTTGAGCGTTGAGCTCCAGCTCCACTCTGGGCTAATAAACTGAGGAACCGTTAACGAGAAATCAACAACCACCGGATTGATCTCGCCTAAAATCAGACTCAATACTATACCTGCGGCCAACACCCAAATAATCGCGTAACGGGGCGCAAAACTCTTAGCAATAAGGAAGACCAACAGCATACTAAGAACAATAGTGGGCATTGTCGTTGTTGCTGAGAACAGCCCTATTCCAAACTGAAAGAGAATGCCTGCCATCATCGCAGCGGCAATACTTGGCGGAATCAGCCTTAATAATTTATCGAAATAACCAGTTACCCCAATAATAAAAATAACCACCGCGCTAGTGATATAAGCACCCACCGCCTCATTTAAGCTGATGCTTGGAAATAAGGTGACTAATAAAGCAGTACCCGGTGCAGACCATGCTGTAATAACTGGGACCTTAAACTTTATTGAAAGATAAATACCGGTAACTGCCGCACCAATAGAGATACCCCAGATCCAAGACGCCATCATGTCTGCCGAGACGTCTGCGTGCTGAGCAGCTTGAAAGAAAATAATCAGCGGACCTGAATATGAAATCAGTACCGCTAAAAACCCTGCAACTGTTGCCGAAATAGACCAGTCTTTTTGTAATTGTTTTATTAAGTCTTTCATTTAGCCTCTAACTCAAGTTATGTACTAAACATTCAGGCATTAACCTTGGTCGCCACCCCCCACGGGAAGTATTGTTCCGGTTATGTAAGAAGACTCATCAGAGGCAAGGAATAAAATCGCATTCACTTGTTCCTGAATGCTGCCATAGCGTCCAAAGTAAGTATGCTCAATGGTTTGCTCAACCACTTCTTGGACCCACTTATTCTCTTCTTCACTCATTGGGCTGTCGTTACGGGCAACCTTACGTGGTGGTGCTTCTGTACCACCCGTTGCTACCGCATTAACGCGAATCCCGTCTTTGGCATGCGCTAAAGCAAGAGACGAAGTTAAAGCATTAACACCGCCCTTTGAGGCAGAGTAAGGTGCACGGTTAATGCCGCAAGTAGCAACGGAAGACACATTAACAATAGTGCCCTTTTGACTCTTGATCATTTCCGGCAGTACTGCACGACAGCACCACAAAGTAGGGAACAGCGAGCGTCCAACTTCTTTGATGATTTGCTCTTCAGAAAACTCTGTAAAAGGTTTCATCCAGATGGCACCGCCAACGTTATTGATCAACGCATCAATACGGCCATAAACCGCAATGGTTTTATCAACCACAGCTTGCGCACCAGCCAAGCCTTCTAAGTCAGCATTCACTGTAATTGCTTCACCGCCTGCAGCTTGAATCTCAGCCAAAACTTCAGAGACATACTCGGAGCGATCAACGAGCACAACCTGTGCGCCTTCTGCCGCAGCCTGTAGAGCAACACCGCGACCAATCCCCTGAGCAGCACCCGTCACAATCACAACTTTATTTAAAAATCTTTTACGATCTGACATTATTATTTCCCCGAATGATTTAGTTAGCTGAAAACTTTTCAAAGAAGAAATTGGCGGGATTAACACCTTCGCCATCGAGCCATTCACGGACTGAATCAACCATTGGTACAGGCCCGCACAGGTAGATATCAACATCGCCAGCATTGAGCCAAGCGCTCTCAACGTGACCCGTCACATACCCTTTGCGCTCATGCTCAATATCAGGGTTGGAAACTACGGTACGGTACTCAAACCAAGGAAACTTTTCTTGCAGTTCATCCAGTTTGTTGAGGGAAACCAGATCGTAATCATTGGTTGCACCAAAGACTAAGCGCACGGGATGCTCAGATCCTTTTTCCTCAAGCACTTGCAGCATTGATAAGAAAGGAGCAATACCAGTGCCACCAGCAAACATAATCGCTGGGCGCACAATCTCACGCAGATAGAAACTGCCATAGGGACCGGTGTAAGTGATCTTTTCACCTACTTTTGCATTAACACTCAAGTACTCACTCATCAGGCCATTAGGTACATTACGCACCACAAAACCGGTCAGGCTTTCTCCAGGCTTAGTACTAAAAGAGTATGAACGTGATTCACTCGAACCAGGGATAGCAACCTTGTCATACTGACCCGCTAAGAAATTAATTGCTGGCTGGCCTTCATCAAGATCTATTTCAAACGCGATGGTTGAATCTGAAACTTTATTCAGCGCTGCTAAGGTACCGTGGAACTCATGGACTTCAGTTTTACAAACCTCAGAAGACGCCTGAATTTGGAACACACCATCCGATGTTGGTCGGCATTGGCATGCTAAAATATAACCCTCTGCAGCCTCTTCTGGCGTTAAGGCATCTTCAATATATGTCTCTTCAGGCATATCAAAGGAGCCGCTCTCGCAAAAAGCCCGACATGTTCCACAGGCTCCATCGCGGCAGTCTAAAGGAATATTGATTTTTTGCCGGTACGCCGCATCCGATAAAATCTCACCCTCAGCAACTGAGATAAAGCGGGTCACACCATCCTCAAACTGAAGAGCAATATTGTGATTTGACATGACTGAAGATCCTATATAAAGCTTTAAAACACCTTATCTTTCAGCCGATAACAGCTGAAAGATAAGGTTGTTAGTTTTTAAATGTGATAAATATCAATAACTTGGTTGATATAATCATTCTTCAGCACCACATACTTGTTCAGTATCTGTGGCTGCTCGCCAGAAAAATCGATTTCATAACGTGACATACCGAAGTAGCTGTAACTTTTCTTATAGCGATGACTTAAAGTGTTCCAGTTAAAGCGCACGGTCACTTTGTCACCATCACGCTCCATAACTTCAACGTTACTGATATTATGGCTGGTGCGAGTGTCTGGCATGGTTGCTGAAGAGCGCTCGGTTTTAATCCTGAACACGCGGTCATCTAAACCCTGACGATCAGGGTAATAAATCAGTGAAATTTCAGACTGCGGATCTTCAGTTAAGCTGTCATTGTCATCCCAAGATGGCATCCAGAAAGATGCGCTAGGTGCATAACACTTCAACCAATCATCCCAACACTCATCATCAAGTAAGCGAGCTTCACGGTATAAAAACGCTTTAACTTCTTCTATGCTTGCTTTATCACTCATGGCTACTTCCCCTGTTCTGCAGTATTTAACTGATCAAGCTCTTGCTCTGCAGCAATTCCGCGCTTCATCTCTTGCAACCAGTGTTCGTGCTGGGATAAATATAAACCTTCATCTTCAGTTTTGATGCAGCTTAGTTTTGGTTTTAGGCCAATTTCATCCGCCACAGCATCAGGACCTTGAACCCAGTGCTTCGCACCACGGCTCATGTCATTCCACTCTAAGGCAATACCGTTGTAACCTGCTTGGCAAGCACGAAACTCTTCTAGGTCATCAGGTGTAGCCATACCCGAAGCGTTGAAGAAATCTTCATACTGGCGGATACGTCTTGCCCGTGCTGCCGGCTCTTCACCCACGGGAGCAATGCAGTAAATCGTGACTTCTGTTTTATCCACAGAAAGCGGGCGCAGTACGCGAATCTGTGAACCAAACTGGTCCATCAAATACACATTCGGATAGAGGCACAGGTTACGTGAGCGCTCAACCATCCACTTCGCCATCGGCACACCGAAGCGTTCGGCATACTCATCAAATTTGGCATAGTTTGGACGGTCTTCCGGGTTAGCCCACTGCGTCCACAGCAGCATATGACCATTTTCAAAGCCGTATGAACCGCCACCTTGCTTACCCCAACTGCCTGCACTCATTGCCCGCACGTTATCCACAGCATCTTTTTCTTTACGCTGCTGGGTCGTTGCTGCATAGTTCCAGTGCACTGCAGATACGTGGTAACCATCGGCACCGTTTTCAGCCGTTAATTTCCAGTTACCGTCGTAAACATAGGTTGAAGAACCGCGTAAAACTTCTAAGCCCTGTTCAGACTGACCGACAATCATGTCAATAATTTTAGTGGCTTCACCTAGAAACTCGACCAAAGGTTGTACGTCTGGGTTTAAACTGCCGAACAAGAAACCTTTATAGCTTTCAAAGCGGGCGACTTTTTTTAAGTCGTGCGAGCCTTCATCGTTAAAGCAGTCTGGGTAACCGGCATCCACTGGATCTTTAACTTTCAGTAACTTACCGGAGTTGTTAAACGTCCAGCCATGGAATGGGCAAGTATAAGTTGCGCGATTACCACTCTTATTACGGCAAACCTGTGCACCACGATGCGAGCACGCATTAATCATTGCGTTGAGCTCACCATTACGGTTACGCGCAACAATAACGGGCTGACGGCCAATATGAGTGGTGAAGTAATCATTCTTATCTTTCACCTGACTTTCATGCGCCAGATAAACCCAGTTACCTTCAAAGATGTACTTCATTTCAAGATCAAATAAAGTTTTATCTGTGAATACAGATCTATGCAGCTTAAATTCACCAGTCTCGTAGTTTTCGACAAGTAACTCATCAACACTATCAAGATGACTAATATTGGTAACAGGTATATTAGGCATATTATTATCTCCAAACACCAAGCAAGCTGTATTATAATTGCCAGACTTAAATAATCTGACAATTATATCTTATGATAACTTAAGCGCGGCGACGCTCAATTTCTGTAGTCGGTGCGTGTTCTGCTTCTTTAGTTAAAATGACATCAAACTTAATATATTTAAATGGCTTCTTTAATTCACGCTTTTCAATCTCAGCTGTATCAGTCATATCAACGGCTGTTGCAACTAAACCATCACGAGTTGCAAAGGCAAAGTCATCCCAAAGATACTCATCGCCTTCAATATTAAACTGTGTGGTTAATTTCCTATAACCTGGCTTGGATACAAAGTAATGAACGTGCGATGGGCGATTACCATGACGACCTAATTTGTTTAACAAAGCTTGCGTTGTACCTTCAGGTGGGCAGCCGTAGCCGACTGGCATAGTTGTTTTTGCAACATACTGACCATTTGTATCAGTGAGAATTGTACGGCGCAAATTGAAATCAGACTGACTCTTATCAAAGAATGAATAATTACCTAAGCCATTAGCATGCCAAATTTCAACCTTGGCACCTTCAATAATATTTCCATCAGTATCCTTGACTTGACCTTCAATAAAGAGAGTATCGCTTGTATCTGACTCAGAACCATCATCCATGCGCGCAAAACCAACGGACTCAGGAGCACCAGCGACATATAAAGGGCCCTCAATTGTTCGAGGTGTACCGCCTGTAACGCCAGCTTTAGCATCCGCTTCATCGGCACGAAGATCTAAGAAGTGCTCTAAACCTAAACCTGCAGCCAATAAACCCAGCTCATTCGCTTGACCTGCATCAGTGATGTACTCTAAACCTTTCCAAACTTCTGTCTGGGTTAAATCTAGATCTTCAATCGCTTTAAACAAATCAGTTACTAAACGAACAACAACGTCCTGTACACGCTGATCAACAACACCTTTAGCAGTATCGATGTTCATTTTTTTCACTAACACTTCAATATCTGAATGTTTCATTCTTCTCACCTATGCTTATATTTTTATTTTAATTACAACTGGGTCCTTTATGCATTAAGAATCATCATCACGAATAGAAGACGGGTGACGATTCAAAGGCATTACCTTAATATCCATATAAGGAAAAAGAGGTAAACCTTGAAGTAAATCATGCAACGCTTCATTACTTTCAACATCAAAGATGCTGATATTCGAGTATTCTCCAGAAATTCTCCACAAGTGACGCCATTTACCTTGACGTTGCAATTCTTGAGAGTACTCCTTTTCTTTTAACTTAATTTTATTGATTTTTTCCTCATCAATATCTAATGGAATATTTACGTCCATACGTACATGAAAAATCATAGAAACCTCCAAAGTAAATTTAATAATTATTTAAAACGTAAGTTATCAATTTTGCTTTCATCTAGCTCAATCCCAAGGCCTGGGGTACTTGGAATTGTTAGCTCAAAATTCTCATACTGAAGTGGTGTTTTTAAAATTTGCTCGGTCAGCAATAAAGGGCCAAAAAGCTCCGTGCCGTAGGCAAGATTTTCAAAGGTGGAAAATACGTGAGCTGAAGCTATCGTACCGACAGGCCCCTCAAGCATTGTTCCACCGTACAGATCGATCCCTGCAAGCTTGGCTAGATTGCCAACTTCACAGCTTTCTAATAACCCACCCGACTGCGCAATTTTTACCGCAAACACTGAAGCAGCATTACGTTTAGCCAGCGTGTAAGCTGATTCAGGGCCTTTTAATGATTCATCGGCCATAATGGCAATATCAAACTTACGTGTCAGGCGCGCCATGGCATCATCGTTATACACAGTACAAGGCTGCTCAATAAGATCCACCCCACCCTTTTGCAGTAGATCGATACCTTTATTAGCTTCCAACTCTGTCCACGCCTGGTTAACATCCACGCGAATAGAAATATTCGCGCCTAAGGCCTGTTTAATAGCCAACACATGTTCAACATCGTCTTCTACCGTACGTGAACCTATTTTAAGCTTAAAAACATTGTGCCTTTTCGCTGCAATCATCTGCTGTGCTTCAGCAATATCTTTGTCTGTATCACCAGAGGCTAAAACCCAAAGAACCGGAACGCTATCACGCAAACGCCCACCGAGCACCTCACTTAAGGGCAACCCCAAACGCTGGGCATGAATATCCAATAACGCAGTCTGAATGGCGCACTTAGCAAAACGATTGCCTTGAATATTGGTTTTAATGGCGAGCAAGATGTGCGCTAAGCTGGCTGAAGGTAAAGATTTCATGAGCGGCGCAAAATAGTTATCAATATTGGTTTTGATGCTTTCGGGGCTTTCTTCACCATAACCTAAGCCACCAATAGTGGTAGCTTCACCCCAACCAACCAAACCATCATCAGCAGTAATCTTTACAAGGACCAATGTCTGCGTATGCATGGTGGCAACCGCCATCTTATGTGGCCGAATAGTTGGGATGCTCACCAATATTGTTTCTATATCTTTATACATAATCTATCCGTATAAGTTGCTGTGCTTTTCTACTGCCTATACTCTAGTAGAAAAAATTTACGGCTGTCTAAGACTCATTCAGTATCTTTTCATACCTAAAAGGTATCCAGTCATGGAACTTAAGCATTTGCAGTACTTTGTTGCAGTTGTAGAAGAACAAAGCTATACGAAAGCAGCACAACGTCTTTTCATTTCACAACCCCCATTGAGTCGTCAAATTCAAAATTTAGAAAATGAATTGGGGATACAACTCCTTGAACGCGGCAGGCGGCCCGTAAAAACAACAGAAGCCGGACAATTTTTTTACTTACATGCTGTTAAGCTTTTAACTCAGGCAAAAGAAATAAAATCGATGACACAGCGAGTAGGTAACGCAGAAAAAACACTTGCGATTGGCTTTGTTGGCTCTCTGCTCTTTGGTCTACTGCCAAAGATCCTCTATTTATTCCGCCAACAACAACCGCAGCTTAAAATCGAACTCAAAGAGATGAATACCAAACTGCAAATTGAGTCATTAAAAGAAGGGAGCATAGATGTGGGCTTTGGTCGTCTGAGAATTTCAGATCCCGCTATACGTCGTATTTTATTAAGAAATGAACCACTCGTCGTTGCTGTTCATGAACGACACCGTTTCTCTCAGGCTACAGATGGCTTACATTTGTCTGATCTGATTCATGAGAATATTTTGATATTTCCTAACCACGCTAAACCAAACTTTTCCACACAAATTCGCAATCTATTTTATGAGCATGGCCTTGATCCTTCGCACTTAACTGAAGTGCGTGAGGTTCAACTTGCCCTAGGTTTAGTTGCAGCTGCTGAAGGGGTGTGTATTGTTCCAGAAAGTGCTAAAGCGATTCAGATCCCTAACGTTATATTTATTCCTTTATTAGACAAGGCTGCTGTAAGTCCAATTTTCTTGGCTGCACGTCACATGGATGAGAACCCAAATATACAGTCAATGCTCGATTCTGTTTACCAAGTATATGATCAAGAATCCATTGCATTTATTAAAAAAACACTCTGAACTTATTTATACAAACCTCACAGGTTTTCATCGTGCCATCACAACTACATTGACTTGAGCAAGTGCACAACACTAGAAAATCGTTCGCTGCGCACTTGCTCTAACTTTCAAACAGCTTGCTACATGCCATTAACTTCTACTCGCTACGAACCGAACCCATGAAGACTTTGCACCGTCTTTATTGAGGCGTCATATAAAAGTCAAAATCAGCTGTCCACTCTGTATTTTCATGAGCCTGAAGACTGTATTCCAAAATCAATGAATCTTTTACACCAAAAACAGAAGCTGACATCAAGTAGGTATCACCAGCAACAAAAGTATGAGTAACAATACGTTCAAACTGTGGATGATTGAGCATAAAATGCATATGTGCAGGTCGCCAAGGATACCGCCCTAGAGCACTTAACATCTCCCCCATAGGCCCGTCGTCAGAAATAGGGTAAGACACAGGTTTAATCCCAGTGAACCAATAACGGCCATCTACTCCAGTGATAAACACGCCACGATTATTCCAAGTAGGCTGTTCACTAGGCTGCTGCACATCGTAAAAACCTTCACTGTTATCAGACCATACATAGACCTTTATTTTGGAGATTCCTTATGGTGCAGAGCATGACCGCATTCGCTCGCGTTGAGCAAAACGGAGCTTACGGCACTCTCAGCTGGGAGTTACGCTCGGTTAATCATCGCTACTTAGAGCCGCATTTACGCTTACCCGATACCTTACGCGAAGTGGAAGGTACCGTGCGTGAAGCCTTACGCAACGGCTTATCACGCGGCAAAGTTGAATGCACTTTGCGTCTCACCGAATCGTCCAGTGAATCCAGTTTACAAATCAATCAAGCGCGCACACAGCAACTGATCAAAGTCGCCGAACAAATCGCGCAACAAATTAAGCAGCCCGCCGCGATCAATCCATTAGACGTATTGGCTTGGCCTGGCGTACTCAGCACCCAATCTGTTGATAGCCAAGAATTGAATAACGCCACCATCGCGCTATTCAAAAATGCGTTAGCTGAGCTCAAAGAAAGTCGTGGCCGTGAAGGTACAGACCTCGCACGTCTGATCAGCGAGCGTTTAGCTGCCATTCATAACGAAGTCAGTGTACTGCGCGAACTGGTTCCGCAAATGCTTGAACTGCAACGCCAAAAAATCCTGACGCGTTGTCAAGAAATGGAAGTGGAGCTCGATCCTCAGCGCCTTGAACAAGAACTGGTCTTGCTCGCGCAAAAAAGCGATGTCGCCGAAGAGCTTGACCGCCTCAGCACACATATCACTGAAGTGCACCGCGTACTACAAACCGACGGTGCCGTGGGTCGTCGTTTAGACTTTTTAATGCAAGAGCTGAACCGCGAAGCTAACACTCTGGGTTCTAAAGCGATTGATACACGCTCCACCCAAGCCGCGGTGAATATCAAAGTACTGATTGAGCAAATGCGCGAGCAGGTGCAAAACATCGA
>SMER01000309.1_pt1 | contig 9885 bp, 8 predicted proteins | sample 2456411 | NCBI WGS metagenome assembly SMER01 (sample SAMN10132597, study PRJNA489261) | soil metagenome | isolation source: day1 antibiotic-silt loam soil ammended with raw manure from dairy cow... | place: USA | collected 2015-05-01 | reverse complement strand
GTTACGACTGGCTGGTGGCTGCAGATCTCGATGGCAAGGCGCGTCAAGCAACCATATACCTAGCTGCCCCGGTTGAAATTGCCGATTTGGAGCAGGATTTATCGGCATTGATTAGTGACAGTGAAGAAGCAGTTTGGGATGACAAGCGCGGCACTGTGGTGTCTCGTCGCGTGCGTAAGCTGGGTGAGTTGATACTGGCTGAAAAAGAGTTGCCCAAGCCGGCTGCTGCGCTGATTGAACAAGGTCTGCTCAACGCTGTAGGCAAAGCTGGTCTGCAAAGTTTGCCATGGACGGACAGTGCTACCCAGTGGTGCGCCCGTGTTGGGTTACTGGCTAAGCAATTTCCTGATGAGTGGCCCGATGTCAGTGATGCTGCACTGCTGGCTAGTCTAGAAGATTGGCTGTTGCCTTTTCTTAGCGGTATGCAACGCTGGTCTGATTTGAAAAATCTTAATCTCTTCAATGCACTGCAAACGTTGCTGGATTACCCACAGCAACAGCAGCTCAACACGCTGGCGCCAGCAGCACTGACCATTCCTACGGGTCAGACTATACGGCTGGATTACACTGCTGAAAATGGTCCTGTCTTAGCCGCTAAGTTGCAGGCGCTGTTTGGTTGGACGCAAACGCCTACAGTAGCTGCTGGTAAAGTTGCGGTAGTGATTCATCTGCTCTCACCCGCACAAAGACCCTTGGCGGTGACGGCCGATTTGGAAAACTTCTGGCGCAATGTGTATCCAGAAGTACGCAAAGATATTCGTGGGCGCTATCCCAAACATCCTTGGCCGGAAGACCCTTTTACCGCGCAGGCACAGCAAGGGGTTAAACGAAGTTGGTAAGCAGCTTGGGTTGACCAAGCACAAAAAAACCTCAAGGCGTATTAAGCGCGCTTGAGGTTTTTTGGCAGTGATCGTTAAGTCACCACAGCTGATACCTAGTAACGGGCATCCTTTGGCTTGTTACCTGTTGGCCAGTCGTTAACCTTGCCCGGAAAGTCAGGGCGCGGTTTGTGCGCAAAGAATTCCGACACATCGACCGCATCTTGGTCGGTTAACACGTTCCCGTGACCCCATAGACCTTTGGTTTGAATCCCCATCGGCATGTTGTATTTAACAAAGGCCGCCGCTTTGTAAGTACGCGCCATGCCTGCGCCGATGTTGAAGGACTCATCGCCCCACAGTGGTGGGAAAACGATATCGCCACGGCTGTCTTTCATGCCTTCGCCGTTGTCACCATGGCAGGTAGCACATTGCGCGTAGTAAATTTGCTCACCGCGTGCTGTGTCAGCTACCAATGAAGTATCAACTTCACCGGCGTTACTGATGGCCACTTTTTGGTTCTTGGGTGTGCTTTGCGACAACCACTTCATGTAGGCCACCATCGCTTGCATCTCTTCTGATTCGCGCGGCAAAGGCTTGCCATTCATGGAGCGCATAAAGCAGCCATTAATGCGGCCTTCTAAATCCACTTCTTTACCTGAACGTGGCATCACGCGGGGGTAAAAGTTGTAGCTGTTGATGTAGGGATCGCCCAGCGGGATTTTACCTTGCGAGATGTGGCAGCTATTACAGTTCATGGCTGCACCAACGTGCTCAGGCAGTAGACGCTTGGTTTCGTTGAGTAAACGTTTGCCGTAGAAAATTTGCTCGGCATTAGGCTCATTCAAGATAGAGGTATCTTGAGGAAGCACATAGGTGCCGATATCTTCGTTGGCATCGTCCGTGGTGACCAGCTCGTACTTAGTGGCGTTGCGCTCGACGGGCTTAGGAGAATCACAGCCGCTAAGAGCCAAAGCGTACACAGCAGTAGCCAGTACAGTCAGTGTCATACGGCGCGAAGTAGAGCTGGTAACGCTGGCTAGATTAAATAGTGATTTATTCACGGTTCGCTCCTTGTACTGCAGCAGTAATGCTCAGATCAGGGGCTACATCAGTAGCTGTTTTTGGTTTTTTGCTGAGGAAATGACGCATCTGTACGACATCATCGATATCGATTTTGGAGGCGCTATTGGTCCAGCTATTACGGATGTAGTTAACCACTTCAGCAATATCGGCATCACTTAGGTTGATAAACTCAGGCATGGTGAAAGCCATGCGATCGTGTGGAGTATCCGGCATGCGACCACCACTGAGGGTGATTTGCAATACGGAGTCAGCATCACGCGAATACACGGCGCTGTTGCCTTCCAGTGCTGGGAAGATACGCGGCACACCCTTGCCATCGGCGCGGTGGCAGATTTGGCAGTATTCAGCGTACAGAATCGAGCCGCGAGAATCGTAAACGCCATCCAGTAGTTTTTGCGTGGTGACGTCTTCTTTTGCCACTATGGTCACGGGCTCGCCGGGAGTTGGGCTAAGCGTCTTCAAATACGCTGACATGGCGTACAGGTCTTCTTCGGTCATGTATTGCGTGCTGTCCTCAACCACTTCCGCCATGGCACCGAAAGCAGCGGTGATGTCAGTACGACCGGTTTTAAAGAAATCTACCAATTCTGCGGTGCTCCATGTACCTAAGCCACGGTGTTCGCCGCGCAGGCTTTTTGCACGCCAGCCATCAATGACTGCGCCGCTTAAGTACTGCTCAGAATCTGCATTAGATAGAGCAACTTCTTGGAAACCAATACCACGCTCAGTGTGGCAAGAGCCACAGTGCCCTGGGCCTTCAACCAGATACTGACCGCGTGTTAATACCGGGTCATCTGTTTCCGGAACAAAGGTGCGTTCAGGGGCGAAGATGGCTTGCCAGTAAGCCAGCGGCCAGCGCCAATTAAGTACGGGTGGCAGTTCGCTTGTCTTGTTAGCTTGCTTGACCGCTTTCACACCTGACATAAAGTAGGCGTACATAGCTGCAACGTCTTCGTCAGGCATGATCTGGTATGACGGATAGGGCATAGCTGGGTAAAGTGCGCTCTTGTCCTTGCGTACACCATGTTTGGTTGCATTATTGAAATCATCGAAACTGTAATTGCCGATACCGGTTTCTTTGTCTGGGGTGATATTGGTTGAGTAAATTGCCCCCAAAGGAGTCAACATGGGCAAACCGCCGGCAAAGTCTTCGCCACCCAGAACGGTGTGGCAAGCAATACAGTCTGCTGTGCGCGCAATATATTCGCCTTTTTTGATTAGTTGAGCATCAGTGATATCGACCTCAATACCGCTGGTTTTGGTGCGCAGGTTGGGCAGTAATTGCCCTAGAGCAAATGCCAGTGCTAGACCGACTACTCCAGCAATAATGATAATGCGTGGCCACTTTTTCATAAGCCGCTCTCCATCAGGCAAACTACTTGCCATTATTTGTTTTTAGGTTTGGCACCTGGTTTTACGTGCCAGTTACCTCTTCAGCATAATGCGGTGCCCCGCTTTTCTTATTTGGGGCATAGTCTAGTTAGGTAGCTGACTAATTAAAAGTTATTTTATATTTTTTGATCTAAACAGTTGATAAAATATAAATGTGAGCGTGACAAATCAGCAGTCGAGCTGATTCGCAGGTTGAGAAATAATTGGCAGTACCATCAAGACAGGTGTAACAGCCTATGGGGATAGGCTGTTACACAGTATGCGGTTTATAGGATGGGTATAAATTGTTGCTGTACAGGGTTAAGGGATGGTTATTTTAACTGCTGGGGTGGCTTGCTGATCGCCGTCGGCTGCTACCAGTTGTTTGCCTTCACAGCGCATAACAAAACCTTTCGGGCGACTATTGGTTTCACTTTTGATGACCAGTTCAAGCAGGTCACCATTGAGTAGCGCGTTTTTTAACTGGGCAGGCTGATCATCAATCCAGGCTTTACCAGTTACTTTTTGGTATTTTTGTTTTAGCTCGACGCGGTAGGTTTCACCGCTAGTGGCTTGCCATTCCCAAGTGCCGGCGACCTTGGCTGGGACTATCCATTTAAATAAATTCACGCTACCGAAGCTGTGGTGTTTATCGGGTTTCCAGTCACCCATATCAAACGCGTGGGAAACGATGCGCGTACCCGGACGCAACTCGTCAAGCAGTCTAGGTCTAAGCTCTACGTTTACCAAATCCAGTAAGTAAAGCGTGACTACTGTGGCTTGGCTAAAATCGGCTTCGAGTAGATCACCCTCAAAGAAGTTGACCATATATTCAACGCCTGCGTTACCGGCATATTCCATCGCATCGGCTATGCGTGCAGGGTCCATATCAATCCCGATGCCGCGGGTGTTGCGGTGCATAGCGGCCGCGACAACGATACGTCCATCGCCACAGCCTAAGTCATACAGTATGTCCTTGCTGGTGACTTCAGCTAGGTCGAGCATGGCGTGTACCACTTTTTCATCCGTGGGCACGAAGGGGACATCTAAAATAATGTCGGGCTCATCGATAGAGTAATCATCAAAATTTAGATCGCTAAAGTTTGGGTCGGATAAGGAATAGTCGTCCAGATCGTAATCTGACTCACTATCTTCATCGATAGAATAATCATCGTGATCAAAGGTTAGTTCTCTATACAAGTAATGCACCTAAAAAGTAAAGGGAGCTGTGTTTTCAGAGCCGTTGCTCGTAGTCGATATAGCTCAAATAAGTAGTAGGGTGACTGCAGTTATTCAGAGACTCCTTAAATACGCTGAAGTTTGCTTGTAATCGTGGGTCGCTAAACACACCCAGCAGTACACACTAGTATTTTGTGGTTACATTATAACAATAATACTCGCCGACTGTGCAGGCAGGGATTTGTACAGTGCGAGACGCTGCAGATATTAACCAAGTTGTTGCTTTATCGTCTTTTTGCCATCAGGAACAGAGTTTTTTTCAAGGGCAGCACAAATGCATAAAATTGAATGCATGCGTGAAACTGTTAGACTTACGCGCGTTTTATAGTCTGCTTATCGATTAAGCATTCTTACACATTCAGCTGATTTTAAGCAAAACCCTCTAAGTTTGATAACGGTTGCCGCCCAGCGGCACGGATTTACTATGTTTAAAAAGATTCACAGTCAATGGTTTTTCAATATCCGTGGCGACCTCTTATCCGGTCTGGTCGTCGCCCTAGCACTGATTCCAGAAGCCATTGCGTTTTCAATTATTGCCGGTGTTGATCCCAAGGTTGGGCTGTACGCCTCGTTCTGTATTGCGGTGATTATTGCTTTTGTTGGCGGCAGACCCGGCATGATCTCAGCCGCCACCGGTGCCATGGCTTTGTTAATGGTTACCTTGGTTAAACAGTATGGTTTGGAATACTTGTTAGCCGCGACTTTATTAACCGGTGTGTTACAGATACTGGCGGGTTTTTTGAAACTGGGCGGCTTGATGCGTTTTGTCTCGAAATCGGTGGTGACAGGTTTTGTTAATGCGCTGGCGATTCTTATTTTTATCGCGCAATTACCGCAACTGACCGATGTTACCTGGCACGTGTATGCTATTACCGCCGCGGGCTTGGGCATTATTTATTTATTCCCGTTGATACCTAAAATTGGTAAAAGCGTGCCTTCTACGCTGATCTGTATTATTGCATTAACCGGCGCAGCGGTTTATTTGGGCTTGGATGTACGCAACGTGGGTGATATGGGGCAACTGCCCGATACGCTGCCGATTTTTCTCTGGCCCGACGTGCCGCTTACGCTAGAGACGCTGCAAATTATTTTGCCTTACTCGCTAGGCTTAGCTGTTGTGGGTTTACTGGAGTCATTAATGACGGCCAATATTCTTGATGAACTCACTGACACCAAAAGCAATCGCAACCAAGAATGTAAAGGCCAAGGCATTGCCAACATTGGTGCTGGGCTGCTGGGTGGTATGGCGGGTTGTGCGATGATTGGCCAGTCGGTGATTAATATTAAATCGGGCGGTCGTGGGCGCTTATCGACCTTTTGCGCTGGGTTTTTCTTATTGATTATGGTGGTATTTTTAAGTGACTGGATTAGACATATTCCCATGGCCGCTTTAGTGGCGGTGATGATTATGGTTTCTATCGGCTCATTTTCATGGAGCTCGGTCAAGGAGTTTAAGAAAACCCCGCTATCGAGCAACATTGTTATGTTGACTACTGTTGCGGTGGTGCTGAGCACCCATAACCTTGCCTTAGGCGTACTTGCAGGGGTGTTATTGTCCGCGCTGTTTTTCGTTAACAAAATTGCTCGGTTGATGTTGGTTAAGCAAGAAATAACAGAAGCCGAGCTAGGTTATCAAGTGATTGGGCAGGTGTTTTTTGCTTCGTCAGAGAAGTTTTTTGAGTCCTTTGACTTTACTTATGCAGCCGAAAAAGTTGTGATTGATTTAACCCGTGCTCATTTTTGGGATATGACAGCCGTGGCAGCACTGGAGCAAGTTGTCCTTAAATACCAGCGACTGGGCGCAGATGTGAGTGTGATTGGGATGAACGAAGCCAGCAAAACGGTGATTGATAAGTTTGCCACGCACGCGGAGCTAAAACTTTTATTGCACTAACGCATGCTTACCGAGGAGAGAAATATGCAACAGATTATAGCCTGCATTGATGAATCAACTGGGTCAGCGGGCATTGAAGATGCTGCTATTTGGGTGGCTGGGCAACTCAAGAGTCCGCTGATGTTTTTACACAGCATTGAAAAACAACCTTTGGCACCTGAGCACAGTGATTTATCCGGCACCATTGGTCTTGGTGCACGTTCCAAGCTGTTAGCCGAAATTGCAACGCTGGAGCAACAACACGCCCGAGTAGCCTTGCAGCTGGGGAAAGAGTTGCTTACCCAAGCAAAGGCTAAAGCTCTAGAAGCTGGACGCGAGCAGGTCGAAATCCTGCAGCGGCACGGTCCTTTTGTCGAAACTTTACTGGACTTGGAAAGCACCGCGCGGCTGGTAGTGATTGGTCATTCTTCGGCTAAAACAGATAAAAAAAATACTATCTTAGGCAGCCATCTGGAAAGCCTGCTACGGCAGATCAATACGCCCGTGCTGATTGCGCCGCAGCAGTTTGTTGCACCCAAAAGCTTTATGTTGGCTTACGATGGCCGCGCTACCACTGAAGCTGCTTTAGAGCATATTTTAACCAACACACTCTTAAGCGGACTCAGCTGTCATCTGGTGACTATTAAAAACAAACACCCTGATCAGCAAGAAAAATTCCAAGCAGCAACTCAGCGCTTACAGGATGCAGGCTTTAAGGTCACGGCCAGCTATTTAGCAGGCAATATCTCTCAGCAGCTAGCCGCTTACCAGCAAGAGCATGGTATTGATTTGATCGTCATGGGCGCCTTTGCCAGTCCGCGTTTACGTCAGTTCTTTTTAGGCAGCAACACCTTAAAAATGCTAGAAAACAGCCAGATACCTATTTTAGTCATGAAGTAACCCTACAACTCTCTCCCACACTCAGCGCTGGCCTAAGCGCTGAGTGCCTGTTCATTACCCAGCACTGCGCCTGCGGCAAAAAAACTGACACAAGTCAAAACATCTGCACCTATAGCCTTACTCTATCAAGGCAATCAATATATAACTATTTATAATACTTTTTAACATGCTATATTAGTCCCAAGTTAAGCAAACAACCAAGGAGTCACATCATGCAAACGACTGATACTGCAGTTTACGGCTTACCACGTTTAAACGAGCGTGCACCAGAATTTAAAGCACCAACCACTGATGGCGTGAAGTGCTTAGATGATTATAAAGGTAAGTGGCTGGTGTTGTTCTCACACCCTGCTGACTTTACTCCAGTGTGTACCACTGAGTTCGTAGCGTTCGCTAAAGCAGCACCAGAATTCAACAAACGCAACTGCGAGTTATTAGGTTTATCTATTGATAGCACCCACTCGCACATTGCTTGGATGCGTAACATCGAAGAAAAATTCGGCGTTAAAATTCCATTCCCAATTATTGCTGACCTAAAAATGGATGTGGCGCGTGCTTACGGCATGATTCACCCCGGTGCTGCAGATACTTCAGCAGTGCGTGCAACCTTTATCATTGACCCCAATGGTGTATTGCGTGCGATGGTGTACTACCCGATGAGCAACGGTCGCTCCATTGATGAGTTCGTGCGTTTACTTGATGCTCTGCAAACCAGTGACGAGCATAAAGTTGCCACACCAGAAGGCTGGAAGCCTGGTGATCGCGTGATCGTGCCACCAGCAGCCACTGCAGAAGCAGCGGATGCACGTGTCAAATCAGGCGAGTACGAGTGTGTTGATTTCTACTTCTGCACTAAGCAGTTGTAAGACGCAGTCGCCTTAAGAGTTAAGACGCTGTGTAAAGCTCCACTATCTATCTAGGTAGTGGAGCTTTTTTGGCTTTGGCTTTATCAATCAAGTGCAGCATGCTCTGTGCAGCTCTAATCAAAAGCATATGAACGCTGCATTTCTGCAAGGGAGATTCACCATGCTTAGACGCGATCCTCAACAGCCTTGGCATCCAAGCTATTGGCTGGCTGCACTTGGCGCGGGCGGTCTGTCCGTATCTTTCTTTATGTACTTAATGTGGATGGTGCCGCATGCGGGCTTTCCCATGCCCACTTGGCAACATCTTCTCGCCGCACTGCAAGGCACAGTTGAATTACCTGCAGGTGTGCGTCCGTTAGCGATGCTCGCCGTCACCGCTATGCTGTTATTAGCACTGTTGCACTTCACGTTGGTTATTTGGAATCTACGCGAGCAAAGCGCGGCGAAGAAAACCGAGCGTTACGCTGATTGGCTAAACTCGCCCAATGAAGTACAGCTGATGACACAGCCATTGACCTTAGCTATGACCGTTAACGTGTGCTTTGCTTTGGGTGCTGTATTAGTGCCGAATTTATGGTCGGTGGTGGAGTATTTATTTCCTTTAGCCCTGCTCTCGTTTGCCTTGCTGGGCGTGTGGGCGCTGCGTATTTATGGGCGTTATTTAAGCCGTATGCTGGTCAAGGGTGGTTATCGCAGCGATGAACACAACCACTTATCACCACTGATTGCGGTCTTTACTTTTTCCATGCTCTCGGTGGGGTTTTCTGCGCCTGCCGCAATGTCGCATATTTCTGCCATTGCTATGTTGGCCGGTACCTTATCTATTCTGTTTTTAATGGTCGCGTTAATCACCGGCTTGCTGGTGTTGATTTCAGGCTTACAAGCCATGATGCAACATGGTCTACAACCGCAAGCCACACCCAGCGTCTGGATGCTGGTGCCGATTATGACTTTGCTCGGGATTGAGTGGGTACGCATGCAGCATGGTCTGAGCCATCACTTTGCTGCGCCCATTGTGCAGAGCAAACTCTTTATCATGCTCACCAGCATCTTTATGCTGCAACTGGGCATTATGTGACTGGGTTACCGCGTGATGCAGCGCAATGGTTATTTAAAAGATAACTTTACAGGCGAGCAACGCAACCCCATTAGCTTTGGCTTGATTTGCCCCGGTGTAGCGATCTTTGTGATGGGCATGTTTTGGTGGCATTTAGTGTGGGTGCAAGGCGGGATTGTTACCGAGTTTAGCCCAGTATACTGGGCTGTGATTGCTCTACTGGCCACCATTCAACTTCTAACTTTAACCGCTCTGTTGCGTTTAAGCAGCCGTTTATTACGCCATAAACCGGTCGTGATTGCTTCAATGCAATAACTACTACAACTGTACTTAGCGCTCCCAACTCTGGAGCGCTAGCCTATAAATATAAAACCACGAACTCTTTAGCTGACTGTGCGTCTGATGATCTATAGATCACCATCAAAGGACACAGGTTTTGCTTAGAATTTTTTCTAATAATTTCATCAAACTATTGCCACAACAGCGCCAGCCATAATCCACGACAGCAATTGAGCAAGCAAGCCCAACAATGCTTGCTCAATACTCAAATGGCTATACGCCCTTGCGCCGTGCTGAACGCTGGACGCGCAATTGCTCTTCATCCACTTCTTCAAGCACTTCACAAACATACTCAATATGCTGATTCGAAAGATGACGCGCCTGCTCGGCATCACC
>SMER01000308.1_pt1 | contig 9889 bp, 9 predicted proteins | sample 2456411 | NCBI WGS metagenome assembly SMER01 (sample SAMN10132597, study PRJNA489261) | soil metagenome | isolation source: day1 antibiotic-silt loam soil ammended with raw manure from dairy cow... | place: USA | collected 2015-05-01 | reverse complement strand
ATCGCGCTGATTAACACACACTTCTGGTTAGCAACTATTGGTACCGTACTGTACATCGCTTCAATGTGGGTCAACGGTATTATGCAAGGCCTGATGTGGCGTGCAATTAACCAAGACGGCACACTGACGTATTCCTTTGTGGAAGCGTTAGAAGCAGGTCACTACGGTTACATGGTACGTATGATTGGTGGCGCATTCTTCTTAGCCGGTATGCTATTTATGGCATACAACGTATGGCGCACTGTACGTTCGTCAGACATTGAGAAAGCGAATGCCGCTGCACGCTTTACTGTTGGAGGCGCTCACTAATGAAAAATCATGAACGCGTTGAAAAAAACGTTGGTTTACTTGCGTTTTTTATGGTAATTGCAGTCAGTATTGGCGGCTTGGTACAAATCGTACCATTGTTTTTCCAAGACTTGGTGAATGAGCCAGTGGAAGGTCTCAAGCCTTACACAGCTCTACAGCTAGAAGGTCGCGATATCTATATCCGTGAAGGTTGCGTTCAGTGCCACTCACAGATGATTCGTCCTTTCCGTGCTGAAACCGAACGTTACGGCCACTATTCTGTAGCAGGCGAAAGCGTATATGAGCACCCATTCTTATGGGGTTCTAAGCGCACAGGGCCAGACTTGGCGCGCGTTGGTGGTCGTTACTCTGATGACTGGCACCGTGCCCACCTCTACAACCCTCGTAACGTTGTACCTGAGTCTAAGATGCCTGCTTACCCCTGGTTAGTAGAAAACAAATTAGATGGTAAAGACACTGTTGCCAAAATTGAGGCCATGCGCTGGTTAGGCGTGCCTTACACCGATGATGATATCAAAGGTGCAGTAGCAGCAGTTCAGGGCAAGACCGAAATGGAGGCCGTTGTAGCCTACCTACAGGTACTTGGTACATCTATTAAGAGCAAACGGTAACGTTAATGGACATTGGATTTCTTCGCGGCGCAGGCACGCTACTTCTTTTGATAGCATTTATCGCAATGCTATTTTGGGCTTACAACAGTAAGCGCAAATCAAGCTTTGATGATGCTGCAAACTTACCCTTCGCTGACGAAGATCCAAGCTCTAACAGCGAGCCGAATAAAGACACATCCAGGAGCAACAACCCATGACTTCTTTCTGGAATTGGTACGTCGTAGTTCTTACGAGTGGTACTATTCTGGCCATAACGTGGCTCATTTTTGCGACACGTAAAGGTCAACGCAGTGACACAACGGATCAAACCCTTAGTCACGTTTATGATGGCATCGAAGAGTTTGACAACCCATTACCACACTGGTGGTTTATGTTGTTTGTCGGCACTATCGTTTTTGCTGTGGGCTACCTTGTGCTTTACCCTGGTATGGGTAACTGGAAAGGTATCTTGCCAGGCTACGAAGGCGGCTGGACATCAACTAAGCAGTATGATCGCGAAATAGTTAAAGCCGATGAAAAATATGGCCCTATCTTTGCTAAATATGCTGCTATGTCAATTGAAGACGTTGCTAAAGATGACGATGCTTTGAAAATGGGCGGACGCCTGTTTGCTTCGCATTGCTCTGTTTGCCACGGTTCTGACGCTAAAGGCGCACATGGCTTCCCTAACCTAACCGACAACGACTGGATCTGGGGCGGCGAGCCTGCAACAATCAAAGCCTCAATCCTTAACGGTCGCATGGCAGTAATGCCAGGTTGGGAAGCAGCACTGGGTAACGAAGGTGTTAAAAACGTTACTGGTTACGTGCGTAGTTTGTCTGGCTTGAAGAACCCTGAAGGTCTCGACCTTGCGGCAGGTCAACAATCTTACAACACTATGTGTGTAGCATGTCACGGCCCTGAAGGCAAAGGTAACCCTTTACTTGGCGCACCTAACTTGTCAGACAGAACATGGTTATACGGCTCGAGCTTTGCTCAAGTTCAACAAACCATTCGTTATGGCCGTAACGGCCAGATGCCTGCACAAGCAGACTTCTTAGGCAATGACAAAGTTCACTTATTAGCTGCTTATGTATACAGCCTATCAAATGAGTCGCAAGATCAGTAATTGATGCCTGCGACATGCTGTCACTCTCTGCTGGATCCTCAGCAGGCGTACCATACAACGCAGTTCTAAGTATATTCCGGCCAGTTTTACTGGCCGGATATTTCAAAAACAGCACTGGTACAACCTGATGACTGAAAAAATACCTGTAAAAAACATTACCCCACCAAAGACCAGTACAGACTTGTACGCAAAACGTGAAACAATTTATACACGTGCGTTCACTGGTATTTTCCGCAACATTCGTATTGTTTCGGGCCTCTTTCTTTTTGCTCTGTTTCTCGGTACTGCATGGTTGCAGTGGGGCGATCGCCAAGCTGTTTGGTGGAACTTACCCGAGCGAAAATTCTATGTATTTGGTGCCACCTTCTGGCCTCAAGACTTTATGTTGCTGTCGTGGCTGCTCATTATTTGCGCCTTCGGTTTATTCTTTATCACCGTATTTGCTGGGCGTGTTTGGTGTGGCTACACTTGCCCACAAAGCGTTTGGACCTGGATTTTCATGTGGTGCGAAAAAGTCACTGAAGGTGACCGCAACGCTCGCATGAAACTCGATAAAGCTCCAATGTCAGTTAACAAGTTCACACGTAAAGCTATCAAGCATACAATGTGGATCAGTATCGGTTTTATGACCGGTTTTACTTTTGTAGGTTATTTCACACCTATCCGTGAACTACCTTTTGACCTTATTACTGGCGCAGCAGATGGCTGGGCTTACTTCTGGGTTGGCTTCTTCACCCTACTGACTTATCTCAATGCGGGCTGGCTGCGCGAGCAAGTGTGTGTGCATATGTGCCCCTACTCACGCTTTCAGAGCGTGATGTTTGACAAAGACACTTTGATTGTTTCTTACGATCCCGAGCGCGGTGAAAATCGTGGCCCTCGCAAAAAAGGTAGCGATTACAAAGCACAAGGTTTAGGCGACTGTATTGACTGTAAGTTGTGCGTGCATGTCTGCCCAACTGGTATTGATATCCGTGACGGCTTACAAATCGCCTGTATTGGCTGCGCAGCCTGTATTGATGCCTGTGACGATGTCATGCTTAAAGTTGGCTACCCTAAAGGTTTAGTCAGCTACACGACAGAACACAACCTGGCAGGACAAAAAACCAAGCTTGTACGCCCACGCTTAATTGGTTACGCCTTAGCGTTACTGGTGATGAGCAGCCTGTTTGGTTATACCGTTTTCAACCGCACTCTAGTTGAGTTTAACGTGATTAAAGACCGTACCCCCTATCGTGAAAACCAAGAGGGCCGTATTGAAAACGTGTACACCATTAAGATCATGAACAAAGATCAAAAAGCTCACCTGTACGTCATTGAAGCCAGCGGTCTCAACGGCCTAACGCTTGAAGGCAAGAATCACGTTACTGCTGCAGCCGGTGAGATTTTATCTGTACCTGTGTCTGTGTCAGTTGACCCTGAAGATATCCCTTCCAGCACCAATCAGATTGAATTTAGAGTTCACTCTGAAGATGACAGCAGTATTCATAGAACAACTGAAAGCCGTTTTCTCGGCCCCACCCTTCGTTAATTAAAGGATATTGTATGCAGCCCGAAGACAATGTTTTACCCTGGTATAAAGAATTTTGGCCTTGGTTTATCATTGGTATGCTCAGTTTCTCTGTGGTGCTCGGGCTGTCTTTATTGACAATTGCCATCCGTAATGCCGACAGCTTAGTAGTGGATAACTACTATGATGTCGGTAAAGGTATTAATACCTCGCTAGAGCGCGAACAACTCGCTGACCAACTCAATATTGGCGGTACATTAAGCCTCGATAATGATATTGGCCAAGTCGAACTGATTGTTTCTGGCGATAGCCGCCCTCAACAAATTGTTCTCAACTTGATTTCCCCGACTCAACAAGCACGTGACCGCCGGATCATTTTGCAACCCGCTAACAACGATCTATATCGTGGCTTACTGCAAGAGGATATCGAAGGCCGACGTTTTGTCGAGATTCTTGGTGAAGAAGATGGCGCTCAATGGCGCTTATTTGAAGAACACACCTTAATCAGCGGACAAAGCATCAAACTCGGCGAGTGATAGCCCTCTATCACCTACCGTTTTGATCTGCCACTGTAAGCTGTTTCACTTATTGATAGCTGACTATTATGGCTGCGCCTTTATCTTGTTATCACTGCGCCTTACCTGTTCTAACAGGTGAGGCCTTTACGGCTGTTGTGCTTAAAGAATCGCGCATTTTTTGCTGCCCGGGCTGTCAAGCTGTAGCCGAGGCCATTATTGCTGGCGGCTTGGAAAGCTATTATTTGCACCGCAGTGAAGCATCAGCCAACCCAGAAGCACTGCCCGGTGTTTTGCCTGATGAGTTACTGTTACTCGACCGTAAAGACATTCAAAAACCTTTTGTCAGCACCTCTGGCAATATCAGTGAAACCCAACTACTGATTGAAGGCATTACCTGTGCAGCCTGTGGCTGGCTGATCGAGAAGCATCTTAAGCAACTACCTGGTGTTATTGACACCTCACTTAATCTCAGCAATCACCGCCTCTCGATTCGCTGGGATCTCGAGCAAATTGCCTTATCTGAATTGCTCAAAACCATACGCCATATCGGCTATGCCGCTCACCCATGGCAGCCTGATACTGTCAGTGTGCAAATGCAGGCCGACAACCGCCGCGCCCTACGTAAACTCGGTGTAGCAGGATTGTTGTGGATGCAGGTAATGATGGCCTCCATGGCCACTTGGCCTGAGTTTAATTTAGACCTCTCCGAAGCTATGGATCGCTTGCTGCGTTGGGTGAGTTTGATTTTAACCACGCCTATTGTATTTTATTGCAGCACTGAGTTTTTCTACGGCGCTTGGCGTGATTTACGCACCCGCCACCTCACCATGGATGTGTCGGTATCTTTAGCCATTGCCGGTGCCTATGCCGCTGGGATCTGGTCAACTCTAACGGGTCAAGGCGACCTGTATTTTGATGCTGCAGGTATGTTTGCTCTGTTTTTATTGTCGGGACGCTATTTAGAACGGCGTGCACGCGAACGCACTTCAGCCGCGACCTCACAATTGGTCAATCTACTGCCTGCTTCTTGTTTACGCCTGAATGCGGACGGCAGTAGCGAGCGTATTTTGCTCAGTGAATTACAACAAGGCGACCAGCTTTTAGTGCCGCCTGGCAACTTAATTCCAGCCGATGGCCGCATCAGCTCCGGCACTTCAAGTATTGATGAATCATTGCTGACCGGTGAATACCTACCCTTAGCCAAACAGCCAGGCGATAGCGTGGCTGCCGGCACACTCAACATCGAAGGCCCATTGACGATTGATGTACTCGCCCTAGGTGAGCATACGCAGCTTTCAGCCATAGTACGTTTATTAGAGCGCGCACAATCGCTTAAACCACGCTTAGCCGAACTTGCAGACCAGGTTGCGCAGTGGTTTTTAATCAGCGTGTTAATTATTGCCGCAATCGTCGGTTTAATCTGGCTGCAAATCGACTCATCACGCGCTTTTTGGATTGTGCTATCACTGCTAGTCGCCACCTGCCCTTGCGCATTATCACTGGCAGCGCCCACTGCGCTGACCGCAGCCACCGGCTCCTTGCATAAGCTGGGCTTGCTGATTACTAAAGGGCACGTGCTAGAAAGCTTGCAAAAAGTTGATACCGTTATTTTTGATAAAACCGGCACTCTGACTGAAGGCAAGCTGACACTCAAGCAGATTCAGCCAATGACTGATTTAAGCGAAACCGCATGCCTTGAGCTCGCTGCAGCACTGGAAAGCCACTCTGAACACCCTATTGCTCGCGCCTTTGGTCGCACCACAACGGCAGCGCTAGATGTGAGTAGCGCACCAGGCTTAGGCCTGGAAGGTCAGGTCAGCGGTCGCCATTTGCGCATTGGTCGGCCTGATTATGTAAGCGAACTGGGCGGCTACCCTGCGCCAGCCATGCCCAGCCAAGAAGGCCAGTGGCTATTGCTTGGCGATACTGAGCAAGCACTCGCTTGGTTTGCTTTAGACGATAAACTTCGCGACGACGCCCCTGCGCTCCTGGCAACCTGCCGTGCCCGCGACTGGCAAGTTTTATTATTATCCGGTGATAGTTCACCCATGGTGCAGCAGATTGCCCAGCAACTACAGATTGATGACGCCCGTGGCGGCCTCACACCTGATGACAAACTGCAAGCACTCAAAGAGCTACACAGCCAAGGTCATCATGTATTAATGCTCGGCGATGGTGTCAATGATGTTCCGGTGTTGGCTGCCGCTGACATCAGTATTGCTATGGGCAGCGCCACTGATTTAGCTAAGACCACCGCAGACGCTATTTTACTGTCCAATAGTTTAGGCAGTTTAGTCAGCGCTTTAGCAGTCGCCAAGAAAACCCGCCGCGTGATTATTGAAAACCTCGGCTGGGCGACCCTGTACAATGGCTTAGTCATCCCCTTTGCTGCGATCGGCTGGGTCACTCCTGGCTGGGCAGCCTTTGGGATGTCGATCAGCTCACTGTTGGTGGTGCTCAATGCGCTGCGCCTGACTCACTTAGCTGAGCCAGCTTAACTCTATTTTAGCGAGGCATATAATGGCCGCTCTCTATGTCATGATTCCAGCCGCACTCTTAATTGTAGCCTTGGCAATTCGTTTGTTTTTTTGGGCTGTGGATAACGGTCAATATGAAGACCTTGATGGCCCTGCACACAGCATTTTATTTGACGATGAAGATCCAATGCATACTGCAGGCATGAAGCACAACCCGACTGAATCTGCAGACGCACCTGAGGACAAACAGCACAATGGCTGACTTATTACCCCTGCTTGCCTCAGCTTTTATTCTTGGGTTGCTTGGTGCCGGCCACTGTCTAGGTATGTGCGGTGGCTTAATGGGAGCCTTAACCCTGAGCATTCCACAGGAGCAACAACACAAACGCTTGCGTATGATTGTTGCCTATAACTTAGGCCGCGTCAGCAGTTATGCCTTAGCGGGATTTTTATTTGGCTTACTTGGCTGGGCTGTAGAACAAACGCCCGCAGCTGCCGCCTTACGTGTAGTGGCTGGCTTGCTGCTGATTAGCCTTGGTCTGTATTTGGCCGGCTGGTGGCATGGTTTAACTCATGTAGAAAAAATCGGCCGCCACCTATGGAAGTACATTCAGCCTATTGCCGGCCGTCTGTTACCGGTAAAAAGCACTGGTCATGCGCTTCTGCTAGGTACTTTATGGGGCTGGCTGCCCTGCGGCTTGGTGTATAGCACTTTATTTTGGACGGCCAGCCAAGGCGATGCCGCCACCAGTGCTTTATTAATGTTTACCTTTGGCTTAGGCACTTGGCCCGTGCTGCTCGCTTCTGGCTTAGCAGCCGAACGGGTCACAGCCTTCTTGCGCAAACAAAATGTGCGTTATGCCGCCGGTGCTATGGTGATTCTATATGGTCTATGGACATTACCTGGTCCTCACCAGCACTGGCTGATGGGCCACTAACAATCCTTCTTGGCCCCTACTGCGCCTGATACAGATCAACAGGCCATAACCCAACAGCCCTTATACTTATGCAAAACATGAGTCAACAGGGGCAATGGTTATGGCTACGAGTACAGGTTGGAGCACTGAGCTTTTTAACAGATACCATCGTCTGCATAAACCTTATCGCTCATACCCAACAGCAGAACATTTTCAGCAACCTATCAGTACATTTGAACGCTACAGCGCCTTGCGCACCAGTCGCAGTTTAAAGAGACCCTTAGCTCTCAATATCACCATGGCATTTTGTGCTAACGCTTGTTATTGCTGCAGTAAAAAGACCACTATCACTAAAGATCGTAGCCGTAGCAGTGCTTATTTACAGAGTTTAGAGCACGAAATTCGTCTGCTGGCCCAGCATACTCATCCCAGCCAGCCCATTAACGAACTCTATGTCAGCGGTGGTACACCCACTTTTCTGAACCCTCTTGAACTGCAACAATTGATGCATTGCCTGCAAGACAACTTCAATCTTGTCAGGAATAATTTTAGTCACTACAGCATTGATATTGATCCGCGCGAAACAGACTGGGCAACCATGGGCGTACTGCGTGATATTGGTTTTAACTGCATAAATATCATGATGCATACATTGGATCCGACGGTGCAGCGCGCAATCAACCGTCTACACAGCCTTGAGCAAACGCAAAAAATTGTCGAGGCCGCACGCACCCTACAATTTCGTCATATCAGTATCAGCCTGTTCTACGGATTGCCCAAGCAAACACCCCAATCATGGGCGCAAACACTCACCGACACACTCAAGTTGGTACCTGATCGCGTGCACCTGCAAGGTTTTTTGCATCAGCCGCATCAACACCCAATACAACAACACATTGCTGCGCACGACTTACCCAACTCAACAGATATTGCACATATGCTGCGCGCTGCGCTTGAACAACTTACAGTTGCCGGATATCAATATATTGGCATGGGTAATTTTGCTTTAGCCGATGATGACTATACGATTGCGCAAGAAGATGACACTTTGCACTGCGGCTTACAGGATTACAGCACCTACGCCAACTTAGACACTTTAGGTTTTGGTGCAGGCGCCATCAGCCGTATCGGTGCTCTACACTACCGCAATACCCCAGACATTAGCACTTATCAAAATGCTTACCCCAACCAGCAGTTGCCTCAAGCATACGGAGTTATCTCCTCGGTAGAGCAAAGCGTCAGTGAATATGTCATTGACAGCTTAAACTGTCAGTTTTCTGTTGATTTTCGAGCCATCCAGCAAAATTACAACGTTGATTGCAAGCAACTCTTTGCGCAGCAATGGCCGCAATTACAACAAATGCATCACGATGGCCTACTGCAATTGAGCGACCATGCTTTACACATGACCCCAGCGGGGCGCTTATTTACTTTAGCAGTGTGCCAAGTCTTTGCTGAGCAACAGATTGCAAAGCCGGAAAGCAGCGCAGCTATGACACAGGTCATCTAGTTTTCTCCTCATCAAAAGAATCCATTGGATGCTATTACCCCGCAGCACACGACCCTCTTTGCAAACAAAGTGGCAGCTTTGTGTCCGCTCAGGTAATCTTAAGTCTAAATATTGATTTACCCTTTTGATCAGGAACAATGTGTATGGCAGAAATAATCAGTGTGCGCAGCCCGCACCAAGCGCATTGCAAAGACTGCAGTCTGGCCACACTTTGCCTTCCTCTGTCCTTAGAATTACAAGATTTAGATTCACTTGATAGCATTGTGAAACGTGGCCGCCCATTAAAAAAGGGTGAGTTCCTCTTTCGTCAAGGCGATCCTTTTATCTCTGTATACGCTGTGCGCTCAGGTAGTTTAAAAACGTTCAGCGTCACGGACAATGGCGAAGAGCAAGTCACTGGTTTTCACTTACCCAGTGAACTGGTCGGCTTATCCGGTATGGACTCTGAGTTTTATCCAGCCTCAGCGGTGGCTCTAGAAACCACATCAATTTGTGAAATCCCCTTTGATCGTCTCGACGAACTCAGTGCCAATCTACCGCAATTGCGCCGGCAATTGATGCGCATTATGAGCCGTGAAATTCGTGATGATCAGCAAATGATGATGCTGCTATCAAAAAAGAATGCTGATGAGCGTATCGCGACTTTTTTAGTGAACCTCTCTGCCCGTTTTCGGGCTCGTGGCTATTCACCACAGCAGTTTCGGCTGGCCATGTCGCGCAACGAGATGGGTAACTATTTAGGTTTAGCTGTAGAAACAGTGTCGCGAGTGTTTACTCGCTTCCAACAAAATGGACTATTAATCGCAGAAGGCAAAGAAATCAATTTAATTAATTTGATTGAAATCTGTGCATTAGCAGGCGGCAACTTAGATAACTGATCAGTTCTAGAGAGGATCACTCAATGATTTTTGATGAATTTGCAATTAAAT
>SMER01000307.1_pt1 | contig 9992 bp, 8 predicted proteins | sample 2456411 | NCBI WGS metagenome assembly SMER01 (sample SAMN10132597, study PRJNA489261) | soil metagenome | isolation source: day1 antibiotic-silt loam soil ammended with raw manure from dairy cow... | place: USA | collected 2015-05-01 | reverse complement strand
TGACTCCCATCGATATGGTAGTGGCGTTCAAGTGATTGAGCTGTTATCGGGTAGCTGTCCAAAGACTTCTTTTAAAAAAGACGCGAAACCTATTGTGTAACGCGTGCCTTTTGAAGTTAATGTCAACTCTCGTGAAATGCTTTTTCCACTGCCATTTTCACGCCATCTGCGACGGCGTATATAAAGCTCTACCTTGCGATCACGAATTGGGAAATCATGTATTTGTGATTCAGGAGAGAATCCATTAGAAGAAACAGTATCAGCACTGTAACCAGTGGGTAGTATGAGTTGTTCATCTAAATGAATATGCAGTTCTTCTCCTAATTGTTCGATACCTACAATATCAAAATTATCAAGGATATCTTCGGGTAGGATAAAACGTGCTAAAGCTTGTAACTGATCATATGTAGACATAGCGGTAATGTTTTTCACAAAGATAATTATTTTTTATAAACACATACTTTTACTGCTGATCCACAATCATTCTTAAAGCAGCTACACATTGCTCTCTAGAGTCGATTTTTACTCACATTGTGCATTGAAAATAGCATGAGGATACATACTATACTCTCTCTGCTCTGTTAGGTGAAATTTGATTCAATAATGTGAAGTCACTCTTTTTGCACCCTAATATATACCTCAAAAGTGTATTATTGCTATTCCTTTGACTTTGCAAATGTGTGCTTTTTATTTATTTTGACTCTCTACGTTGTCTGTGCACAATAAAAATCAATTTTATTAATAGAGTACGAGAGCGTAATGCTACTCCGAAAGTCAAACTTGATGCGTTACGGCGTCGGAATGGTAGAATAAATTTTATTTTCAATAAATCTGATGGCGTAATATATTAAATATAGCTATGTTTGGTAAGTTCTGATTTGATACGAAGGGTTGTAATTGTTTTTAGGGTATCATTTCACCTCTCATCTAGCGTAATGTCACATAATTAGCTCTAAAGTGAGCTCTGAAAAAGAGTGATTTGAAGTTTCTGGCTGAAATAGGAGATAACAGCGGGAGTGTTTTGATGTTTTGATCTAAAAAGTGATCCAGCAGAGAGGGTGATGTCTCTTTGGAAACCAGAAAGGCAAATGACCTTTAGGGTAATCAAACTTTGCGGTTATGATTGTGAAATTGTAAATTGTGATAAGTCAACTTTTTAAGTTGATTTAGCATTTGCAAGTATGAAAAGATGCAGTGCTTTATACTACTTTTTACCGCCTCATTTACACTAAATGCATCACAATACTTATTTTATAGAAGTTGCAATTTGCTGTATTCCAGCTACAAATATAGCATGCTTAATAATATTTACATTAAATCTACACTTTAAGTTGGGTTTTCTTTATTATGTTAATTCTTTTGATTATAATTGTAAAACGATTAGTTTTAACGTAATACCTACTTATCATGATTAAATTACATATCGGTTTTATGCGCGAACTCAAAAACTATGAGTTTGCAGTGCTTATCAGGCAAGTTGCAAAATCACTGTCACAAGTTGAGGCCAATCAGCAACCACTAAAACAAGTAGCGGAGCAAATGCAACATCACTTCAAAGAGATGTACTATCTTGAAGATCAAAAACCCTCTCACCCTCTCGCCGAAGTGGTTGGAGCGTTGACCCAAAAGCGAACGAGCTATCTTATATCTCTGCGACTGCAAATAGAGGGTAAAATGCTCTCGCACAAAAAAGAAGAGCAGGAGGCTGCAAACCACTTACACAATTGGATACATAAATACAGAAAGTATCTGTATGTTGCCTCCATTATTCCGCAAACTGGGCGCATTATGGGAATGTTATCTGAAATGAAGCGAACTCCTATAATTAAGCAATCGTTGATTGACTTGAGACTAGACGATTTGCTGGAAGCAATTGAGGAGGTATCAAAACAGGTAGATAAAAAGGAGAGTTTACGCATGAAAGATAAACCCCTGAAAAGCCGAAATAGAAAAGACTTACGCCGTGCAGCCTATGCTGACATGCATTTGTTGGTGAATATCTTGGATGTGATGATGGCAGTTGATCCTGAAAAGACGAAAAATAATATTTACTATGATTTGACGCTGAGCATTAAGCAACATTTGAAGAATTCGCATACTATCTTGAAATCTAGAACTACAAAACGTGAAAATAAGAGGAACTTAGCTAGCGCCGTCTCAAAGCTTGTTAGAACTACCAATGGAAAAGAGAAAGCGGTGATACCTAACAAAGATTTAATGCAATTATTATCGGAAGAGTATGTGAAAAAAGAGAATGGTGCTCTTGTTTGTTCTATGACCGAGGCAGAAGGTGAAGTGAAGGGCTCATTGCTGATTAAAGAAACCAAACGAAAAGCACCGATAGGTAAAGACTGGAAATGGTGGTTTCCACAGATTGGGGTAAATTAATGTATATATAAGCGAGCAAATTTACCTTTAAGTAATCGTAGTTATCTGAAATTGAACTTCCATTTTCCCCCAATAAGTATTATCTTTGTAGCCTAAATAAATAAAAAACACCTACAAATGATCAAACATATTGTTCTTTTTAAACTGGCCCCCTTTGCCGAGGGCAATACAAAGTACGAAAATGCACTTTACTTGAAAGAGAAGCTTGAAAACCTGGAAAATGTGATACCCCAATTGCAAAAGATGCAAGTGGTGATAAACATGCCCGAAGTATCGGATCAGAACTATGACCTGATGCTGATGGCAGACTTTGACAATCTGCAAGACCTGGATGCCTACATCCATCATCTCGAACATGTGAAAGTGGGAGCCTTTTTGGCAAAAGTGCGCACCGATCGTGCAGCCATAGACTACACCCTGTAGCCCTGTGGAGTGATGAGGGGATGCCACCACAGCTGTGGGGGGCGTTTAATTCCTTTTAAGCCCCTCAAAATGATATCCCAATAATATGAAAAAAGGGTGTGTTGAACATTGTTTTTGTTGGTGTTCTCGCATATTTTCACTATATTTGTTTGTTCTAATAAAAGCAAAAAGTAATTTCTAAAAATCTTATTTTCAATAAGATATAAACTATATAAAAAATGGTAGAAGAAGAAAAAGGTTTAGCAAATAATGGCTATTCGGCTTCCAACATTCAGGTGTTGGAGGGATTAGAGGCAGTGAGAAAACGCCCCGCAATGTACATTGGTGACACCAGTGAGAAGGGGTTGCATCATCTTGTGAACGAGGTGATAGATAACTCTATTGACGAGGCGCTTGCTGGCTATTGTACCGATATTGATTTGTATATCAATGAGGACAACTCTATAAGTGTGAGAGACAACGGGCGTGGTATTCCGGTGGACTATCACGAGAAGGAGCAGAAATCGGCGCTGGAGGTGGTGATGACTGTGTTGCACGCGGGAGGTAAGTTTGACAAAGGGACCTATAAGGTGTCGGGCGGACTGCACGGTGTGGGTGTGTCGTGTGTGAATGCATTGTCTATTTACTTGAAAGCCGAAGTGCACCGCGAAGGCAAGGTGTATGTGCAGGAGTACTCCAAAGGAAAACCACTGGCAGATGTAGAAGAGGTGGGTACAACGGATGTATCTGGAACCATCATCACTTTTAAGCCAGACGACACTATATTCACCGTATTTGAATACCGCTATGATATATTGGCTACTCGTTTGCGCGAGTTGGCTTTCTTGAATTCTGGTATTCGCCTTAATATAACAGACCGCAGAACGGTGAAGGAAGATGGGACATACAAGTCTGAATCTTTTTTCTCTGAAAACGGGTTGCGCGAGTTTGTGCAATACATAGACAGGGCCAAAGAGCCACTTATTGATGATGCCATACACATTGTGACAGAGAAGAATGGTATTCCGGTGGAGATTGCGCTAACCTACAACACATCGTACAACGAGAATGTGTTTACCTATGTAAACAACATCAACACCATAGAGGGTGGAACACACCTCACGGGTTTTAGAAGAGGACTCTCGAGAACTTTGAAGAAGTATGCCGATGACTCTAAAATGCTGGAGCGTTTGAAAATAGAGGTATCGGGCGACGACTTTAGAGAAGGCCTCACGGCTGTGCTCTCTGTGAAAGTGCAAGAGCCACAATTTGAGGGTCAGACCAAAACAAAATTGGGTAACACGGAGGTGATGGGTGCAGTGGACCAGGCTACTGGTGAGGCATTGGGCCATTACTTAGAGGAGAACCCCAAGGAGGCCAAGATAATTGTAGAGAAAGTGATATTGGCTGCAACAGCCCGACATGCTGCACGCAAGGCGCGCGAAATGATACAACGCAAATCGCCACTAACGGGTGGTGGACTGCCAGGCAAATTGGCCGACTGTTCCAGTAAAGATCCTGCACTGAGCGAAGTGTTTATTGTGGAGGGAGACTCGGCTGGTGGAACTGCCAAACAGGGACGCGACCGCATGTTTCAGGCCATACTACCTCTGCGTGGAAAGATATTGAATGTGGAGAAGGCAATGCCTCACAAAATATTGGAGAACGAGGAGATCAGAAATATCTACACTGCGCTGGGCGTGACGATAGGTACTGATGATGATACAAAGGAGTTGAACCTGGACAAGTTGCGCTATCACAAAGTGATAATTATGACGGATGCTGACGTGGATGGTAGTCATATTGCAACGCTGATTCTTACTTTCTTTTTCCGCCACATGCGACCTCTTATCGACAAGGGTTGTGTGTATGTAGCTACACCTCCGTTGTATCTTTGCAAGAAAGGAAAGATAGAGGAGTATTGCTGGACCGATGCACAACGCCTTGCTTTTATTGCAAAATATGCCGATGGCAACGAAAGTTCTATCCGCACACAGCGCTACAAAGGTTTGGGAGAGATGAATGCGGAGCAATTGTGGAGCACCACGATGAATCCGGAGCACAGGGCCCTGCGCCAAATAACCATTGAAAATGGAGCAGATGCCGATATGGTATTCTCTATGTTAATGGGCGAAGAAGTGGCCCCTCGTCGTGAATTTATCGAAGAGAATGCTACTTATGCCAACATCGATGCTTAAATAATAGTCAACACAAGGGTTGGTTCTTTTATTGGATGCTATGGTTTGAATGGAGTGAAATAAGCTTTTACTTGAACAGGTGAAAATAAATAGGATGACTGTTGTGTAACACATATACATATATTTGAAAATGAGGGTAATTAAGTTTACTTCTCATTTTCTTCATTAAATACATTATGCTATGAAACGCCCACCTTTTCTGAAATTGAATGATAAAGTTGTGATACTCTCTCCAGCTGGCAATATCTGTGCCGAGCATGTGAACAAGGCAACAGATATAATGCGAGAATGGGGGCTGGAGGTGACTGTCTCTGAAAATGCGTTGCGAGAGACAGGACGTTTCAGTGGTTTTGTGGAGCAACGATGGCAAGATTTGCAAAGAGCCATGGACGACCCCGATGTGAAGTTGATATTTTGTTCGCGGGGTGGGTATGGTGCTGTACACTTGTTGGACAGGCTGGACTTTAGTGCCATCAAGAAGCAACCGAAATGGCTCATTGGCTATAGCGATATTACGGCTTTGCACACTGCATGGCAGAGCAACGGCATCATGTCTGTACATGGGCCCATGGCGCAACATTTCTCTGAGGAGGGTGCAGCCAATCTCTCTGTTTTATATTCAAAAGCAGCCCTTTCGGGCAAAGATCTACATTATACAGTTCCTGCGGCCTATCCTTTCTTGAACAGAGAGGGCAAGGCTTCAGGAACTTTGTTTGGTGGCAACTTGACGGTTTATACCAGTATGCTGGGGTCGAAATACATAAAGATTCCACGCAACGGCATACTTCTCTTAGAAGATATAGGGGAAGAACCCTATCGCATCGACAGGATGATATATCAATTGAAGATAGCGGGCGTGTTCGACAGGTTGAAGGGTCTGATTGTGGGTCAGTTTACTGAGTATGAAGAGGACAATACCATGTATGGCAGTTTGTATGAGTCCATATTATCGGCCGTGAAAGAGTACGACTTTCCTATCTGTTTTGGTTATCCCGTTGGCCACACAAGTATAAACCTTCCTATCATTATGGGAGGAAATGCCACACTGACTGTAAATAAAGAGAATGTTTTACTCAAACAACGTTACTAAATAATGACTATGTCTTTAGAACTTATATTGCTTTTAGCCTCTGCTCTCTTTTTTATTAGTATGGTGGTTGGGAAAGCGGGTCACAAATTCGGGATTCCAGTGTTACTTCTGTTTCTTGGAGTAGGGATGCTCTTTGGGCAAGATGGATTTGGATTGGAGTTTCAGAATATTCAAACAGCTCAGATAATTGGCACTGTAGCGCTCAGTATCATTCTTTTTTCGGGAGGTTTGGACACAAAGTTTATGGATATCAGGCCTATTATCGTCCCCGGCATTATATTGGCAACAGGTGGAGTGGTGCTCACAGCGCTATTTACGGGAGTGTTTGCTTGGTGGCTTTCGGGCATGTTGGTTCCCTCTCTCACCATTGGTTTTACCACTGCATTACTATTGGCCGCCACCATATCATCTACCGACTCTGCTTCTGTTTTTGGCATATTGCGCTCGCGCGGAACCATACTTAAAAACAATCTGCGGCCTTTGCTTGAACTCGAAAGTGGGAGCAACGACCCCATGGCATTTATGCTTACCATTACGCTCATTACCATTATTAATTCGGGTGGTGTAAGTTTCTGGCAAGTTGCTTTGCTCATTGTGGTTCAGTTGGTGGTGGGTGCATTGGCAGGCTACTATTTGGGACGGTTTTCGGTTATTTTAATCAATAGAATTAAGCTTGACAATGGTGCACTTTATCCTATTCTTCTTTTCACATTGGGCATGTTTATTTTTTCGCTCACCTATTTCCTCAAAGGAAATGGGTATTTAGCTATCTACATTGCCGGATTGGTGATAGGAAACTCCAAATTTGTGCACAAACGCACCTCTATGCGCTTTATGGATGGTTTGGCGTGGATGAGTCAGATATTGCTCTTCTTAACATTGGGGCTTTTGGTAAATCCGCACGAATTGTTGGAAGCCGATGTATTGATTCCTGGTCTTATTATCTCTTTTTTCATCATCATAGTAGCACGCCCATTAAGCGTATATGTATGTTTGTTTCCATTCAAAAAAATATCTAATAGAGACAAAGTTTTTGTTTCTTGGGTAGGACTGAGGGGTGCGGTTCCTATTATTTTTGCCATTCTCACATTGGCAGCAGAGGTGCCTCATGCGCGCTGGATGTTCAATATTGTATTTATCATCACCCTGGTTTCATTGATTCTGCAAGGCACATTCTTGAACCTCGTTGCACAGTGGCTCAAGCTCTCTTCAAAACCCACTTTGTATCGTAGCCTTGAAGATTTTGATGTGGAGTTTTCCGAAGAGATAAAGTCGGCAATGACAGAAATACTTATTACCGAAGATGCCATAAAACATGGCAAGAACTTAATGGAAATGCCACTTCCCGACAAAACACTTGCCGTGATGGTGAAACGTGGCGAACGCTATTTTATTCCCACCGGACAAACTGAGCTGAATGTGGGTGACAAACTACTTGTAATATCTGATGACGTGAAAGCGCTGAAAGAGACCTATAAAAGCATGGGCATATCGGAGTTTTCTTATCAAAAGAACAAATGATGATGCGATGAGACTGAGACTATACAACCCAAGAATCTTGGCTTCACTTTTGATGGTGCTATCATTGCTGATGGCATCGTGCAGCTCTTGCCAATCGAGCCAAACTGCCACAAAGGAATCTGCTACTGCCGATGCTCCTACAATGACATACGAGCAACTCTCTCCACATTTTGATGCAGACAGTGCTTTCTTGTTTGTAAAGAAACAGGTCGATTTTGGTCCACGTGTTCCCAATAGTGCAGCCCACATTGCCTGTGGCAACTATTTGGTGGAGAAGCTGGAAGAGTTTGGAGCGCAAGTGATAGAGCAAAAAACAATACTCAAAACTTATGATGGAATAGCATTGGATGTACGCAACATAATAGGTATTTACAATCCCGATCAAGAAAAAAGGGTGCTCTTGTTTGCTCATTGGGACACGCGCCCTTTTGCAGATCAAGATGAGGATAAAAACAAAAGAACGCAACCCATATTGGGGGCAAACGATGGTGCAAGTGGAGTGGGGGTGTTGCTTGAAATAGCGCGCCAATTGAGCCAACAGCCTGTAGTTATTGGTATAGATATTATCTTTTTTGATGCAGAAGATTGGGGACAACCCAACTACGAACGCAATCATGTGCCGGGTGATTGGTATTGCTTGGGTTCGCAGTATTGGGCTAAAAACCCTCACATCCCCAACTATAGAGCCAATATGGGCATACTATTGGATATGGTGGGTGCACAGAATGCTACATTCTACAAAGAGGGCTATTCAGTACAGTATGCTTCTAATATTACAGAAAAAGTGTGGACACTTGCTACACGTCTTGGATACGGTAGCTATTTTATAAATAAAAAAGTTGGATATATAACGGACGATCATGTGGCAGTGAACCAACATCATCGGGCGCCGAGTATCAATATAATTCAGACTTCGGAAGATACACCGCATGGATTTGGCAACTATTGGCATACTCACAAGGACAATATGGATAATATTGACACAGCCACGTTAAAAGCGGTGGGACAAACCGTGATGGAGGTTATATATACTGAGAAATAACAACTGATTGTTGATTAGACTTACAAGAAATAAATAAATAGATTATGCAAACTATAGATCAAGTACAAGAAGAAATAATAGACGAATTTGCCATGTTTGACGACTGGATGGACAAATATGCACTGATAATTGAGCAAGGCAATTCGCTTGAAAAATTGGACGAAAAATATAAAACACCTAACAATATAATTGAGGGATGCCAAAGCCGTGTGTGGTTGCAAACCGACTATAAGGATGGCAAACTGTATTTTACTGACGAGAGTGATGCGGTGATAGTAAAAGGTTTGTTGGCCATGGTATTGAAGGTGTTTTCGGGGCGAACTCCTGATGAAATAAATGAAGCCAATTTGCACTTCTTGCAGGATATTGGGCTCACAGAGCATCTTTCGCCCACTCGCTCCAATGGACTACTTGCGGTGATAAAGCAGATAAAATTTTATGCAATTGCTTATAAAGCCAAAGAGCAACAGAATAAATAAATTAAGAATTAAGAGGTTAGAATTAAGTTTGTGATTGTATATTTTACCATTCTACAATCATATTGCAAGGCAGTTGGTAGAGAAAATTCATGCATTTTCTATGAATATTTGTCGCTCGCACCTATATCCGAATCGGTGTGCTTATATTGCTATAAACATGTATAGGTCAGGATACCTGCTCCAACAAAAGCAAAGGGAATAAATAAGGAATGAGAATTAAGAGATAAGATTTAAGAATTAAGTGCGGTGTGGTGCTGATTGAGAAATAGGCGGTCCTTGAGCCTGTCGAAAGGCGGTAATATATTGCAGAACATTTTGTATCATTCTCTTCGCCTTGCTGATAAAAGCATTTGAGGCCTGACAGGCCGGCAAATTTCAGCCCAGGCTATAGGCCTGGGAAATAGTCTGATAGAAGCAAGAGAGGGCTGTAAGCCTGACATAATAATTCAAGCGATAAAGCTATTAATCAGCCAATTGTAAAACATGTCATTGGTACATGGAGTGTTGAATCCGTAAGACTATTCCGCTTTCGTTATCTACTTCTGCGTTACAAACACAAAACCATAAGCCCCTTCCCACAATGCTGACGGGATGATCGCCTGCAAAGTAATGTGTTTTGACTATCGTTGTTTCATTTATAATAGCTTCCTTGATTTAACTGTCTTACAGGTCGCTCCTGCGGAGCTTTTTTTGGTGGATGTATGCTTTTTCCACAGAAAGTGTTGCTCCTAACGGAACACCAGATTGCGGTGTGTTTGAATATTTGCTCTTTGTTAATACTTGCGTATTTTGTTGACCAATAGAATAATGCCGATGTATTCTGACTTTAGTTCCATCGGAGCGACCTCGTAGTAAATATCAATAGCAACACT
>SMER01000306.1_pt1 | contig 9995 bp, 4 predicted proteins | sample 2456411 | NCBI WGS metagenome assembly SMER01 (sample SAMN10132597, study PRJNA489261) | soil metagenome | isolation source: day1 antibiotic-silt loam soil ammended with raw manure from dairy cow... | place: USA | collected 2015-05-01 | reverse complement strand
TAGAAATTCCCATCATCAATCATTTTGCTACCCAGGGATCTTCAGGTGGTGTTGTGGGTGTTATCAATCCCGATTTTGTGCAAGAGATCAGTTTTTACACAGGAGCCTTCCCTGCCAACCGCACTAATGCCCTGAGTTCCGTTATGGAGATAAGGCAAAAGAATGGAAGCCAAGACCGCATTCACACTAAACTATCCATTGGTGCATCAGATGCAGCTATCACTGTTGATGGTCCCATCAATGAAAAATCCACCTTCATAGTCTCTGCTCGTCAGTCTTATCTTCAATTGCTTTTCAAAGTTATTGGGTTGCCCTTTTTGCCTACCTACAACGATTTTCAAGCAAAGTACAAACTCAAAATTGATGAGAAGAACGAATTGATAATCATTGGTATTGGAGCTATCGACGATATGGCACTCAATACAGACTTGGAGACTAGTGGAACAGAATCGCAAAAGTATTTGCTCTCTTATCTTCCTATTTACAAGCAGTGGAACTATACGGTGGGGGGTATTTACAAACATTTTGGCAACAGCTACATAGATAGCTGGGTGTTGAGCCGCAGTATGCTGCGCAACACAAATTATAAGTATAAAGACAATGATGAGTCTAACGAAAAAATGTCGGACTATCTCTCCGATGAAGCTGTCAATAAGCTGCGCTTCGAACGTGAGTACCCCTATATGGCCATGAAGCTAAAAGTGGGAGCGGGAGTCAACTATGCACACTACACCAATAACTCTTTTCGCAGCATCTTTCGCAATGGAGCTGAAGAGCTCATAAAATACAATACCAAATTAGATCTTTTTGGTTATCAAGCGTTCGCTCAACTGTCGGATGACTTTATGGACAAGCGATTGAAACTGTCGCTGGGTGTGAGCGTGGTGGGAAACAATTTTAATGATAATATGAAGAATCCCCTCAATCAATTCTCACCACGTCTTTCTGCTTCCTACGAAATGTCTGATAAGTGGGACATCAATGCCAATATTGGTCGTTATGCATCGCAACCTGCCTACACCACTATGGGTTTCAAAAATAGTGATGGTGTGCTTGTAAACCAAAACGAACAACTCAAATATATCACCTCCAATCAAGCTATTGCAGGTTTTGAATACCGACCAGCTGATAATATGCGCTTGAGTGTAGAGGGATTTTATAAACAGTATGGTCAATACCCTTTTTCAATAGAAGATGGCATAAGTATTGCCAGTAAAGGTACGGAATACGGACAGGTAGGCGACGAGGAAATTACATCTACAGGAAAGGGTAGGGCATACGGTGTGGAGTTGCTGTATAAAATATTAAATTGGAACAATTTGAATCTGACCACTACCTATACTTTCTTTAGAAGTGAATTTACAGACGTAGACAATGTCTATCGCCCTTCGTCGTGGGACACTCGCCATATGGTAAACCTCATAGGTAGTTACAAGCTCAACAATGGTTGGAATGTATCGGCCCGTTGGCGTTTTAGTGGCGGTGCACCTTATACTCCTATCGATATGGAGTTGTCTACAAATAGAGAGGCTTGGGATATAACCAATCAGTACTATATAGATTACGACAAATTTAATACGCTTCGTTTATCCAGCAATCATTCGCTCGACTTGCGTATCGACAAAGAGGTATATTACCGGAAGTGGGTGCTGAACTTTTATGCAGATGTGCAGAATGCTTATAACTTCCAGTCCGAAAGCGTGCCTATCTATACCAACAAAGATGTGGATGGCAATGTGATGGTTGATCCGAATGACCCTACCAAACAAAAAGTGCGTGTGTTAGATAATATGTCGGGAACTGTTTTGCCTGCCATTGGGGTGATTGTGAAGTTTTAGAATGGGGTGTGAGATATGGGGTATGTGGTGTGAGGTGTGAGGTGTGAGGTGTGAGGTGTGAGGTGTGTATTATTGAGTAAATACTGTCTTCTAAGATACAAGAATTGTTTTTTGGTAGGGGCGTATCGTATACGTTCTGAATCCTATTTCCACCTGCAGTTTTTTTTAAGGCGATTTACTACAACAATCTGTTGCAACAGTATTGCATCACCGTTGCAATGACGTTTAAACACTGTTTAAACGCAGTTCAAACAGTATTCAAACACTGGTTTAGATTCTTTTATCGCGTTGTAAACGCTAAACCATTAACTCCTCGTTGCAAACGAGGAGGAGTCAGCGTTGTAAACGCTTCAACCAGTGAAATAAAAACTGCGATTTTTATGCAAAGCATTATTTCACGGGGTTAAACCACTACCTCCTTTACGTAATGCCAACGGAACAGGCTGTTGCAAACGAGAAGGAGCTCATTCGAACTGCGTTCGAAAGACCTTCGAACGATGACAGGCATATCAAATCTCCTATCATTCTGGGCCCCTATAAAATAGTAAACTTAGCAAATTTCAACAGCAACTGCTTGCGTCCAGCAGTTTCAAACTCCACAAAGGCCCGTAGGTCGTTGCCAGAGTTCTCAATCGAAATCACTTCGCCTCGGCCAAATCTTTCGTGCTCAATCATATCTCCCTCTTCCAAAGCTCTTGCTTCCGACGAAAGTGGATTGCCACCCGAAGTCTGATTTATAGGCGTTGTACCATGTGGACGAACGGGCGCAACTGTTTCTCTCTTTTTAAATGTTGGTCTAGCTGGCTGCGTGGATTGTGTAGGCTGTGTGCGTTGTCGCATCGATTCCCAAAAACCACCAGCCGACTCATCTTTTTGTGCCCCTCCAAATGAAGCAGTCTGAGTTTTCAAAAACTGCTCATCAATATCATTCAAAAACTGACTTTGCCTTGCAGGCGCAGTTTGTCCATGTTTAAATCTGCTCTTGGCAAAGGTGATAATACATGTTTGCTTCGCACGGGTGATGGCTACATAAAAGAGACGACGCTCCTCTTCCAATCCCCTCATTTCGCCTTGTGTCATTATAGATGGGAACAAGTCTTGCTCCATACCCACCACAAACACATGCTCAAACTCCAACCCTTTAGATGCATGTACTGTCATCAGCGTTACTTTATCATCGCCCGCTTCACTGTCAGTGTCTTGATCGGTAAGCAATGCGGCTTCTGATAGAAAATCTACCAAATGAGTCTGCTCTTCTTCGCCTAGCTCTTTGCGCATATCCACAAATTCGCTCATGGCGTTTATCAACTCTTGTACGTTTTGAGTGCGGCTCATTCCCTCGGGCGACATATCGCTGAAAGTCTCTTGCGCAATACCTGTCTTCTTTATAACCAGCTCGCCTAATTCAAAAGCAGACAACTCCTGGTCTTGCTCAATGAATTCAGCAATCATATCTCTAAAGCCGTTTATCCTTTTGGTCGTCCCTGCATTTATATTCAGATCATATTTGTCCAGATTCGATATTATTTCCCACAAACCCACATTGTGCGCATGGGCTGCATCGGTTATCTTGGTCACTGTCACATTGCCAATGCCGCGGGTGGGGTAGTTGATAATGCGATGGAAAGCCACCTCGTCACTTGGATTCACAATCATCCTAAAATAACTGATGATATCCTTCACCTCCTTACGCTGATAGAAAGACAATCCACCATAGATGCGATACGGAATATTGTTCTTGCGCAACGACCCCTCAAAGATACGTGACTGCGCATTGGTTCTGTACAATATGGCGAAATCGCTGTACATAGCCTGTTGCTCCAATCGCATAGTCGAAATTTTATTGGCAACAATGATGCCCTCTTCAAAATCGGAGAAGGCCGATATCACCTCAATCTTTTCGCCTTTGTCCCGTTCCGAAAAAACATTTTTAAATATCTGCTCACTGTTTTTCTTTATCAAACTATTGGCTGCTGACACAATGTTTTGTGTGGAGCGATAGTTCTGCTCCAACTTAAATGTCTTGGTGCCCGGATAGTTAGATTTAAACTTCAAGATATTGTCAATGTTAGCTCCTCTAAAAGAATAGATACTTTGAGCATCGTCGCCCACAACGCACACACGTTGGTGAACGTCGGCCAACTGCTTCACAATATTGTGTTGCGAAAAGTTGGTGTCCTGATATTCATCCACCAAAATGTATTGAAATCTATTGCGGTACTCCTCCAACACATCGGGATGGTCGCGAAACAGGATGTTGGTATTCATCAACAAATCATCAAAATCCATGCTGTTAGATGCCTTCAGTCTACGTTGATAACGTTTGTAGATCTCATATATCAGCGGACGCTTCGATTGGCGGTCGTGCTCCAAGATGTCAGGCTTGTTGGCATACACATTGGGCGTAATCAAACTATTCTTCGCCTTAGATATTTGTCCATGCACAGGGCCTGGCCTGTACACCTTGTCGTCCAAGTTCATCTCTTTGATAATGGTCTTTACCAAATTCTTTGAGTCTGACGAATCGAATATGGTAAAGTTTGAAGTGAAGTCCAATTTCTCTGCCTCATTTCGCAATATGCGCGAAAAGATGGAGTGAAATGTTCCCATCCACAATCCTCGTGCAGCTTTCTGGCCAACCACTTCGGCTATACGCACTTTCATTTCGCGCGCCGCCTTGTTTGTAAACGTGAGGGCCAATATATAGTGAGGGGGCAATCCTTGTTTCAGCAAGTAAGCAATTTTGTAGGTGAGCACCCTGGTTTTGCCCGAACCTGCTCCTGCTATCACGAGCGAGGGGCCATCGCAAAACTCAACTGCTGCACGTTGTGAAGGATTTAAATTATCTAATAGGTTTTCCATTCAAGCGGATCGTTTTTTATTCTTTTCTTGTGTGGTGCAAAAATACTCATTTTATGTGGGAAAAGAAAAAACCGCACTCTTAAGAATACGGTTTCATGCTATTTATACGTGTAAATATTATTCACTTCAAATGTCTTAGAGTTATGTCGAATATCTGTTTATTATCAAAAGAAGGATTTCAAAATAGATTAAAACAGTTGAGGGTCTTTATTAGGGTTATTAAAAAAACAAACTTGCCAGCAATGTAAATATCAGTCCACAAACACCAATGATGGTTTCCATTACGGTCCAGCTTTGAAGGGTTTGCTTTTCATTCATTCCCAGGTATTTACTCACCAACCAAAAGCCGCTGTCATTCACATGCGAAAGTATTGTAGCACCCGATGAAATGGCAATTACTACTAATGCACGTTGCGGATCGTTCAAGCCAAATTCGCTTATAATGGGTGCGATAATGCTTGCAGCTGTAATCATGGCTACAGTAGATGAACCTTGTGTTACGCGCACAATTGCTGCAAGAATCCAAGCAAGTAAAATAGGAGGTAATGATGACATAGCCATAGATTCGGCCATTATTTGACCTATCCCGCTGTCAACCAACACCTGTTTTAATACGCCGCCAGCTCCTGTAATCAGAATGATAATTCCTGCCGGACCCAGTGCTTTTGTACTTAAATCAAGTATTTCCTGTTTGCCCATTCCTCGTTTGATACACAAAAAGTAAATAGCCACGAGCGTTGCAATTATTAATGCTAAAAATGGATGTCCAATAAATTCAAGCGTATCAGTCCAAATAGACTTGTCGATAATCTCTTTCGTTACAAGTAGGTCTGTCAAAGTGTTTAGTAGAATCAACAGAAGTGGAATGGAAATAATTGTAGCTATTAAACGAAAGGGAGGCAAGTTTTTAGGCTCAAAATCCTGCGATTCTTTATCGAAATCAAATGGGGGTTTTAAATAAATCTTTTTTGAGATGTATTTTCCATAAAAAGGACCAGCTATAATTGCTGTTGGAATACCCAATATAAATCCAAATATAATAACCCAACCCAACTGTGCATTAATAATATTGGCAACAGCCACTGGACCTGGGGTGGGAGGGATAAAGCTATGCGTAACAGCAAGCCCTGCCAACAAGGGAATGGCGTAATAGAGCAACGAACGCTTTGTGTCTCGCGCAAGAGCATATATAATAGGAACTAAAATAATGAAACCCACATCGAAGAAAACAGGAATTGCGACCACAAAACCAGTAATGACCATTGCCCAAGAGGCACGATCTTTTCCAAACTTGTTTATTAAGTAATGAGCTAACGATTCGGCTCCACCCGAGCTTTCAAGCATTTGTCCGAATATTGCACCCAAGCCCACCACCGTAGCTACAAATCCAAGTGTGCCTGCCATTCCGTCCTGTATAGATTGCGTGATGGCACTTAGTGGCATGCCTGCTATAATACCCACATAAATAGCTGTAATTAACAACGATATGAATGCGTTGATTTTGAGCTTAAGTGCCATAAAAAGTAGCAATGCTACGGCCGAGGCAACAATAAATACCAGAAATAGTGTACTCATATTATTTTCTATTTGGTTTTTCTCCCTTTCCCTCTTCCACAAAGATACCAAATTAACAATACCTCACACCCATTACCGTAAACTTTAAATGATGTAGTGCATATGAGAATTAATTCACATATACGTGCATTTCATCCTGTTTTCTTGTATTATATTAAGAGTTATTAGCAGATATATTTTGCCAGTCTAAATATAAGTCGTATTTTTGCGGAACAATAGAACGTTTTTCACCCGAAAAGAACTATTGAAAAGCTAAAAGTAGAGACATAAGTAGAACAATAGTAGCGCTATAGGCGTTAGAGCATTATAAACTATTTAAAATAGGTCATTACTCATATAATCATCTAAAATTAGACACTCATCAAGAGTTTTCCACTCAACTGCAAAGAAAACCGTAGGAAGGCTCATCAGTAACAACAACTAAGAGAAAGAATTTTTACAGAAACAACTACAAGATATTGTGGATTGGGGATAAAAAACCCCCGATCACAGGAGAATCGGGGGTTATAACGATTAATTTAATTTCGACGGTAAATTAATCATTTTGCACATACACATTTACAAAATTAGCCCTCTTTATTCAAAGCTGGCAGTTGCAATTGTTTTAACGACGATGCAACTGTCTTTTTTTCGTCTTTACATTCGGCGAAATCTGCATTCAGCAACGTTTCGTCAGAATTTACTACATCTTTTGCCAAAGCTCCATTTGTAGTTGCTACCATAGTGGTAGGCACAGTCGGTTGGTTTGTTTCAATCGCTTTGTCAGATCCGTTAGCATCTTCTAAAGCAGTTGATCGCACCTGCATCACATTTCTACCATTAGCTTCCATCTCTTTTTTCTGAGCTGTTTTCCTTTTTGCATTGGCTTCTCTTATGCTTATCTTGTTGCGATAATTTGTAACCATTGCATTCAACTCGTCAAACAGAGCTGCGTATTCCAAATCGGGATACTTCAATTGTGCCACTTCAATTTGCTTAAACAAATCTTTGATTGCTTCAATAACTAGATTGGCAATTGTATCAGATTTATCTCTTGGTCGTTGTGAAATTACTTTCTGTCTTTCACTCAAGAGGTCTCTGATGTTCATGTGCGCAGATTGCAAGCTAGCAATATGCTCATCAAAGCCTAGCGTCTGTAGAGCAGCACTCAGTTCCAAATTGACTTTAATTTCACTAAGAAACTGTGTAATCTTTCGATTGAGTATGCTCTCATTTTTGCTCTTTCGCAAATTGTTGAGGTTCAAATCGATGGCTGCCTTGACCACTGTCAGAGACTTATCGGAGCTATCTGTACGCAACAGCTTCGCTGATCTATACTGAAACTTTATTGCACTTACATGCAGCATAAGCTCAGCTCTAATAGGTTTCAACTGTTGTGTGATGGGAGATGCCCCAGGACGACCCTTCAGATTATCAATCTGAGGTTGTTGTACCTGAAGAAGATTATAAACCTCTTCTATTTGCAACGCCTCGGGATTGTACTGTTCAACAATACCTAACACTTCGTTGGCAAGTTCAGGAAGTTCTTGCCTTAACAATCTTGAAAATGGAATGTTTTTTATTTCCACCTTCGTTTTTAAATTAGTCATATAACTAAATTTTAAAATATGATGCAGTACAGCCTTTTTTCTCTTTATAAACAAACTCTCCTGTGAAATTCATTCTAAAATAGAAAGAGGAATGTTTTTTTCTGCAGTTCCCCAATATCGGGGATGTATCTGAGGCCCTTTTGACCCTAGACGATGACAAACATAGAGAAAAGATTCTAATATCCAAACGAAAATTAAGATAAAAGTGTTGTTTTGTAGATAAGTTTTTTAACAAAATTGTAAGTATTTGATAGTAAGCCATATGGCAAGATGATAAAAATCAAGATTATTGATGAATTCTTCAATTTGCTGTTGACCAATTAAAATTTGCTTCTTGCCAAATAATGATTTGCTTGTGCAAAGAAAAATGTAACACTTTGTAAGTTAGCGTTGCACTTTTGAAACTTTCGAAACTTTTAAAACTTTTCAAATTGAAAGTTCTTTTTTAAAATTGCAAATTTAGATTATATCGAAAGATTAACAATTTGTGAACTATCGTTGTTCTTTTGTTGAAATACTAATATACGGTAAAACGGAGATTTTGCTATTAATTAGGTCTATATTTCTCTTGTTTTTTAATCTGTTTACAACAGTTTAAATAGAAATTTATTGTGCTTCTCTCTACGATTTGCTTTTTTTGTTGAAAACACCACTTGTTTTGACTTTTATATTAATTGCTTCACGCAATTCATTTATGTTATTTTCAACGAAGTGATATGCTCTCGGAATAATAACTTATAGCAATAGATCTATTAATCCGTTCTCGAAAAATGTTTTGTATAGCCCATTTGTATCAATACAGACAGAGAAACACAACGTGTTTGCCGATTTGTATCCCTACAAATGCTAAAACACGTTGTGTTTTTCAATTTGTACCCCTACAATTCCATAAACACGTTGTGTTTTCCAATTTGTATCAGTACAATTCTATAAACACATTGTGCTTTTCAATTTGAATCAGTACAATTTCATAAACACGTTGTGTTTTTCAATTTGTATCAATACAATTCGTTAACCACGTTGTGTTTTTCCAATTTGTATCCCTACAAATGTCCAAACACATTGTGTTTTCTAATTTGTAGGCCTACAAATGGTTTATTTATTTTGAAAATGAAGGGGTATGGGGTTTGGGTATCACATACTGTACCTCATGCCTCATAGCCAATTCAAACAACCACACCAGGTGCATAAACCAAAATAACATTTGCCACCACATGTGCAATAATTGCCGCTTCCAAACCTTTTTTCCAATAAAGCCAACTGTAAATGGTTACGCTAGTTGCGCTCACGAATAGATGATAGAACAGCAAACTTGCTGAGGGAGTGCCACCCAATATGAGGGCGGGGGTCAGTTGGCCTGCACCAAATAGCAGCGCCGACACAATGATGGCCGTCCAATAGGTGTTGGGTGTTAGTTTGCCCGACATCATATATCCCAACCAAACGAGCAGTGTCATGAATCCGAAGCGATGAAGAATTTCGCCAGTGATGGCCCCGTTGAGAACTCTGGGGAGAATACCTACTGTTGAACTTGTTATAGATTCTAACAAATTGGGTGGAAGAGTAGGGGCGAATGCGATGATTATGATTGTGATGAGCACTCCGCTGACAAGGCCTCCCACTATTCCGTATGGAAGGATTCCTTTTATCTCTGTCTTCTGTTTACTATCGATGAGGCGCTCTAGTAGCGGTACTCTTAGATTTACTTTGTCGTAAAGCAATGTGCCCACTGCCAATGCTATCACAAGATTGATTGTTGGAAACACAAGGTATATCCAATTTGAATTCCATAGAGATGCAAAATCTGAATAGATGCTTTGTTCGTCGCCAAGCACTGTGGCATATACAGTTAGAGTGGACAGAATGCCTGCAAAACCGAGTAGGAAAAGAAGTAGGGCTAGTTTTAGCTTTTTGTTCATGGAGGGGGTGACCTTTTTGATTATATATGCAAAGATAATAAAAAAGCGATGTGTGTGGTATGAGTTCTGTGGTGATATGGATATGAGGAGTGAGGTTTTTAATGGCACGGATGAATATCCGCGCCAGCTCATTATTAAATACTGTGTGTTTTATGTGATTTGGGTGATGCTTATTTGTCAAGCTACTGTTTACCATAAAAGATTAGAGGTAT
>SMER01000303.1_pt1 | contig 10054 bp, 7 predicted proteins | sample 2456411 | NCBI WGS metagenome assembly SMER01 (sample SAMN10132597, study PRJNA489261) | soil metagenome | isolation source: day1 antibiotic-silt loam soil ammended with raw manure from dairy cow... | place: USA | collected 2015-05-01 | reverse complement strand
GTTCTCCAGAAACTTCAGACCAATTTGCGGGAACAATGCATAGGTCAGTACATCATCCACTTCCTGTTCAGCCTGAGCGAGCTGGATGCCTTTTTCCTGGGCAATTTCACGCAGCTCTTGCGTCAGCTTATCCATCTCGTTATCAATCAAGTCCGCTGGACGGCACGTAATCGCTTCAGCACCTTCCAGCACGCGCGCCTGCAACTCTGCATTAAACGGAGCTGGTGCGGCACCGTACTCACCCTTCAAGATACCCGCTGTTTCTTTAGTAATGGATTTATAACGCTCACCGGTTAGCACGTTAATCACCGCTTGCGTGCCGACAATCTGTGAGGTGGGCGTAACCAGTGGGATAAAACCCAAGTCTTCACGTACGCGCGGGATTTCAGCAAGCACTTCATCAAACTTGTCACTTGCGCCTTGCTCTTTAAGCTGATTCTCCATGTTGGTCAGCATGCCGCCGGGCACTTGCGCGATCAGAATACGAGAATCAACGCCTTTCAAGCTGCCCTCAAATTTTGCATATTTTTTCCGCACATCACGAAAGTAAGCCGCACACTCTTCTAGCAACTCAAGGTCTAAGCCTGTGTCGTGCTCGGTGTTTTGGAAAATAGCCACTACCGATTCCGTTGGCGAATGCCCATAGGTCATCGACATGGAAGAAATTGAGGAGTCTACGTTATCAATACCCGCCTCAACGGCCTTAACAATGGCAGCCGTCGACAATCCAGCCGTCGCATGACACTGCATGTGCACCGGGATACTTAAACTGGCCTTGAGCTGACTGACCAACTCATAGGCCACATAAGGGTTAAGGATTCCGGCCATATCTTTAATGGCAATGGAGTCTGCACCCAAGTCTTCAACTTGCTTGGCGAGGTCTACCCACATTTGCAAGGTATGCACTGGGCTGGTTGTGTAGGAAATCGTTCCTTGCGCATGCTTGTCATTGGCCTTGACTGCTTTTAATGCATGCTCAATGTTGCGCGGATCATTCATCGCATCAAACACGCGGAACACATCGACACCGTTGGCTGCTGCACGCTCAACAAATTTGTCGACAACATCATCAGCATAGTGGCGATAGCCCAGCAAGTTTTGTCCGCGCAATAACATTTGCTGCTTGGTGTTAGGCATCGCTGCTTTAAGTGTACGGATTCGTTCCCAAGGGTCTTCGCCCAAGTAACGAATACAGGAGTCGAAAGTTGCCCCGCCCCAGGTTTCTACCGACCAAAAACCAACCTGATCCAGTTTTTCTGCGATAGGCAACATATCTTCAAGGCGCAGGCGTGTAGCCAAAATTGACTGGTGCGCATCGCGCAAGACTACCTCAGTAATCCCTAGTGGCTTTTTTACAGTCATAGAGGAAAACTCCGTATTTTATATTTTTGTGTTTTTAATTGTGTCGCGCACGATGTTGTTGAATGGCGATTTGGATAGCGCTGAGCGTATCGGCATCAACCTGTGCACAAGTTTTGGATTTATCGACTCGAGTTACCGCAGTTGCAATAACAGCCTCGTGCATCGAAAACCGCTCTAATAGCCCAGCTATTAGGTTGATACACTGAATCAGTAGCGCTAAAAAAAGAAATACTAAACCCATGCCAAACAGCATAAGTTCAATACCTTCAAGCAAAAGTAGCTGAGAAGTCATAACGGCCCCTGTGTCTACAATACAAGTCTTATTGTTATTTAAATACTTGCTGTAGATGCAATCTATTTTGATCGAATACAGCTAAAACCAGCGCAGATTAACGCGAACAGAATCACTTAGCAAATACAAAAAGCTTTTTATTATTATCTTTTGTCGACAATGTTGGGTTTTAGAGCAAAAACATCGTAGCTAAACTGAGGAAAATAAAAAAGCCGCCACTGTCCGTCATGGCGGTAATTAGCACGCTAGAGCCCAACGCTGGATCACGCCCTAAGCGCACCATAGTCATGGGTATAAGCACTCCCATCAGAGCTGCCAGTAGAAGATTAAGCGTCATGGCGGCAATCATTACCATACCCAGGGCAAAGTAATCGTATAAAAGCCAAGCAACCACACCTATAACGCCGCCCCAAATAATTCCATTGATAAAGGCCACACCCAGCTCTTTACGCAACAAGCGGTTGGTATTACCCGTACTCAGCTGCTCCAGCGCCATCGCCCGCACAATCATGGTGATAGTCTGGTTTCCCGAATTGCCACCAATTCCAGCAACAATAGGCATCAGGGCTGCCAGCGCCACTAACTTTTCAATCGAGTGCTCAAACAAACCAATCACGCGTGAAGCAACAAAAGCGGTTACAAGGTTAATCGCCAACCACGCCCAGCGGTTAGCAATGGATTTCCATACTGATGCGAAAATATCTTCCTCTTCACGCAAACCGGCACGATTTAATGCCTCTTCTTCCGATTCCTCACGAATCACGTCAACCATTTCATCAATGGTTAAACGTCCAACTAAGCGACCGCTTTTTTCAATGACGGGAGCGGAAATAAGGTCGTAACGTTCGAACGCTTGGGCTGCATCAGCACTGTCTTCATCCGGATGAAAGGTAACCGGATCATCAGCCATAACTTCAGCAACGGTTTTTTCCGGATCATTAACCAGCAAGCGCTTAATCGGCAGAACGCCTTTCAGATACCCCTCGTGGTCAACAACAAACAGCTTGTCCAAATGGTCTGGGAGCTCTTTTAAGCGGCGCAGGTAACGCAGCACCACCTCCAGCGCCACATCATCACGTACCGTGACCATTTCATAGTCCATGATTGAGCCAACCTGCTCTTCCTCATAAGACAAGGCAGAACGCACGCGCTCGCGCTGCTGCGCGTCAAGCGACTCTATAAGCTCATAGACAACATCGTGTGGCAGCTCTGGAGCCAGCTCTGCCAGCTCATCCACATCCAGCTCTTTGGCGGCAGCAATAATTTCATGGTCGTCCATGTCGGCCAGCAGGGTTTCGCGCACCGCATCGGACACTTCAAGCAGAATATCTCCGTCGCTTTCAACACGCACCAACTGCCATACCGTCAAACGCTCATCAAGCGGCAGTCCTTCGAGGATAAAAGCAATGTCTGCAGAGTGCAGCTCAGTAACTGTTTGTTGTAGCTCAGCCAGCACCTGCTCCTGCGCGCTACCCGGTTCTCGCGAATATCCCTGAGATTCATCTATAACATGCAGTCGCTGCAGGCTGTTCACAACTTGGGTAAAACGCTCTTGCAGCCGTTCTTGCGGTTTTTTTACTTCTACTTCTGTCATAGTTAAACCCTAATTTGCGCGCCGGGGATATCGGCCAGCGCATCACACAGTCATTGTATAGGCTACCTAGCAATGGAACTTGAGCTTTGTGTATAAATAACGGACAAAAAAAAAGCCTGCACTTGTGATGCAGGCTTTTTAATATGGCGGACTCAGGAGGATTCGAACCTCCGACCGCTCGGTTCGTAGCCGAGTACTCTATCCAGCTGAGCTATGAGTCCGTTTGGTGAGTTTTACCAGTGCACCACTGGAGCATCTTTGCCAATTATGGCGGACTCAGGAGGATTCGAACCTCCGACCGCTCGGTTCGTAGCCGAGTACTCTATCCAGCTGAGCTATGAGTCCGTGTCGCTTAGTATAAGGCTTTTTGTAACAAAATGTTAGCCTTACAAACAATCAAACAACATTACTTTACAACGTTAATGGCGGAGAGGGAGGGATTCGAACCCTCGACACCCTTTTGAGGTGTACTCCCTTAGCAGGGGAGCGCCTTCGGCCTCTCGGCCACCTCTCCAACGGGAACGCATCATACCTACTTTTTTATTTATTGCAAAGTAATAATGCAAAAAAGTTTAAAGACCCGACTCTTCCTTTTCTTTTTGTATACGTTGATAGATTTCTTCGCGATGCACAGCGACGTCTTTGGGGGCATCTACACCAATACGCACTTGATTCCCCTTAACTCCTAATACAGTAACCGTTACTTCATCACCAACCATCAATGTTTCACCTACACGGCGTGTTAAAATTAACATTCCATTTCTCCTTGTATAAAGCAAATAAATACAGTCTGCATCTGTATTACTTAGTACACCATCAAAAACTACTCAACGGCACATTTTTTCTATCAAGTTAAATACCTTGATATCAAAAAATTTTTATTAGGCATGAGCCACAGTTGGCACATCCAAACCAAACTCTGAATGCAGCGCGCGCACTGCTAATTCGGTATATTTTTCATCAATCACCACAGAAACCTTTATCTCTGAGGTGGAAATCATTTGGATATTAATATTCTCTTTCGCCAACGCTTCAAACATGCGGCTTGCCACCCCTGCATGGGAGCGCATCCCAACACCTACGATAGACACTTTGGCTATGCTAGTAGTTCCGGCAATATCACGCGCGCCTATCTGCTCAGCAGTCTTGCGTAAGATATCCATAGCTTTTTCGTAATCTAAACGGGCAACAGTAAAGGTTAAATCAGTGGTGTTGTCTTCCGCCACGTTCTGAACAATAACATCCACTTCTATATTCGCTGCACTGATGGGGCCTAAAATCTTAAAGGCTACTCCCGGAGTGTCTGGCACACCACGAATAGTGAGCTTGCTTTCATCACGAGTAAACGCAATACCTGAAATAATTGGCTGTTCCATAGAGTTTTCTTGCTCCAGCGATATCAAAGTTCCCGGCCCATCCTGAAAGCTATGCAGCACTCGTAAAGGCACATTGTATTTACCCGCAAACTCCACTGAACGAATCTGTAGGATTTTTGAGCCTAGACTGGCCATCTCCAACATTTCCTCGAAGGTTATGCGGTCAAGCCGGCGCGCATTGGCAACCACGCGCGGGTCGGTTGTGTAAACGCCATCCACATCGGTATATATCTGGCACTCGTCAGCCTTTAACACAGCCGCCAAAGCCACAGCAGTGGTATCTGAGCCGCCGCGACCTAAGGTTGTAATGCTATTGTCAGGGTCTATGCCTTGGAAACCAGCGACCACCACCACTTTCCCTGCATCCAGCTGTTGGCGCACATGCGCGCCGTCAATGTCTAGCACTCTGGCTTTTCCGTGCGCTGAATCGGTTCTAATGGGCACCTGCCAGCCCGTAAAAGACACCGCCGGCACGCCAGCCTTCTCTAGCGCCATAACCAATAAAGCGATAGTAACCTGTTCACCGGTAGAGACCATGACATCCAATTCGCGCGGCGATGGTGTACTACTAATTTGTTTAGCCAAGTCCAACAAGCGATTGGTTTCGCCACTCATGGCTGACACCACCACGACCAACTGATCGCCCGCGCGATGAAAGCGCTGTATTTTAGCGGCCACCTGTGCGATTCGCTCAACATCAGCTACCGAGCTGCCACCAAATTTTTGTACCAATAAAGCCATTTAAGTTTGCTCTTAATCCATCAATTTGCTTGCAAAACAAAGTTTTCAGCTAGCGCTAACGCTGTCGCCAGCTGGCTCGCATCGGTTCCGCCGCCTTGCGCCATGTCAGGACGACCACCTCCTTTACCGCCTACTTGAGCGGCAGCTTGACGCATTAAATCGCCAGCCTTAAAGCGTGCGGTTAAATCTTTAGTAACTCCTGCTACTAGCACAACGCGATCATCCAGCAGCGAGCCTAATAAAATCACGCCGCTACCCAGCTTGTTCTTTAACTGATCAACCAGCTCAAGCAAGGCCTTATTATCCAACCCATCTAGCTGTGCTGCTAATACCTTCACACCATTGACTGTTTGCGCCTGTGCGACCAAATCGCTACCAGCCGCACTGGCCGCCTTGGCTTTACTTTGCTGCAGCTCTTTTTCTAGCGTTTTATACTGCTCTAACACCGCTTGCAGCTTGTCTACCAGATTATCGCGATTAGCCTTGACCATACTCATCAACTGCTTAACCGTGCCTTCAGTGTTTTTCAGCCATTGCCAAGCCAGCTCACCCGTAATCGCCTCGATACGACGCACACCGGCTGCCACACCGCCTTCACTAGTGATTTTGAACACACCTATATCACCGGTGCGCTTGGCGTGTGTACCGCCGCAAAGCTCAACTGAATACCCATCACCCATGCTTAACACACGGACTTCATTACCGTATTTTTCACCAAACAAAGCCAAAGCGCCTTTTTTCTTGGCGGTTTCAATATCGGTCAGCTCAGTACAAATTTCGGTATTGTTGCGAATATGCTGGTTTACGCGGTCTTCTAGCGCGGTTATTTGTTCTGCGCTCAGGGCTTCAAAATGACTAAAGTCAAAACGTAAACGCTGGCTGTCAACCAAAGAACCTTTTTGCTGGACATGCTCACCCACGATTTCACGCAGTGCTGCATGCAATAAGTGCGTGGCCGAGTGATTCAGCACAGTCGCTTGACGCACTCCAGAATCCACCTGCGCTTGCACCCAAGTGCCGTTATTCAGCTCACCTTCGAGCAGCATGCCATGATGTAAGAATGCATCACCCGCCTTGGTCGTATCGCGCACTTCAAACCGCACGCCTGGCGCCAGCAAATAGCCGCAATCACCCACCTGACCACCTGACTCAGCGTAGAAAGGTGTTTTATCCAACACCACGACCAGCTCATCACCAGCGCTAGCGTGCTCAGCCGTTTGACCGTCTTTTAGCAAACTCACTATTTGCGCGCTGGCTTCTAAGTCAGTGTAACCAAGGAAGTCGGTCTGCCCCTCTACTTTGATTAAGCTGTTGTAATCAATACCGAAAGAGCTGGCTGAGCGTGCGCGCTCACGTTGCGCTTGCATCTCTCGCTCAAAGCCTTCTTCATCCACAGTTAACTCGCGTTCACGGGCAATATCAGCGGTTAAATCCATGGGAAAACCGTAGGTGTCATAGAGTTTAAACACTACTTCACCGGGGATAACTGTGCCGGATAACTCTGCCAAGTCTGCTTCTAAAATGCGCAACCCCTGCTCAAGTGTCTTGGCGAATTGTTCTTCTTCGTTTTTAAGCACACGCTCAATCTGCGCTTGTTGTTGCTTTAACTCAGGGAAAGCGTCGCCCATTTCTGCAACCAAAGCGGCGACAATTTTGTAGAAAAATCCGCTTTGTGCGCCTAGCTTGTGTCCATGGCGGCACGCACGGCGAATGATGCGCCGCAATACATAACCACGCCCATCGTTAGCAGGTAATACACCGTCGGCAATCAGGAAGCTGCACGAACGAATATGGTCAGCCACCACTTTTAATGAGGGGTCATCGTTATTTTCACAGCCGATTGCAGCAGCCGCTGCGGTTAGCAAGTTTTGGAATAAATCGATTTCATAGTTGGAGTTCACATGCTGCATCACTGCACTAATACGCTCCAAGCCCATCCCGGTATCCACACTAGGCGCAGGCAAAGAATGCATCTGACCGTCCGCAGTACGGTTAAACTGCATAAATACGTTATTCCAAATTTCGATATAGCGATCGCCATCTTCTTCAGGAGAGCCCGGTGGCCCACCCCAAATATGTTCACCATGGTCGAAAAATATTTCTGTGCAAGGACCACAAGGACCTGTATCACCCATCGCCCAGAAATTATCTGACACATAGGGTGTATCGCCTTCATCACCAATACGAATCATGTGCTCAGCTGGCACACCAATTTCTTTGTGCCAAATATCATAAGCTTCGTCATCGGTGTGATACACAGTCACCCAGAGTTTTTCTTGGGGTAGATTTAACCAAGCTTCGCTGGTTAGAAACTCCCATGCGTAATGAATTGCATCGCGCTTGAAATAGTCGCCAAAGCTGAAGTTACCCAGCATTTCAAAGAAAGTGTGGTGACGTGCGGTATAACCTACGTTTTCTAAGTCGTTATGCTTGCCACCTGCACGCACACATTTCTGACTGCTTGCCGCACGGGTATAGGGACGCTTTTCGAGTCCTAAAAAACTGTCTTTAAACTGATTCATTCCAGCGTTGGTAAACAACAAGGTGGGATCATTGTCCGGCACCAAGGAACTGGAAGGTACACGCGTGTGCCCTTTTTCTTCAAAAAACTTTAAGAAAGCTTCGCGAATTTCAGCGCTTTTCATAGGGTTATCCATTACTTAAAATTGCAACAGGTAACTGCATCCAATTAGCAGCCACATAAAATAATACATTCTCAGTCAACATACTCATTAATTAGATCAAACAGCCCCATAGGTGATTTCTATCGACCAAAGATGGCTGTTTTTATTTAATTATGCTGACAGTCGGGACCATGTTCGTGCTCATCTTCATCGGCGTAGCCCTCGGCAGACTCCATCTCTAGCTCCAAGCTCACGAGGTTAGTCGCCATAGGGCGTAATAAAAGATTGGCATACTCGGTATCCCCTTCTTCTACATCTACGCCAATCATTAACTGATTACCGCCAACATGCTGAATCCAGATTTCTTTGCCTTGCCAAATAACGGCTATACGTGAACAAGAGGTTTCTAGCTGAGTGCCATCAGCATCTTCTAAAAGCACAGCAAAGGGTTTATTCATTTGTTTGTCTCGTCATTTTCGGTAATTTTTTGTACAGCTCGCTCAAAACGCTGCAAGCCTTCTTCAATTTCAGTGGGCTCAATAATTAAGCTGGGGGCGAAACGTACCACCTCTGGCCCAGCCATCAACACCAGCAAATTTTCTTTTTCAGCAGCGGCTAAAAACTGTGCTGCTTTGCCTTGCCAGGCTTCACTGAGCACTGCGCCAATCAACAAACCTTTGCCACGTACCTGCTGAAAAACACCGTACTTCTCACCCAGTTGCTGCAAGCGTTGCGTAAATATCTCGCCGCGCTCTAACACGCCTTGCAACACAGTCGGCGTATTAATAATATCTATCACTGCACCGCCCACAGCACATGCCAAGGGGTTACCGCCAAAGGTTGTACCGTGCGTGCCGACACTAAAGTGCTTGGCATAACGTTCTAATGTGAGCATGGCAGAGACTGGAAAACCACCACCCAAACTTTTAGCTATGGTAAGAATATCCGGCTCAACACCATAGTGCTCATAAGCAAATAACTTACCTGTTCGCCCCATACCGGTTTGCACTTCATCAAAAATTAATAGTGCTTGGTGCTGCTCACAAAGCTCACGCACCCGTTGCAGATAGGCTAAATCAGCCGGTAAGACACCGCTTTCGCCCTGAATAGGCTCAAGAATCACGGCACAGGTGCGACTTGAAATAGCCTTTTCCATGGCCGCAATATCATTGTAAGGCACATGCGTAATGCCTTCAGGACGCGGACCAAAACCTTCAGAATACTTTGGCTGCCCACCGACATTGACGGTAAAGACTGTACGTCCATGAAAGCTATTAACCGTTGAAATAATTTCGTGCTTCTGCGGACCAAAATCGTCATGAGCAACTTTGCGCGCCAGTTTTAACGCGGCTTCGTTGGCTTCAGCGCCGGAATTACTAAAAAACACACGCTCAGCAAAGCTGGCTTTAATAAGTTTGTCAGCCAAGCGTAGCGCGGGCTCGTTAGTAAACACGTTAGACACATGCCAAAGCTTCTGTGCTTGCTCAGTTAGCGCTTGCACCAATGCTGGATGGCAATGCCCCAGCGCATTTACCGCAATGCCGCCAGCAAAGTCTATGAGTTCGCGTCCACTCTGATCCCATACGCGCGAGCCCATGCCGCGCACAGGTACAAACGCTGCGGGCGCATAATTGGGGACCATCACTCGATCAAAATCAGCCCGCTCGACTGGGGCTTGTTGCGTGGACATGAAACACTCTCCTTTCTAAACGGACAAGGCTGGCATACGCCAGCCTTAATAAAACCTAATATAAACGATTTGAGTTGCTTAGTTTAAACCTATAACAGCGACTACACTAGAGCACAGGCAGTCTCTGTTACGCTCTTTTTGCTCTTTTCACTAAACCAAGACAAGCGCTCTTTCAGGGAAACCACCTCACCCACTATGATCAAGCTAGGGCTTTGTACCTGCTCGGCAATAATTTTAATAGCGATATCGGCTAAACAACCAACAATAACTCGCTGCTCGGGCGTAGTACCACGCTCAATAACTGCTACCGGTGTTTCTGATGAGCGTCCGTGCGCCATTAGCTGTTTAGCTATATCAGGCAAAGTACCCAAACCC
>SMER01000300.1_pt1 | contig 10076 bp, 7 predicted proteins | sample 2456411 | NCBI WGS metagenome assembly SMER01 (sample SAMN10132597, study PRJNA489261) | soil metagenome | isolation source: day1 antibiotic-silt loam soil ammended with raw manure from dairy cow... | place: USA | collected 2015-05-01 | reverse complement strand
GGGGGTTTTCGGCTCAGGCTCAGGCTCGGGGTCGGGTATAGGTTCGGCTACGGGCTCAGGTAGCTGTACTTCTTCTATAGCGAACTCGGGTGCAGCAGGAATGTTGGGCTTGGCTGGCACTTCTATCAATGCTTCTGGTAATGGCTGCTCTTCTTGTGTATTAAACAACATAGGCAAGAAAATAACTGCCAACGCAACCAATACAACAGCGCCCACAATGCGCTGCTTAAATTTATTTTCTGTTTGCGACATAAAGATGGCCTCAATCGATAAGCACGTTTGTACTCTAGCTTACTTAAGCCTACTGTAGAAACTCAAGCGCTTGGGTCACAGTAAAGAAAGAGCCGAACACAACAATCTCATCGGCTTCACTTGCTTTATTTAGCTGTGCTTCTAAAGCACAGACGATGCTTTCATAAGACCTTGCATATGCATGATTCGTTGCAAAAATCTGTTCTAAATCTGCAGTTTGATAACTACGTGGCGAAGGAAGCGGTGCTATGGCCCAGTCTGCCACCCGCTTAGTCATGGCTGTGATAACACCCTGAACATCCTTATCAGCCAGCGCACCAAAAACGGCATAGCGCTGCCCTGTTATCGCACGGCTCTCAAGCCAGCGCGCCAGATACTCAGCCGCATGCGGATTATGCGCCACATCTAAAATTAGTGTACGTTGTTGGTTTTTATAGGGCAGCTTTATAACCTGCAAGCGCCCTGTCAGTTTGGTTGCCTGTAATGACTCAATAATACGCTCGGGTTGCCATGGCATATCGAGCAAAGCATAGACTTGCAGCGCTAAAGCAGCGTTTTCGATTGGCAGATCCAGCAAGGGAATGGATTGCAGCTCTATAGGCTCATGCTTGGCATTAACGCCACGCCAGTGCCAAGCATGCTGCGCTACAGCTAAATCGAAATCTCGTCCGCGCAACACTAAAGGTGCGCCTAAGTTTTTAGCCTGCTCAAGCAAACTAGCAGGCGGGAGTAAATCACCACAAACAGCAGGTTTTCCTGCACGGAAAATCCCGGCTTTCTCAAAGGCAACTGTTTCACGGGTATCACCCAGCCAATCTGTATGGTCTACGGCAATGCTGGTCACTACCGAGATGTCGGGTTCAATAATATTAACCGCATCCAAGCGTCCACCCAGACCCACTTCCAACACTACCGCGTCCAGCTTAGCCTGCGTGAATATCCATAAGGCTGCTAGAGTACCAAACTCAAAATAGGTCAGGCTGATATCTTGACGTGCTTGCTCAACCGCCACAAAGGCTGCACAAATCAGTGCGTCACTCACTGCTTCGCCATTGATTTGGATACGTTCGTTGTAGCGCAAGAAATGCGGTGAGCTGTATACCCCAACCTGCAGCTGTTGCTGCATCAATAGCTGCGCAACAAACGCACAGGTCGAGCCCTTGCCATTAGTGCCTGTTACCGTGATTACTTTGCTAGCTGGACGTTGTACGTCCATGCGCTCAGCTACTGTTTGAATGCGTGCTAACCCCAGTTCAATTTCACTGGGGTGCAGCTGTTCAAGATAGCTTAGCCACTGCTGCAAAGTACGCTCAGGCATTACTGTGCAACTTCCTCAACGATTGGGCAATACTGCATCGGTGCATGGGTTAGTTTACGCAGGATAGCACCCATACGTATACGCAACTCGTTGCGAGGAACAATCATATCCAACGCACCATGCTCCAATAAAAACTCACTGCGCTGAAATCCTTCAGGCAGTTTTTCACGCACTGTTTGTTCGATAACGCGTGGACCAGCAAAGCCGATCAATGCCTTGGGCTCACCAACAATGATATCGCCTAACATTGCTAAACTGGCTGATACGCCGCCATAAACAGGGTCAGTTAGAACTGAAATAAAGGGGATTTGCTCTTCACGCAAACGCGCTAGCACAGCTGAGGTTTTAGCCATCTGCATCAGCGATAACAAGGCTTCTTGCATACGCGCACCGCCTGAAGCCGAGAAGCACACCAAAGGACAGCGTTTTTCTAAAGCAACGTTGGCGGCCTGCACAAAGCGCTCTCCCACCACGGCACCCATCGAACCACCCATAAAGGAGAACTCAAATGCTGCTGCTACAATCGGCATGCCTTCTAAAAAGCCGCTCATTGCTACCAGAGCATCTTTCTCGCCGGTTTGTTTTTGTGCGGCAACCAAACGTTCTTTGTAACGCTTGCTATCGCGGAATTTCAAACGGTCAACAGGCTCGAGATCAACAGCAATTTCTTCACGGCCATTCTCATCGAGGAAAATATCCAAACGGCGACGTGCACCAATACGCATATGGTGCTGACATTTAGGGCAAACGTTTAGATTTTTCTCCAACTCAGGCTTGTACAGAACTGAATCACAAGCGGAACATTTGTGCCACAAACCCTCCGGAACTGAGCTCTTCTTAACTTCAGAGCGCAAAATTGAAGGAATAAATTTGTCTACTAACCAGTTACTCATTCGTAATTTTCTCCGCTTTGGCTAAATACACTGTAATAGCCCTATGCATAATAAATAATTGTACTGACGGCCCCAGCATGGCTAACGTCACACACGCTTAATGCTAAACCGCCCTAAGAATACTGATAAAATTAAACCGCATTAACTGCCTGCATAAAAGCCTGCACTTTAGCATGGTCTTTACGGCCTTTGCTCATTTCTACCCCACCACTGATATCCACTGCCCAAGGATTAACCAGTGTAATCGCTTGCTGCACGTTGTCAGCTGTTAAACCACCCGCTAATACGAGCGGTTGGGTAAGACTGGGAATATCATTCCAGTTAAATGTTTGACCGGTACCACCGGGCAAGCCTGGCACCCAAGCGTCCAATAATATACCTAGGGCTAACGGGTGCATATTAGCCTGTCGGGTGATATCAATGCCCGGCTGCATTCTCAGGGCTTTGATATAAGGGCGCTGGAAGGATACACAGAACTCAGATGGTTCATCACCATGAAATTGCAACAAATCTATAGGCACTTGCTGAAGAACCTGCTGAACCTTATCTGCGGGTGCATCAACAAACAAAGCAACTGTGGTAACAAAGGGTGGCAAGGCGGCAACAATTTCGGCTGCCTGCTCGGCGGTTACGGCCCTAGGACTTTGTGCATAAAACACCAAGCCAATGGCATCAGCGCCTGCGTGTGCAGCGGCTAGCGCATCTTCAATGTTGGTAATTCCACACACCTTAACTCTGGTTCGCATCAAACTCTCGCTAACATATCTGGCATGGATGATAAAAAGTGCGGCCCAAGCTCGCGCTGCGGTAAAGCAAACACATTCGGGTATTCAACCCGAACTAAATATAACCCGTAAGGTGGTGCCGTCACTCCAGCTTGAGCACGTTGTTTGGCGGCTAACACCCCAGCCACCCAGTCTATCGGCTTTTCTGCTGCACCTACAGCTATGAGTGTACCAGCAATATTGCGCACCATATGATGCAAAAAACCATCGGCGCGCACATCAAGAACCACATAGCGACCATAGGTAACGACACTGATAGCATCAATGGTTTTAATCGGGGATTTGGACTGGCACTCACTGGCACGAAACGACGTGAAGTCCTGGGTGCCAAGTAACAACTGTGCTGCTGCATGCATGCGCTGTGCATCAAGTTTTTTGTGCGTCCAGGTTATACCCTCTCTTAATAAGGCGGGTCGTATTGGATTTGAATAAATCACGTAGCGATAACGGCGTCTTTGTGCGCTAAAACGCGCATGAAAATCTTCCGCCACCTCTGCTACCCAAAGCACGCTGATATCTTTAGGTAAATATCTATTAGCACCAAACAACCATGCTTTAGTGTCGCGCGCTACAGGTGGCTGGAAGTGCGCTACTTGTTCGCACGCATGTACCTGCGCATCAGTGCGTCCAGCACCATGTAACTGAATGGGGTGCCCACCAGCAACTTGGCTTAACGCGTTTTCTACGGCAACCTGAATCGTAGGTAAATGATTGTGCTGGGTCTGATAGCCGTAGTAGTTGGCACCGTTGTATTCAATACCGATGGCTAGTTTAGAAACAGCAACGGCAGTCGAATCGACTGCCGTAGTTGTGGACTCATGCAGCATTAGTTAGCTCAGTTTTTTCATTAACTCGCGTGCTTCCTGCTGCTGCGTTTCATTACCTTCATTGAGGACTTCTTCCAGAATATCCTTAGCGCCTTCGCCATCACCCATGTCAACATAGGCGCGCGCCAAATCCAGCTTAGTAGTGGTTTCATCCGTACCGGCTAGGAAGCTGAAATCATCTTCCAAAGCTTCTTCTAATGCGGCAAAAGCTTCCGGTCTTTGTTCACTATCAGTGTGCGCTGTTGGCTCAACATCGCTCTCTTCGCTTAATTTAGCTAGCTCATCCATCAAGTCAGCATCTGATTCTGTCTCAGCCTGCAAGTCTAGCTCTGCTGTAAAGTCATCAACAGGCTCTTCCAAATCACCAAAGTCAAAGTCTTCTAATGACTCACTCGGTAACTCTTGGTTGTCCATAGTAGCCAATGTATCAAAGCTAATATCCTGTTCAGACTCATCAACAGTTGGTGCTTGTTCTTCTGCCTGCTGTGCTGGGAACTCAGCACTGAGCAGGTCAAGCTCAGCATCGAGCAGGTCATCAGTATCCATGCTGTCTTTTAAAGTTTCAGCCAACTCATCCATCTCAGCACTGATTTCGGTGAAATCTGCCGCAAGGTCCATTTTCTCTAAATCCAACTCATGTTTTAAGTCAGGCGTTGGCTCTTCATTGATTGACAGGTCAAAATCGTCCGGCAGCTCAAAATCGAGTTTGGTATCGGTTTCGTCCTGCACCTCTTTTACAACTTCAGCAAACTCTGCGTCTTCGATTTCGGTTAGGGTGTCGAAATCAAAGTCTTCATCAATAGGTTCTTCAAGATCAAGCAGGTCACCTCCTAGATTTTCGATAACTCTCGGGACTTCACCCTCAGTTTCAACTTCTGGTTGAGCTGCAGTTGTTTGCGACTCAGCCAACGCCAGTAACTCTTCATCAAGATCATCAAAGTCGGGCAACTCAAACTCAGGGGTTGCCGAAGGTTGCTCTGCAGCAGGCTGCTGTATCTCTGGGGTATCGCTTAAAGTCAGTGACAGCTCGTCCAGATCAAACAATGCTTGTTCGGCAGTTTCACTGGAAGAACCACCATCAAGCTCATCAAACAGCTCATCGGTAAAATCGTTCGTAGATGGCTCTGAGTCTAGCTCAGCAAATGCATCAACATCGAATTCTGGCGTATCCAAGCCAAGATCATCTAGGCTAATTTCAGAGTCTTCAACCTGATTGATACTAGAAGTGCCGCTGTCAACCAAGTGTGGGTAGCGCGCTTTGACTGCTTCTAACTCGCTAGGCGCTATGCCCATTTCAACCATCTCATTAAGCTGGCGGTTGAAGCCGTTTCTGTCTTCCAAGTCGGCCAACACTTCGAGCAGTTTGAAGCGTAAATCCGCTTGTTGTGGTTTTTTATCAATCGCTTGCATAAGTACATCTGCAGCTTGATTGAATCGGCCGTAGGCAATGTAGTTATCGGCCTCTGCGATGGTGTTCACGGACTCGGCAGAAATCTCTAGTCCTGGCTCTTGTGCTACTTCGACCGTATCGAAATCAGCAAAATCTGACACTGGCTCAGCTACAGGTAAATCTTCATCCGCATCCGCTGTAAAGCTTGGGGCTAAGCCATCTGTTTCTGGTTTGTCTGGGCTTTCCGCAATGGCGGCTAGACCAAGCTCCTTAGCTTTTTTCCTGCGACGTGAAGCCGACATCAGTAGCAACAATAGCAACAGCAATGAGCCGCCACCCACTGCCGGCATGAATAGTGGGTTGTCCATTAATTCATCCAGCAAGGATTGCTCAGGGCTTGGGATTTCCTGTAATGGAGGTACTACAGCTGCTGGCTTAGGTTTTTCTACTGCGGCTTCTGGCTGCTGCGCTTCTTCTGCTGCAGGTTCAACGGTGGTTTCGGCAACAGGCTCAGACGAGGTTTCTGCGGCTAACGCTGTCTCTTGTAGTGCGGCTGTTTGCTCATCCGTAACCGATTGTTCTTCTTGGGCAACGTCTGTGCCCTCGATTACTTCAACGGGCTCCTCTACAGCACTTACAGCTTCAACAGCCTCTGGTTCATCGGCTACTGGAGGCTCAGAGAGCACATCAAGATGCTGTAAGCTGGCAAGCTGTGTGTTCTTTAGCTCAATCAACTGCTGCAGCTTATCAAGCTGGCTATTTAGCTCAGCAACACGCTCATGCAGATCTGAGTTTTCGCGTTTGCTGGAGTCCAACAGCTCTTTGGCCTCGGTTAGCTGGGCAAATAAAGCATCGGCACTGTCTCGACCTCGCTCACTGCCTATAGCCGCTTGTCCTGTATCACTGGCAACGAGACGTAATGTATCTTGTTGTTCAACTTTGGCAGGCGCGGCATCGGCCGTGGTGCGCTGACGAGCATCGAGCTGCTTTACCGCGGCAGCTGCTTCAGGCGTGCTACCGGTTTGTGTTGAACTCTGAGCTTTAATTTCAGCAATTGCAGCGCTCTTGCTGCGCTTTTGAATCTGCGCGTCATCTGGCAAGGTTAAAACCTGCCCTGCTTTAAGCCTGTTAATGTCACCATTAACAAAGGCTTGCGGGTTTAGATCGCGAATAGCCAACATGGTTTGTTGGGTTGTAGAGCTGCCGCCCACACGGGAAGCGATTGACCAAAGCGTATCGTTTTTCTCAACTCGGTATTGATTGTCGCCACTGGCCGTGATTCGACGTGGACTTGCAGGTGCTGCTCTTCTAGCTGGTGCAGGCTTAGCAGCCGGCTGAGCTGTTGTTTTAGGTGTAGACAACGGCGTGGTCGTTGCTGGTACGTACACAATTTCTTGTGGCGTGTACATGGGTGGGTCAAGCAACACAGTGTATTCACGCAGAATTCGCCCGTTAGGCCAGAGCAATTCGACTAAGAAATTCAGGTAAGGCTCACGTACCGAGCGCTCACTGGTTATCCGCAATACGCTTTTTCCGCCTGCGCTGATAATAGGAGTAAACTGCAAGTTAGTAAGAAAAAACTGGCGTTCTACGCCAGCACGGGAAAACTCTTCAGCGGATGCTAACTGCGATTTAATTTCTAATGCAGTTAACCCACCAACTTCTAAAAGCTCAATTTCGGCTTCTAGAGGTTGATTCAAGGAAGATTTGACAGAGACATTGCCCAAACCAAGCGCATGTGCCACGCCAGATGTAAGTGCAGTAGCGGCTGCAACAGCCAACACCAGTTTACGAACCCGAAGCATATAGTCTTATCCCTTATTCACTTTCCGAGCAATACGGAGATGCTTGAAGCGGCTGTTTTGCCTAACGTTGACACCAGTTTGCAAGAGCAAAGCTAGAATCGTTCTTCAATCTTTATAGTAAGTATCTTTTACAGTTGAAGTTTTATCAATAACTAATCACGTCTATTACGCTGTTTTTAATACACTTTGCCTTAGAATTGGACTTACTGCACACATTAGCAGGCTGTAAACTCTTTATTAAGCTTAAAGCAAAAGGCTGCCCTATGATAAGCAGCCTTTTATTTAATGATATGAACTAGCGCTCAAGCAGAATACGTAGCATCCGTCGCAAAGGTTCTGCAGCACCCCATAACAATTGGTCACCTACGGTAAAGGCACCCAAATAATGTGAGCCCATATTCAGTTTACGCAAGCGACCTACTGGTACATTCAAAGTGCCAGTTACGGCAGTTGGAGTAAGTTCTTTCATCGTAATGTCGCGCTGATTAGGAATCAGCTTAACCCAAGGGTTGTGCTGACTAATGAGCTGTTCAATATCAGCCATAGGTACATCTTTGTTCAGTTTGATGGTTAATGCCTGGCTGTGACAACGCATGGCACCAACACGCACACAGATACCATCCACATGAATAGGGTTTTTAAAACGACCCAGCACTTTGTTCGTTTCTGCTTGTGCTTTCCACTCTTCACGGCTCTGACCATTTGGCAGCGCGCTATCAATCCAAGGGATAAGACTGCCTGCCAAAGGTACGCCAAAGTTTTGCGCCGGCATTTCATCACTGCGTTGCGCCAAGGCTACTTTGCGATCAATATCTAGAATCGCAGCAGCTGGATTAGCTAAGTCCTCAGCAACGGCATCATGGATGTAACCCATCTGACTCAACAGCTCACGCATGTTTTGTGCGCCGGCACCACTGGCTGCTTGGTAGGTCATAGCGCTCATCCACTCTATTAGACCTGCCTCAAACAAACCGCCAAGCCCCATCAGCATTAAGCTAACGGTACAGTTACCACCAACGTAGTTTTTAACGCCGCTTTCAAACGCTTGATCCACCACTTTACGGTTTACAGGATCCAGTACGATTACCGAGTCATCGTCCATGCGTAGCGCAGAGGCTGCATCAATCCAGTAACCGTCCCAACCTGCTTCACGCAGTTTCGGAAATACTTCATTGGTGTAGTCGCTGCCCTGACAGGTCAAAATAACATCCAAACCTTTAAGCTCGTTGATGTCATAAGCATCTTTCAGCGCGGGAGCATCTTTACCGATCGCCGGCCCTTGTCCGCCCACATTCGAGGTCGTAAAGAAAACTGGCTCAATCAGTTCAAAATCCCGCTCTTCTAGCATGCGCTGCATGAGCACGGAACCAACCATCCCACGCCAACCTACAAGTCCTACACGTTTCATACGACTACACCTTTGTTAAATTAATACGTCTAACGGGTACAGTTTTTTCTCTGCCAACCCGCTAGACAAACGTTCTAATTGATAATTTAATTAGAGCTTTTCCAGTGCTGCTACTACAGCATCACCCATCTCGGCTGTACCCACTTTGCGCATACCCGCCGACATAATATCGCCAGTACGCAGGCCTTGGTCCAACACATCGCTAACAGCTTTTTCTATGGCTTCAGCGGCCTGTGATTGTTCAAAACTGTAACGCAGCATCATGGAAACCGACAAGATGGTTGCCAGTGGGTTCGCTAGGCCTTGCCCTGCAATATCAGGCGCTGAACCATGACAGGGTTCATACATGCCTTTATTGTTGGCATCTAAAGAAGCCGATGGCAGCATGCCAATTGAGCCAGTGAGCATGGAGGCTTCATCTGACAAAATGTCGCCAAACAGGTTGTCGGTGACCACTACATCAAACTGCTTGGGTGCACGTACTAGCTGCATTGCAGCGTTATCGACGTACATATGGCTCAGCTCAACATCTGGATAATCCTTAGCTACTTCTTCAACCACTTCACGCCATAGACGACTGGATTCTAGCACATTTGCCTTGTCCACGGAGCAAAGCTTCTGATTACGCAAGCGTGCCATATCAAAACCCACTTTAGCAATACGGCGGATCTCACTTTCGCTGTAGGGTAAGGTATCAAAGGCTTTACGCTCGCCATTCTCTAGGATTACGGTATCGCGCGGGGTGCCGAAATAAATACCGCCAGTCAGTTCGCGGACAATTAAAATATCCAAACCAGAGACTACTTCAGGCTTAAGGCTTGAGGCGTCAGCTAGTTGCGGATACAGAATCGCAGGACGCAGGTTGGCAAACAAGCCCAGCTCAGAACGGATTTTTAACAGACCGCGCTCAGGACGAATGCTTTTATCGATGGTGTCCCACTTAGGACCACCCACCGCACCAAGCAGTACCGCATCCACTTCGCGTGCTAAAGCCAGCGTTGAGTCGGCTAAAGGTACGCCGTGCTTATCAATCGCCGCGCCACCAAGTTCGCCATCAGCCAGCTCTAAGCCAAGGTTGTATTTTTTGTTGGCAAGGTTAAGTACCTTCACCGCTTCAGCGATGATTTCAGGACCGATACCGTCACCGGGTAATACTAAAACTTTTTTTGTCATTTCATTTCTCGCCTAGGGCTCTAGCCCGTGTTTATAAATTCTAAGTGCCATCTGAAAATCCGCTTCGCTTGTGGGAGCGCATCTTATGCGCGATTGGGGTTAACCCCAAAACATCAGTGCCGCCTGAAAATCCGCTTCGCGCAAAAGTTGCGCTCCTACAAGAAGCCATTCGTGCAAAATTTGTGTTCCCACAAAAGTCAGCCTGCAAAATTTGTATTTCTACAA
>SMER01000297.1_pt1 | contig 10155 bp, 7 predicted proteins | sample 2456411 | NCBI WGS metagenome assembly SMER01 (sample SAMN10132597, study PRJNA489261) | soil metagenome | isolation source: day1 antibiotic-silt loam soil ammended with raw manure from dairy cow... | place: USA | collected 2015-05-01 | reverse complement strand
AAGAAACAGCTCCTATAACTAAATCTATAGAGAAAGAAGAGCCGTTGATAGCTGAAGCAGAGACATTCAACTTGTCGAAAAACTTTGTAGCTAATAAAGGACAACTACCAATGCCTGTGACTGGAACGGCTACTATTGTGTCGCCATTTGGTGTGCATAAACACAGCGAGTGGAATGTGTCTACTAATAGTAGTGGAATAGACATACAGGCACAAAGTAATTCAAACATACGCTCTATTTTTGATGGTGAGGTGTCGCGTATTATTGCATTTCCAGGGTATAACAACTGTGTAATTCTTCGCCATGGCGACTATTACACATTCTATGCCAATATTATAAACGTGTATGTGAAAAAAGGGCAGAAGCTGAAAACAGGCGATGCCTTGGGCAAAATATATACAGACTCTGATACAGGAATTGCTTCAATGCATTTTCAGTTGTGGAAACAAACAACAAAGCTTGATCCAGCACCTTGGCTTAAGCGATAAAATAGAACTTTGCAAGAACTAATAAACTAAATATAAATTCATTGTAAACTAATATCTTATGAATCTAAAACTACGTTTAATTTTGATGAACTTTCTCCAATATGCAATTTGGGGAACTTGGTTAATCTCTTTGGGTGCCTATTTAGGAGGGCAACTTGGTTTTACGGGTGTGCAAATTGGTAGTTTCTTTGCTACCATGGGTATTGCATCGCTGTTTATGCCAGGAGTGTTGGGAGTAATTGCAGATCGCTTTATACCTGCCGAAAAGCTGCTGGGTATTTGTCATATACTGGGGGCAGCATTCTTGTTTTTAGCTGCACCTCAAACAGAATATGCTACTCTATACACATTTGTGCTACTTGCTGTGTTTTTTTATATGCCCACTATAGCACTCTCAAATGCGGTAGCATATAATGCACTTGAAAAGAATGGTTATGATACTGTTAAAGCATTTCCACCCATTCGAGTATGGGGTACTGTTGGTTTTATTATTGCTATGATTTCTGTTGACTTACTTAAGATTGATGGATTTAAGTTTTCTCAATCGGCCTATCAACTCTATTTTGCAGGAGCACTTTCATTAATATTAGGTGTCTACTCTTTCACCCTTCCAAAATGTCCTACCACAGGAGCTAGCGAAAGTAAATCGTGGGTCGACAATTTAGGTTTACGTGCATTTGCGCTCTTCAAACAAAGAAAGATGGCTATCTTTTTCACATTCTCTATGTTGTTGGGAATGTCGCTTCAAATTACAAACATGTTTGCCAATGATTACCTTACCAATTATTTTGGGGGAATGGCCGAATATAAAGGCACATTTGGTGTAGAGCATGCCAATATTCTTATCTCTATATCTCAAATGTCTGAAACGCTTTGTATATTGCTTATTCCATTCTTTTTGAAACGTTTTGGTATCAAGAAAGTGATGTTGATAAGTATGTTTGCGTGGATATTACGTTTTGGTCTATTAGGCCTTGGCAACCCAGGCGGTGGCGTGTGGATGCTTGTTCTCTCTATGTTAGTATATGGTGTTGCATTCGATTTTTTCAATATCTCGGGTTCGTTATATGTAGAGCAAGAGACAGGTCCATCTATTCGCTCTAGCGCACAGGGGTTGTTTATGATTATGACCAATGGATTTGGTGCCTTTATAGGATCTTATGCTGCAGGATATGTAGTAGATAAGTTTAACTGGCCCAATGCTTGGTTTATATTTACAGCCTACTCGGTGGTGGTGATGATACTTTTTGCTATTTTATTTAAATACAAACACGACCCAGATCAATTGGAACGTCAGTTGGCTAAGTAGTGCTTTATAATATTATTAGCTGTTTGATATAACAGATTAGTTTTTATAAATAAGCATGCCCAAAGGAGTTGATCTCTTTTGGGCATGTCTGTTTTATGTAGCGTGACTAATAATGTAGGTTATTTTGGTGTCCATCCATAATCTATGTATTCCCAACTGAAATTGTTGTTTTTATCAACATCAACAATCATAAATCCTTCTTCAGTTCCATGAAAGGCACCATTCCACCATCCAGCACAAACTGCACCACCAGTTAAAAACTGCACGCCTTGTAGTTTTATCTCTTCGTGTATATGCTGATGGCCTTGAAGCACTATTTCAAGGTTGTGGTTTTCGAATATTTCAAGTACTTCTTTATAGTTAGAGATTACATCTACAAACACATATTTGTTTTCCACAAGTGGATAATAGAGCGAATAGAACGGAACATGAGTAGACACAACAATGGGTGTTTTTGTATCTATTTCTTTAAGCTTGTTTTTTATCCATTCTATTTGTTTTTCACCTACCACATAACCTGTATTGCCACCACTCTCAACAGAGTTGAGTATGAAGAAACGGATACCATTTGCTTCAAAAGTATAATGCGACTCTTGGAAGTACTCTTTAAATAACTCATCGCCATTTACAAATCCTTTTGCAGTATCCCAATATCGGTCGTGATTTCCTATAGTTGGATAATAAGTTAGATCCGATGAATCGAGTGTCTGTTTTAATACAGTATACAGACTGTCTGCATCCTCTTTGCTAAGAGCTTTTGATGACATCCCACTGATATCAACTTGGTCGCCTCCAGTGATAATAAAATCTACATTAAGTTCTTTGGTCTTATCTAATGCCTTTTTCAATCCTTTCATTCGCTCTCCAGCATTGGTTGTGTTTAAATGAATGTCGGTGAGAAAGGCAAAGCGGAGCTTCTTTTCTGAAGGTTGTGCTGTTGAATTTAATATATAAACTAGTAGGAATATGAATAAATAGATGCGTTTCATAATGTGTGTATATAATAGGTTGAATGATTTAATATTGCATTATTTTCTATTGAAACAAAGATAGCAAATAATATAATCTGTACGATAGATGATTGTGCTGTGTTTGGTAGAAATAAAAAAAGGGCAAAAGTTTTGATTAACTTTTGCCCTTTATATTTACAGTATAGAGTTTACGAGAAACACTTCATATGTTTACTCTTCTATTACTTCCTCTAGTACCTCTTCTACTGCTTCTTCAACCTCATGAGGCATCATGCTTATTACAACCTCATTTTCTTGTGCTAGTAATTCAGCAACAAACTCTTTCACATCGTCCATTGTTATTGAATTTAATACGGTCAAGTAATCAGAATGATTGTCTTCGTTATAGAAGTAGTAAGTGTCTAGATTACCAAGCCAATAGCTGTTTTGCTTTATGTTTTCGCTATACTTCTTGTTCATAAACTCTTTCACTTTGTTGAAATCTTCTGTGCGTGGCCCATTTACTGCAATGTCTTTCAACTCTTTGTGAACAATAGCATTCAAGTGTTCCATTTTAGCTGGATCTGTATCGTACATAATCTGAAGAATTGTTTGATTAGCAGGGTAACGAGCTATGCTACCTCTTGATGAAACTCCATAAGTTCCACCTTCATCTTCACGAACTTTCTCAGTATATACAATATCTAAAATTTGATCGAAGATGCTCATCGTTACTCTGTTTTTTTGTGTTCTCTCTATTTCTCCAGAGAATACATTAAATACAGATGCTTTTGGATTTTGCATCTCTTGCTGGAAAATGTTTGTATGTACACCTTTTCTAATATCCATTGGAACTTCTAAGAACTCGCCTTTTACAGCTTCACCTGGTAGCGATGCTAAGTAGGTAAGTACTGCTGGCTTGATAGCTTCTTGGTCTATGTTTCCTACAAATGTGAAAACAAAACTTCCAGGATTAAGGAAAATCTGTTTGTACATTGTCATGATTTTATCATAATCAATATTTTTCAAGTCTTCAAGCTTCAGACGACCTGTTAATGGATTGTCTCCATACAATGTATGACTAATGGTGTCGCTGAAAGCAACCATTGGTTCTGCTTCTGCATTTTTTAGAGCCGACTGCATTCTTTCTATAAACGAATCGAAAGCGTCTTGGTCTTGTCGTGGAGCAGTAAAGTATAGATGTACAAGTTGCATCATTGTTTCAAAATCTTTTATTGATGATGAACCACTAAAACCTTGAGAGGTTAAGCTCACTGTTGGTCTTGCCGATGCTGTTTTGCCAGCCATTACTTTGCGCAGATTTACTGTGCTAAAGTTGCCAACACCACCCAATGACATAATGTCACTCATAACTTTAGCATTTAGTGGTTCTTGTATCGCATATTGCGAATATCCACCTGTGCTTGAAGCCGTCATGATTATTTCGTCGTCTTTAAAGTCTGTCTCTTTCAACACAACTTTCATACCGTTCGATAGTGTCCAAACTGTTGCGTCTAACGCTTCGTTAACTTCAGTTTTTGCTATCTCTCCTTGTGCAGGAGGTGTTACTATTAAAGGTTCGTCAGAAACTTCTTCAGCATATGCTTCTATCTCTTCTGCTTTTGTGCGTTCTACAAGAGCTAAAACTTCTTCTGCTGTTGGATATACAAGCCCTTCTTTTTCGGGACCCGAAATAGAGATAACCATATTGTTGTCTTGAATCATTTGACCAACAGATTGGTTGATAACTTCTAATGGTATATTAGGAGCAATCATATTTATCATGTTGTATTCATAATCAATGCCAGGGAATGGTTCGTTGTTGGTAAAGCTACTTACATATTCTTGAGAGTAAACACGATTAGGTTGTTTGTCTCTATTATTGTAAGAGTTTTCGTATCTCTTAATTGTGTTTTCGCGTGCTCTTTCGTATTCAGACTCTGTGAATCCAAATCTTTTCATACGCTCAGTTTCACGAATCATAGCAGCTAAAGCATCTTCTATTTTATCGTCAGCCGATGCTGATGCTACTGTCCAAGCATCTTTTGTTTTTGCAACAAAAAAGTCACCATCATAAGCATAAGCACCTAAAAAAGGAGAATTTGGTTTTTGAGTTATCTCTTCAAAACGATCGTTTATCATGCTAGATGCAACGCTCTTGATATAATTCAACACAAATCCTGCTTGCGACAACTTTATTTCGTCGGGTAGTGGTTCGTGTTTGTAGAAAAGCATCAAACTTGTGTTGGTTGCTTCTTTGTCAGATGCAATAGAAACAATTGTTTCTTCGTTGTCTGGTACTGGGAAGTATACACGCTCGGCTGCATCGGGGTGCAACTCAATTTTAGAAAACAGTTCTATTACTTGCGCCTCTACTTTCTCGGCATCAATATCGCCTACAATAATAATACCTTGCAAGTCGGGACGATACCACTTTTCGTAGTAGTCGCGAATTTCTTGGTGCTCAAAGTTGTTGATTACATCAATACTTCCGATTGGTAAACGATTTGCGTACTTGCTGTCTTTAAACATTACAGGGAGCATTTTTTCCCACAAGCGCGATTGTGCACCGCCTCTGGTTCTCCACTCTTCTCTAATTACTCCGCGTTCGCTTTCAATTTCTTCGCCTTCAAGAGCAATTTCATTTGCCCAGTCGTGCAGAATTAAAAGTGCAGAGTCAACCATTCCTTGGCGCATTACAGGTACATTTGACAGATAGTAAACTGTTTCGTCAAACGATGTGTAAGCATTCACATTTTCTCCAAATTTAACGCCATTCACTTCTAAGAAGTTTAGCATCTCTTTTCCGGGAAAGTTGGTTGTACCATTAAATGCCATGTGCTCTAAAAAGTGAGCCAATCCTGCTTGAGAGTCTTCTTCTTGCATAGACCCTACTTTTTGAGCGATGTAGAAATCGGCTCTGTTTTCGGGAAGACTGTTGTGACGAATGTAGTAGGTCAACCCATTGTCTAGCTTGCCGTGTCGTACGGCAGGGTCCATAGGTTGAGGTGGGTTTTGTTGAGCAAAAGCAGTTATGGTAATAACTAGTATTGCTAATGTTGATAGTATTTTTCTCATTATTTATTAAATATGATTAAGGTGAATATTAGGTTTTAGATTCTCTCTAAAACTATTTTAATTAAATCTTCTATTGATACTTGGTAGTCAGCATTTGATTCTAATGCAACTCTATTGGCTATGATAGAACAAACTGTCATAGCTTTGTGCCCCATCATTTTGCCTAAGCCTGCAAGTGCAGAGCTTTCCATTTCGTAGTTGGTTATAGAGTGACCCTCAAAACGGAACGACTCTATTTTTGAGTTCAATTCAGGGTCGGCTAAAGGCAGTCTTACATGTCTGCCTTGCGGGCCATAAAATCCGATAGCAGAGATAGTAACTCCTTTTATCATGTCGTGCCCAATTCTTTCTACCAACTCTTTATCTGAATCTACCACATAGGGCGAACAGTGAAGCGGAGACCAGTTGACATGTTTCTTAAATGACTCTTCAAACTCTGGTTCTCTTACATCTGCCGAACCATCGTAGTAGTGGATAACTCCATCAAAGCCAATAGATTTTTCTGCAACAACAAAAGAACCCACAGGACAATGTGGCTGCATGCCACCTGATGTTCCAACGCGAACTATTGAAAGTTGTTTGAAATCTTTTTTTACCTCACGAGTTTTGAAATCTACATTGGCTAGGGCATCTAGTTCGGTTATAACAATATCTATGTTGTCTGTGCCAATTCCGTGCGACATAGCTGTTATTCTCTTTCCTTTGTACATACCCGTTACGGTATGAAACTCTCTGCTTTGTACATCAAACTCTATAGAGTCGAAAAAAGATGCTGTCATGGCTACCCGTCCTGGGTCGCCCATTACAATTATCTTATCAGCTAGTTGTTCTGGCTTAATGTGTAAATGGAATACAGTTCCATCCGAATTGATAATTAGTTCTGAATCAGGTATTACTCTCATAATAGATTATTTTATTTGATTATTTTTCAGGGCCAATTTTCTGAGAACCTGTTTGTGGTTTAGATATTGAGTCGCGCATTTCTGTATCAGATTGAATATTCTTCATTCTGTAGTAATCCATTATACCAATATGGCCTGCTCTAAAAGCTTCGGCCATTGCCAAAGGTATTTCTGCTTCTGCTTCAATAACTTTTGCACGAGCTTCTTGTGCTTTAGCCTTCATCTCTTGCTCTAGGGCAATAGCCATAGCGCGACGCTCTTCTGCACGTGCTTGTGCAATATTTTTGTCGGCTTGTGCTTGGTCTATTTGCAGTACAGCACCAATGTTTTTACCTATGTCGATATCTGCTATATCAATTGATAGAATTTCGAAAGCAGTACCAGCATCTAGTCCCTTTTTCAAAACTAGTTTAGAGATAGAGTCTGGGTTTTCTAGTACCGATTTATGCGATGCCGATGAACCAATGGAAGATACAATACCTTCGCCCACACGTGCCAAAATAGTCTCTTCGCCTGCACCACCTACAAGTTGTTTAATGTTGGCGCGAACAGTTACACGTGCTTTTGCTATCAACTGAATACCATCTTTGGCCACAGCTGTTACTGGAGGTGTGTCTATTACTTTTGGATTTACAGACATTTGTACTGCTTGCAACACATCTCTACCTGCAAGGTCGATAGCAGTTCCCATTTGGAATGAGAGATCGATATTGGCTTTTGATGCAGATACCAATGCATGTACAACCTTCTCTACATGCCCCCCTGCTAGGTAGTGAGCTTCTAGGTCGTCTCGGGTTACATCTTTGAGGCCTGCTTTGTGTGCTTCAATCATTGCATAAACAATGGTGCGTGGCGGAACACGTCGCAATCGCATTAAGAATAACTGTACCAGAGAGATATGTACCCCAGCCGATAGTGCGTTTATCCATAAGAAAAACGGAACGTAGTAGAAAAATATGATTACTATGAACAGCAACGCTGCCGCAATCATCAAAATTGTAAATTCCATAATATTTGTTTTTAGTGTTTATTTATTGCTCCTGTATTGTTTTATTATACTTGGCTCTCTTTTCTTGAAACAAGAATGTTTGACCAATCTACTTTGTTTACTACCACCTCTGTATCTTCATCTATCATCTCTCCGTTTATAGATTTTGCTTCTACAATTAGGTTGTTGATAAACACTTTACCTATTGGGTTTAAACGCGATTGGGTGATGCCTTCGTCGCCTACATTTATTTTATTTAAATCGGATGTGTCTACTTTTGAGTCGATGTTTGTTGTGAGAGAAATACGCCTCAGCGATTTTGACTTAATGAAATAGATGAAACTTCCTGCTAGTAATAGACCAGCTATAAGAAGCGATACATTGCCAGCCACCGGACCCATATACATGTAAGCATATGCTATGCCACCTAATAAGAAAACAAAGCCGGCTATACCAGAGACTGTTATACCTGGTAAAAGGAAAATCTCTAGCAATAGAAATATTACTCCTAACAGAATAACAACAGCAACAATTATTAAATCGAATGTCATATCTTACTATTTGGGTGGGTTAATGTATCTTATTTCTTCATTTCTAGCCATTACTTTCACAACTCTCCATTGGTCGTACAATTCACCAACTGTTTTTTCCATTAAAAGAATTTCAGTTTTTAACGATGATTGGTTCGTTGATGATGCAGCATATTGTGCACGCATTATGGCTAACTCTTTTTTTGCCTCTTCAAGTTTTCTTTCAACTTCCATTGCATTAGTGAATAATTCTCTTGCACTAAAGCTTCTAAAGTCGGAGAAGTTATGATACGTGTAGTCGTTGTTTACAACAAACTCAAAGTCTTGTTGTTTGCTTTTGTCCATAGTATTTATGGTTGAGGCTTTATGTAATAGATTAGAATAATCTACTCCCACTCTCCAACTCTCTTTGATATTGTTTATTTTAGCTCTATTAGCAATAGAATCCTCTTCTTCGGTTATTACTAATCGCACCTCTTGATTGGGTATAAAAGTATATACACAAACTTTATCTTCGGGTTGATACCTATCGCTTGCAAACCAACCTATACCTTTCTGTTCGTCAATCACCATCATATAGTCGTTGAAGGGTGAGTTGAAGGGCATATTCATTTGATTGGGGTTGAGGTATGTATCTGAGTATAAATTATAGCGCGATATAAACAGGTCGTAACCACCAATTGACTCGTGACCTTTGCTAGCAAAGTAAATGGTCAATCCATCAGACATTATAAAAGGATAGGCCTGATCTTCTGAATTGCTAATAGGTGCGGGTAGTTTTTTTTCGTTGCCAAAGTTGTCAAGCATTTTCTCCATTGTATAAAGTGTGCTTCCTTGCTCTGTGGCTGGACGCGAAAAGTAAACTTTGGTTTCTCTTTCGTTCATAAACACAACCGAGTTGTTATCTTTCTCGCTTTTATTAAAGAACTCGTGTGCCCATTGTAGCGAACCTCCACTTGTGCTTAGGTTGTAGGCAATTAAAAAATTGTCTTTAGAGACAACTACACTATCTATAATTTGAATATCTTCGGTACGGCTCACTAGCCTTTTTAGCCTATCGGCATATTCACGCTCATCTTCTAATACAGCTAATGCCTCTTTGTCACGTCGTTTTACACGTTCGTAGGCTGTAAACTCTTTTTCTGCAGCATCAAACTTGTATTGCATGGCATACATACGCCCCAAATAGAGTGTAGCATCATGGTAGCGTTTACTTTTGGCTAATGTCAATGATTGATTGGCAGTTTCTATATCTCCAAAATATAAGGCTGCTCTGCCAAGTAGATAATTAATACTTGCGTCTGTTGGGCTCACTTCTAAATCATTTTCTAAAAGCTGTTTTGCTTGGCTATATTTACCTTGGTCAAATAGTTTTTGCGCCTCTTCCGATACTTGGCTCAAGAGCAAAGATGGAAAAAACAAAAACGTTATAATTATTAATTTATATATTTTCATTGTTAGTTCGCTAGTTCACATAGTTCTAATTCTCAAAGATAATAATATACTTTTTATATATCGTTATAATTCTAGTAAAGATAGTTTAAATAATGGGTTGAAAACATACAGGTTTAGGTTAAAGTGTCTGTTTTATAGGTAGTTTGTAAAATCGATGTTTATGCAATAGTTAATAATCTTGAGAGAATATGCTGTGAAAACAAGACTTTGTCTGCTTAGTTGGGTATGTTATTCAATTATATACCATTCTAGTGTGTAATTATAATCTATCATACTTTTAAATCTTGAATAAAAATATCACCTCTTTTTTTCTTATATTTGCATCCTCAAAAAAACTATAAAACTATGGACGAAAAAATAATTATTCTCGACTTCGGCTCTCAAACCACTCAGCTCATTGGACGTAGAGTGCGTGAACTCAATACGTATTGTGAAATTGTGCCTTATAATAAATT
>SMER01000451.1_pt1 | contig 10181 bp, 9 predicted proteins | sample 2456411 | NCBI WGS metagenome assembly SMER01 (sample SAMN10132597, study PRJNA489261) | soil metagenome | isolation source: day1 antibiotic-silt loam soil ammended with raw manure from dairy cow... | place: USA | collected 2015-05-01 | reverse complement strand
TGTTCTCATTAATGGGTGCCTTAGGGGCAGCTCGTCTGTCTTGTCTCATATCTCGCTTGATAATTATCACTCCAAATCTTGGCGACCACGCCGGGAAATTGCAGTCTCAAGCAACTCGCTAAATTGGTCAATCGACATACTGCCGAGATTTTCACCACCACGGGTGCGGACTGCAATAGTTTGTGTCTCAACTTCCCTATCACCAATAACTAGCAAATAAGGAACTTTGAGCAAAGTGTGCTCGCGGATTTTAAAGCCGATCTTCTCATTTCTCAAGTCACTGGTGACTCTAAATCCACTTTTAAGTAATTTATTTTCTACTTCTTGAGCAAATTCACCTTGTTTCTCACTGATATTCATAATTGTCGCTTGCACAGGTGCCAACCAAGCCGGAAAGGCGCCCTCATAATGCTCAATTAAAATACCAATAAAACGTTCAAATGAACCTAAAATTGCACGGTGCAACATCACTGGATGTTTGCGATCGTTGCTTTCACTCACATATTCAGCGTCTAAACGTACTGGCAAGTTAAAATCTAACTGCAAAGTACCGCACTGCCAAACACGACCTAAGCAATCGCGTAAGGAAAATTCAATTTTCGGTCCGTAGAATGCGCCCTCACCTTCTTGCAGCTCATATTCTAAGCCAGCAGAATCCAGTGCTTGTGCAAGCGCTTTCTCAGCACGATCCCACTGATCATCGGTACCGACACGCTGTTCAGGGCGCGTGGACAATTTTAACTCGATATCAGTGAAGCCAAAATCCTCATACACTTTTTGCGTTAAGCGAATAAAGTCTGCGGATTCATCTTGCATCTGCTCTTCAGTGCAGAAAATGTGCGCATCATCTTGAGTGAAACCGCGCACACGCATTATACCATGAAGCGCGCCTGAAGGCTCATTGCGGTGACAGGCTCCAAACTCAGCCAAACGCAACGGCAGTTCACGGTAGCTTTTTAAGCCTTGATTATAGACCTGGACGTGACACGGGCAGTTCATTGGCTTAATTGCATAATCACGGGACTCAGACTCGGTGAGAAACATATTCTCCCCGTAGTTCGCCCAATGCCCTGATTTCTCCCAAAGGATACGATCAACCACTTGTGGAGTTTTAATCTCCAAGTAGCCATTCTCACGCTGTACTTTACGCATGTACTGTTCAAGCACTTGGTACAGAGTCCAGCCATTGGGGTGCCAGAACACCATGCCTGGTGCTTCTTCTTGCATATGAAACAGGTCCAAACGCTTACCGAGCTTACGGTGATCACGTTTCTCTGCCTCCTCAATGCGTTTCATATAAGCATTGAGTTGTTTCTTATCCGACCAAGCGGTGCCGTAGATGCGCTGCAGCTGCTCATTTTTTGAGTCGCCACGCCAGTAGGCACCAGAGAAGCGGGTCAACTTAAACGATTTCAAAAAGCGCGTATTGGGCACGTGCGGGCCACGGCACATATCCACGTACTCTTGGTGAAAATACAAGCCCATCTCTGTTTCTTCGGGCATATCTTCAATCAAGCGCAGCTTATAGTCTTCACCACGCTGGGTAAAAATATCAATCACTTCCGCGCGGGGCGTGAGCTTTTTAATCACATCGTAATCTTGATTAATCAGCTCTGTCATGCGTTTTTCAATGGCCTGCATGTCATCTGGAGTAAAAGGACGCTCAATGGCTACGTCATAATAAAAGCCATCGTCAATGACCGGGCCAATGACCATTTTAGCTTCGGGAAACAACTGCTTAACCGCATGCCCCACCAGGTGCGCACAAGAGTGGCGGATAATCTCAACGCCTTCCGGGTCCTTCGGGGTAATAATTGACAGCGTAGCATCGCTAGTAATTAAGTCTGTAGCATCCAGCAAACGGCCATTGACACGGCCAGCAACTGTGGCCTTAGCCAGACCTGCACCGATCGACTGGGCAACTTCAAGAATAGTGACTGGATGTTCAAATGTACGCTGACTGCCGTCAGGGAGAGTAATTACGGGCATGGCGCCTCCTCTGCCTAGTGGTGACCCCTACAAAAGGCCACATGGGTGGGATGAGCCAGTAAGAGCGATTAACTTGAAGCCTACCTGCCGTACCGTGGCAGAGGGTTGTCCCCGTCTCAAAATTTGGTAGGCACAATTGGATTCGAACCAACGACCCCCACCATGTCAAGGTGGTGCTCTAACCAACTGAGCTATGTGCCTGCAATGGCCGCGTATTCTATACAGATGTAAATATTTGTCAAATACATTTGCACTTGCGCAGCCGATTGTAATTTACTGACTGACCACCTCATTGCCTTGCGCAACACTTATTGGTTCAGTGATAGGTATTGGCATACCCACTTGCGCCGCCACAACCTCACGCACCAACTCCCAGTCTAAGCGGTGTGCATCTTGAATATCTTCACGCTTGAGCAGCACATTAACCACCGCTGCATGCTTATCTACCACGGACACTTCACCATCATCACTGAGCGTTTCATGCGCCTCTAGGTACAGTTTGCCTTCAGACATACCAAACTTATACGGCTCATTAATAATGCGCACTTTAGTTCCCACTGGCACTAAGTCGGCAAGCTCCAAGACGTTATGGTTAAGCATACGAAAACAACCATGGCTCACGCGCATACCAATACCAAACTTTTTATTTGAGCCGTGAATTAAGTAGCCCGGCAACCCTAAAGTCAGCTTATAAGGCCCGAGCGGGTTGTCTGGCCCTGGGGGTACATAGGCCGGCAAAGGATCACCCGCCTCAGCATGCTCGCGCAAAATAGACTGCGGCGGCGTCCAGCCCGGATTCGGTGTTTTCACAGCAATGGTCGTGTTGCTAATCGGCGATTCCCAACCTTCACGACCAATACCTAAAGGGTAGGTGTAAACCACTGGTTTATTTTTTGGGTAGTAATACAAGCGATACTCAGCCAAATTGATCACCACCCCCTCGCGCGGGCCAGGCGGCAAGATATAGCGAGTGGGCAAGATGATCTCAGTACCTGCACCGGGCAACCAGGCATCCACGCCAGGATTGGCCGCGACCATTTCCAAGTAACCTAGATCATGGGTTTTGCCCAGATCAGCAAAGGTATCTTCATAGCGGGCTTCAATCACTTGCACTGCACCCACTACATCTTCGCCAGCTGGCGGCAGAGGCAATTCTAAAGCTGATGCAAAAGGTATTGCGCAAAGCATTGAGAGGCAAGATATCCGCAATGACTTAGGCGCTAATATGCTTAATAACATGAAAGTAACCCTACCGATAAGAATTTAAGTAAGCCGCTGTATAGTACGGGATCTGCACAATTTATGCGCAATCCTTTAAGCTGATTGCCAGCCGGGCTGTGCTTTTTTACGTTGCGCCTGAATCTTTTCACGGCAAACCGGACAAAAACGCGCCGCCCGTAACAACTGCCGCTCCAAAGCCTGCCAGTGTGGCTGCGCTGGGAGCAAGCTGCCACACAAGGTGCGATCAACGTTGCTATCGAGCTCAAGTTGTCGGCTGACTGCGTGCACACGCTCTTTTTGACAGGCGAACAGATCCATTTGCTCGTCCGGCAAAATAATCTGATAAGCATGTAAAGACCACACCAAGCGTGCCATGTAGAGCCCCTAAAAAACGGTCGCTACATTAGCCTAAAATCGCAATGTGTAACAGCCCCCTGGAAAAATTGTTATTTACTCAACCTCTGTAGCGCTCTGCGTCGACAACAAAGGAGCTAGACCTTGCCAAGCATTTTCTAGCAATAGGGGCTGCGCTGCTAAAGTTGGGTGCACACCATCTTCTTGCATCATGCCATCCACCCCACCAACGCCTTCTAAAAAGAAATCAACTAACGCCACCTGCTCTTTCTCGGCAATATACTGATACATATTAAAAAAGGCTGTGGTGTACAACTTGCCGTAATTACCTGGCAGACGCATACCCAGTAAAAGCACTTGGGCATTTTGTGCCTGTGCCTGGCGAATCATATCCGTAAGGTTTGCCGAGATATGGGTGAGTGATAGGCCACGCAGACCATCATTGCCACCCAATTCAATCACCACATACTCAGGTTTATTTTCAGCCAGCAAATCAGCAAATCGTGCCAAACCGCCCGCAGTGGTTTCGCCACTGATTGAGCCATTCACCACTTTAAAGTCAGCACCCTGCTCGGTTAAGCGCTCTTGCAGTAAGGCAACCCAACCTTGCTGGGTTTCCAGTCCGTAGGCAGCACTGATACTATCGCCCACCACCAAGACAGTTGCAGCTTGTGCGGTGCCCAAAGAGCTCAGCACAATTAAGCATATCGTTGCTATCCATTGACGCATTGGAAACCTCATGACTCATAATATTCTTAGTGCCCAGCACCTTAGCAAAAAGGTTCCTTCAACAGAAGGACAGCTGACAATTCTTGATGACGTATCTTTTACCCTAAAAGCTGGTGATTCGCTGGCCATTATAGGCCGTTCTGGTTCAGGCAAATCAACTTTATTAGGTTTACTGGCCGGTCTTGACCTCCCCTCCAGCGGCACAGTGGCCTTAGCCGGACATGACTTGAGCAGTTTAGATGAAGATCAACGAGCCGCGGTACGGGCTGCGCATGTGGGTTTCGTCTTTCAAGCCTTTCTCTTGCTCGACAGTTTAAACGCCTTAGAAAATGTGATGCTACCTTTGGAGTTGGCTGGACATGCCAATCCAGAGCAGCGTGCCCGTGAATTATTGATCCGCGTTGGTTTAGAAAGCCGCTTAAAGCACCCCGTCAATCTTTTGTCTGGTGGCGAACAGCAGCGTGTGGCTTTAGCTCGCGCTTTTGCCACTGAGCCTGAGGTACTCTTTGCCGACGAGCCCACTGGCAACCTTGATAGCCAAACTGGTGAAACCATCACTGAGCTTTTATTTGCGATGAATAAAGAGCTGGGCACCACACTGGTTTTAGTCACCCACGATGACAAACTCGCAGCGCGCTGCCAGCAGTCCCTGCGCTTAGAGGCTGGACGCCAAGTGGAGCAAACATGCAACTGACATTCAGCGCTTTATTAAAACTTGCCGCCAAACAACTGGTGCGTGAGCGGCGCACTCCTGAGCTGCGTATTTTACTTTTCGCCTTAGTTATCGCCGTTGCCAGTAGTAGCACCATCGGCCATTTTGCTGAACGCCTACAGGGCGCGATGCAGCTCAGCGCTGGCGAGTTCCTAGCGGCTGATTTAGTCTTATCAAGCAGTGAGCCGCCGCAGCCAGAGCAACTGAACACAGCCCCTAGTCAGCATTTAAACAGCGCACAAACGGTACAATTTGCCAGTATGTTAGCCACGCAAAATGACTTGCAACTGGCCAGCGTTAAGGCCGTGGATAACAGCTACCCATTGCGCGGCCAATTGCGCAGTAGCACCCAGCTATACGCTGAAGAACTCACTGGTGGCCGCCCACAGCCGGGAGAAGTCTGGCTCGATGCTGAACTGCTTAATAGCTTAGCTTTAAGCCTTGGCGATACCGTGCAAATTGGCTCTGCTGAGTTTACTGTGGCGCGCATTTTAACCTATGAACCTGATCGCGCCGGCAACTTACTGAGCTTCACCCCTAGGGCCATGATCAACCAAGCTGATTTAGCCGCTGCTGATGTATTACAGCCCGGTAGCCGTGTGCGTTATCGCCAACTGTGGAGTGGCGATGCGGAATTGATCAAACAGCAACGTCAAGCCTTGCAAGACACATTATTGCCCCATCAACGCATGGAAGGCCTAGAGGATGGCAATCAACAAGTCAGCAGCGCTCTAGAGCGGGCTGCCAGCTATTTAAATCTAGCCAGCCTTGCGGCTATTTTACTAGCTGGGGTGGCCGTAGCTTTATCTGCTAACCGCTACGCTCGGCAGCGCTTTGATCAAGCCGCCTTGTTGCGCTGCTTTGGCTTGTCGCGCCGACATACGCTGTGGCTATTTTGTTTGCAATTGCTGCTGCTTGGCTTATTCGCCAGCCTTATTGGCACCCTTATTGGCTGGCTAACGCAGTTCGCCCTGTTTGAGCTATTAGCTAATTTACTGCCAAATGATATTCCCGCCGGCAGTTTGCAGCCCTTCATCACTGGAGTCGCCACCAGCGCGGTAATGCTTGCCGGTTTCGCTTTGCCACCACTGATTTCACTGGGCCGTATTGCCCCACTGCGGGTTTTACGCCGAGATCTAATTCCTCTTGCCCCAGCCTCTTGGCTGCTATACGGCAGCGTCCTGATTGCCCTAGCCGCATTAATGTGGCAATTGAACTTAGACATGCGCTTAACCAGTGCCCTACTTGTTGGCGGTGGCGGTGCGGCCTTGGTTTTAGGCACCAGTTTATTTTTTGCTTTAAAAAGCTTACGTTTTTGGCTGGCTAAACGCGGCCTGGCTTGGCGTTTAAGCCTGGGCCACTTACTGCGCTACCCGCTTAACAGTATTGGGCAAATTATGGCATTTGCCTTGATCTTATTATCCATGGCGCTAATCGTTTTATTACGCAGCGAACTGCTAGACAACTGGCAAGCTCAGCTACCCGTGCAAGCGCCGAATCACTTTGCGGTAAATAATTTACCGGTACAACAACCGGCCTTTAGTGCTCACCTTGAGAGCATCAGCAACAATGCTGCGCCACTCTACCCAGTTATTTTAGGGCGTTTAACTCAGCTCAACGGCCAGCAAGCCTCGCAGCTGTTTGATGCCGACGCTCGCGTGATGCGCACTTTACAGCGTGACTTAAACCTCACCTGGACTGAGCAGTTGCCCGACAACAATCAAGTGGTTGCTGGCCAGTGGTGGTCGGATTCCAGCCCGATGAATATTGCCCAAGGCAGTTATCAGGTGTCACTGGAGCGCGATCTCGCCAAAGAACTGAAAGTTACTGTGGGTGATCAGCTAACCTTCCATATTGGTGGCAAGGACTACCCTGCACACATCAGCAGTCTACGTACAGTTGACTGGAACAGTATGCAGCCCAACTTTTTTGTGATTTTCAACCCACAGCAGATGGGCGACGTTGCCCACACCTACATGACGAGCTTCTACCTACCAGAACATTCTGAGCAAGCACGCATAGACTTATCCAAGCGCTTCCCCAGCGTCAGCTTGTTGCAGGTGGATGCAGTTCTACGTCAGCTGCGTGATATCTTGGCGCAAGTGACTTTAGCAATCGAGTTGATTTTACTCTTTGTGTTGGCGGCGGGGATTACTGTGCTGGTTGCAGGCTTGCAGAGCACCCTGACTGAGCGTGTGCAGCAAGGTGCTTTACTGCGCGCCCTCGGTGCTTCACGCAAATTACTGCTGCAATCGCAGCGCAATGAGTTTGCTTTAATTGGTGCATGTAGCGGTTTACTGGCGTGGCTGGGCTGTGAAATAAGCAGCTATATCCTCTACCGCTTTGCTTTTGACTTAGTTTGGCAGCCGCACCCATGGTTAATTGTTTTACCCATCATTGGTGCCGTACTGATTAGCGCTGTGGGCATGCTCGGCACCCGCCAAGTGGTTCGCAGCAGCCCGCTGCAGATCTTGCGCAACAGTTGATTTGCAACAAGCCCCGCAGCCACAAAAAATGGCGGCAAGATTAAATAACCTTGCCGCCATTTTCATTACCAAGCAAATGCTCAGAGCACGTACAGCTGCACTGCTGCACTATAAAACCTATGTATTAGCTATTCTTTTTAACTAAGCCAATTAGGAATAGAAGCAAAACTGCACCAACGGTGCCCATCACAATAGAACCTAGCAGTCCGCCAGCAATAATTCCCAACATGCCAAAGACAAAGCCGCCTAACACCGAACCGACGATCCCGACAACAATATTACCGATAATGCCAAAGCCACTGCCTTTATAAATTTTACCTGCTAGCCAACCAACTAACGCACCAATGGCTAAAAATATGATTAAGCTAATAATATCCATATGCTTACCTCTTCTTTGAGTAAAAAAATCAAACGTTTTATAACCCTGCTGGGCCTTGCCAGAGCAAATTTCCAGGCTCCGTCAACAACAGTGCATCTGGACTGAAGAGCTGTCAGCTCAACGCCAAACACGGCCTTAGCTTGCCCACTTCGCTGGTATCCGACAAGCCCTTTTGCACCTGCATAAAGTCATGGTGCTCTTTAGCGTTGCAAATAATAACCACACAGCAACGCTAAAGAGCAGCCTTTACTCTAGACCAGCAGGGCCTAGGGCTCAGCATTGTACTCAATTTTGACAATATACCAGTGCGCCTCACCGTTAGGCGTTTGCACAAAAATGTCTTCATCCACTGTTTTCCCCAGACAGGCTTTAGCCATGGGCGCGCGCAGGGAAATATAATCTTTACGACCATAAACCTCTTCATCGCCAACAATGCGAAAACGAAGGCTGTCTTCGTCGTCATTCTCCAACTCAACCCAAGCACCAAAATAAACCTTGCCCTCTTGCACTGGGTTGTATGGCACCTCTTCAGCCACCTCAAACAGCTTAGTCAAGTGGCGTATTCTGCGGTCAATTTCTCGCAGTTTACGCTTGTTGTATTGGTAATCTGCATTCTCCGAACGGTCGCCAAGACTTGCAGCCCAAGAGACAATTTCTGTGATTTCTGGGCGCAATTCGCGGTGCAGATATTCCAGCTCATTTTTAAGTTTTTTATAGCCTTCAGCGGTCAATAATTTTCTAGTCATACGCAACGCTCAAGTGGGTAATAAATGCTTAGCGGTAAAACAACTAAGCCGCTTATTGCAGTTGCAGATAAGCGGCTTAGGGGTACGACTGTGCGACAGTCAGTTCTTTTGATCAATCAGTAAAGCATGCTTGCCATCTTCTTCTGTTGCATCAATCACAATGGGCTCACTGCTCCACTGCGCATTCATAGCATTATCAGTGTTAGAAACACTGGCCTGCAGCTTGACGCGGGCCATGCTCGACAGCTTCAAGTCAGGCAGCAAGGAATCAGCATCGGTTAAGGTAATGCGCACCGGTAAATCAGCAACCGTTAAACGTTTTGCTGCAATGGGCATCGGTGGACCATTTTCGGCGCGAGCGAACACATACACTGTATCAGTGGCTGCCACTTGCTCGAGTAAGGCATCGGCTAAGGCCACCTCAACCTCCAGCTGATAGTCATTGTCAGCAGCTGCATCGAGTGGGGACGTGGCATTACTGGCCGCGGCCTGCGGGCTATTGGCTAAGGCTGCACGTGCCCGCTCAATACCAGTTTGAATGGCGGCATAAGACGGATCTTGCGGATCAAGACCTTTAGCAAGACGAGTCCACGCATCAATGGCGTCTTGGAAGCGTTGACCCTCAAACGCAGCAATCCCCACTAACCCTAAGCTGGTGGTTTCATTGGGGTCTAAACGCAATGCTTCATCCACTAAAGCTTGCAGCTCAGCTGACCACTGATTGTTATTGGCAAAGTATAGTGCTTGCGCCAATTGCCCCAGCAGGTCGGGCTGACGACCAACCAGCTCAATGGTTTTTTCATAAGCATGTGCCGCTTCCTGAGGACGCTGCTCGGCCATATAGGTGCGACCTAAGAAGTACCAAGCATCCACAGATTCTGGCTGCAATCGCACGGTATCTTCCAGGCGCTGAATCATTTCCGCGGCAGTTTTAGGCTGCTCAGCCAAGCTTAGGGTCAAGGCAACCTTATCGCTAGCGCCCCAATGGAAATACAAACCCAAACCGGCAATCGGCACCAGTAATGCGGCAATCAAGGGGAGCGCATTACCCAAGTTAACACTTTGCTTGGGCCGACCAACATCAGTGTCATCCAATAACTCACGACTGGCCTCCAGCCGCCCTTCCGCCAGCTGTTCTGCAGACAAGGCGCCATTGGCATGCTGCGCTTCTAACTCAGCAATATGCTCTTCATACAAAGCAATATTGAGCGCGGTCCGATCTTCTTCAGTTTGATCTTTACGACCACGGAGTACTGGCCAGAGCAACAAAAGCAATGCTACAACCAGTAGCAGCACCGCGTAAATCCAAAACTGTGTCATAACGATGGGGTATCCTACTTATACTGCTTAAGAATATCTGCCAAGCGATCTTGTTCATCACCGGACAACTGCTGCTCATCTTTACCAACCCGCAAAGAGCGACGACGGCGTAACACAATCACCGCCACCATGAGAAAACCAATCACTAATAGGACTGCGGGGCCATACCACAAGATCAAAGTGCTTTTATTTACCGGTGGTTTGTAGCGCACAAAATCGCCGTAGCGATCCACCAAAAAGCCGAC
>SMER01000294.1_pt1 | contig 10242 bp, 8 predicted proteins | sample 2456411 | NCBI WGS metagenome assembly SMER01 (sample SAMN10132597, study PRJNA489261) | soil metagenome | isolation source: day1 antibiotic-silt loam soil ammended with raw manure from dairy cow... | place: USA | collected 2015-05-01 | reverse complement strand
TGCTGCGCGCTCTGAAAGTCGTTTAGTGACGATGAAAGAGTTTGAGTTGGCTAAAGACAAAATCATGATGGGCGCAGAGCGCAAATCAATGGTGATGTCAGAGAAAGAAAAACTCAACACCGCTTATCACGAAGCAGGTCATGCGATTGTTGGCCGCTTAGTGCCAGAGCATGATCCGGTTTACAAAGTATCGATTATTCCGCGTGGACGTGCTTTGGGTGTGACGATGTTCTTGCCTGAAGAAGATCGCTACAGCTTGTCGAAGCGTGGCTTGATCAGCCAGATTTGCTCACTCTACGGTGGTCGTATTGCTGAAGAGATGACCCTTGGTTTTGATGGTGTCACCACCGGTGCGTCTAACGACATTATGCGTGCCACGCAGTTAGCACGAAATATGGTAACGAAATGGGGTTTGTCAGAAAAACTGGGCCCATTGATGTATGCCGAAGATGAAAATGAAGGTTATCTGGGTCGCTCAGGTGGTGGTGCAAGCAATGTCTCTGGTGAGACCGCTAAACTGATTGACCAAGAAATTCGTGACATTATCGACCAGTGCTACGCAACTGCTAAGCAGATACTGCTGGATAACCGCGATAAGCTTGAGCAGATGGCGATGGCGTTGATGAAGTATGAAACCATCGATAGCGATCAGATTGATGACATCATGAACGGTCGTGAGCCGCGTGAGCCGAAAGACTGGAGTGGCGGTGGCTCGACGGGTAAACCTGCGCAGCAGGCTGAGCCCAAGCCAGAGCAAGATGAGCCTGCAGAAGAACGGCCAGAAGCGCCAATTGGCGGGCCAGCAGGCGAGCATTAATAGTTAGGACAACGGGCGCTCTTCAGCGCCCGTTTCAATAGACCAGAAAGGCAGACTATGCACGCCATTGCATATCCAAGTTTACGCTGCGGTAAACATCAGCTTGATCTCACGCATGCCCATGTCATGGGTATTCTCAATGTAACGCCTGATTCGTTTTCTGATGGTGGGCGCTACACCTCGTTAGAGCTAGCCTTGTTGCGCGCTCACGAAATGGTGTCGGCGGGTGCCAGTATTATTGATATTGGCGGTGAGTCAACGCGCCCTGGCGCTGCGACTGTCGGTGCGCAGCAAGAGCTGGATCGGGTTGCGCCATTGGTCGAGAGAATTGCTGCTGAATGCGATGTGATTATTTCGGTAGACACTTCTACACCTGCGGTGATTCGAGAGTCAGCCCGACTCGGTGCGGGATTGATTAATGATGTGCGTTCTTTGCAGCGTGATGGTGCTTTAGATGCGGCTGCAGCAACGCATTTGCCTGTTTGTCTGATGCATATGCGTGGTGAGCCGCAAACCATGCAGGATGAGCCGTATTATAATGACGTAGCAGTTGAAGTTGCTGGTTTTTTGCAAGAGCGTATCGACGCTTGTGTTACTGCTGGCATTGCTGTTGAGCGCATTGTGCTTGATCCAGGCTTTGGTTTTGCCAAAAATACTCAGCATAATTATGAATTATTTAAGCGCCTGCCAGAGTTGTTAAGCTTGCAGCGGCCGCTCTTGGTTGGTGTGTCTCGAAAAAGTATGATCGGCAATATTTTACAGCAGCCTGTCGATCAACGTTTATATGGCAGTTTGGCTTTGGCGGTAATGGCGCTAGAGCGAGGCGCTAAAATTTTACGAGTGCATGATGTGGTAGCGACCATGGATGCACTAAAAATCTTTAATGCGGTGCAAGACGCTGCAAAGGAATAATAAGACAATGACAAAAAAATACTTTGGTACTGATGGTATTCGTGGCCGCGTTGGTAGTCATCCAATTACCCCAGAGTTTATGCTTAAGCTCGGCTGGGCCGCAGGTATGGCCTTTCGTAAGCAAGGCAAGTGTCGTATTTTAATTGGTAAAGACACGCGTATCTCAGGCTACATGTTTGAATCGGCGCTGCAGGCGGGGCTGTCTGCTGCGGGTGCTGATGTTATGTTGCTTGGTCCAATGCCAACACCAGCTGTAGCTTATCTGGCCCGTACTTTTCACGCTGACGCCGGTATTGTGATCAGTGCATCGCACAATCCGCATTATGATAACGGTATCAAGTTCTTCTCTGGTGGCGGCACGAAATTGCCGGATTCGCTGGAGTTAATGATTGAAGAGTTGCTCGATATGCCAATGACTGTGGTTGAGTCTGAGCAGCTTGGAAAAGCATCGCGGGTCAATGATGCGGCGGGTCGTTATATTGAGTTCTGCAAAAGTAGCGTGCCGACCAGTACCAGCTTTTCTGGTTTGAAAATTGTTCTCGATTGCGCGCATGGTGCTACATATAAAGTCGCGCCGAGTGTGTTTAGTGAGTTGGGCGCGCAAGTGATCACCATCGCAGCGCAGCCTGATGGTTTAAATATCAATGCTGGTGTGGGTTCAACCTGTTTGGGGCCGTTACAAAAAGCGGTGGTCGAGCATGGTGCTGATTTGGGTATTGCCTTTGATGGTGATGGCGATCGCGTGCAAATGGTCGACCATACTGGCGCAGTCGTCGACGGTGATGAGTTGCTGTACATCATTGCGACTGATATTCAAGAGCGTGATCGTTTACCTCAAGGTACCGGCGTGGTCGGTACTTTGATGAGTAACCTTGGTCTGGAGTTAGCGTTAAAAGAGCGCGAGATACCCTTTGTTCGCGCTAAAGTCGGTGACCGTTATGTGATGGCAGAAATGCAAGAGCGTAAATGGGTGCTTGGCGGAGAAAACTCTGGACATATTCTCTGTGCGCAGCATGCCACCACAGGCGATGCGATTATTGCTGCTTTGCAGGTGCTGTTAGCTTTGCGTCGCCGTGGCCAAAGCCTGGCCAAAGAGCGTTTGGCTTGGCAAAAACTGCCGCAAGTGCTGATTAACGTGCGCTTTGCTGGCGATACTGATCCGGTTAATCATCCGCAAGTGCAGGCGGCTTGTGATGAAGTGACTGCGGCGATGGCCGGGCGAGGACGGGTTTTATTACGCAAGTCAGGTACCGAGCCATTGGTGCGAGTGATGGTTGAGGGCGATGACGAATCTGTTGTGATGCGCCATGCGCAGCACTTGGCCGATGTTGTTAAAACAGTATGTGCTTGATTCTGCTTGCATGTTTTTATGTGCTTAAGTAATATCTGCGCCCACTTTGAGCGAAGAGGTACGACATGCGTCGCCCATTGGTAGCTGGTAATTGGAAAATGCATGGCACTCGTGCAAGTATCGCTACGCTCGTTGCTGAGTTATCAGCACAAGCCATGCCTACTGACGTCGATGTTGCGGTTTTTCCAGGTTTGATTCACTTGCAAACTGTGCTTGCTGCTCTGGCTGATTGCGCTATTGTCGTTGGCTCGCAAGACTGTGCGGTGCAGATGGAAGAGGGTGCGCTGACTGGCGAGACCTCTGCTTTGCAGTTGCAGGATCTAGGTTGTTCCATGGTGATTGTGGGGCATTCTGAGAGAAGACAGTTGCAAGAAGAAAATGATGGTGTAATATGCCGCAAGTTTATTGCAGCGCAAGCCGCCGGATTAACGCCTATTCTTTGTGTGGGTGAGACTCTGGCAGAGCGTGAAGCAGGATTGGCTTTAGTCACTGTGCAAAGACAAGTGGATGCAATATTGCTTGAGTTGGGTGTTGATGTGCTGAGTAATGCGGTGATTGCTTATGAGCCGATTTGGGCTATAGGTACCGGATTGACAGCGTCCCCAGAGCAAGCGCAAGAAATACATGCACAAATACGTGTACATGTGGCAAAATACAGCGCGTCAATTGCCCAAGCGTTACGTATTGTTTACGGTGGCAGTGTTAAGGCCGCCAATGCTGCTGAGTTGTTTGCTCAAGCAGATATCGATGGGGGGTTAGTAGGCGGAGCCTCCCTCAATGCAGATGAATTTAGTGCGATCTGTCGCGCTGCGGGAAACTAAAATGCTGGAAACAGTCATAATTATTGTCCACTTAGTGGTTGCGATTGGTGTTGTAGGTTTTGTTCTGATTCAGCAGGGCAAAGGTGCAGATGCTGGTGCTTCATTTGGTTCAGGCGCTTCAGGCACTGTTTTTGGATCGCAAGGTTCAAGCAGTTTTTTGAGTCGTTTTACCGCTGTTTTAGCGGCTGTGTTTTTTGCAACAAGCTTGGGCTTGGCGTTTTACGCTAAAGACCGAGCTACGACCATTACTCAGTTAGGCTTGCCTGATCCTGCAGTGTTGGAAGTAAAGCCTCAGGAGCAACCTTTGCTGGAAGACATTCCTCAAGTTGAAAGCAAAGCGACTGAAGCAACAGAAAGTGATGTACCTGCTGTAGATTGATTTTGCCGAGGTGGTGGAATTGGTAGACACGCTACCTTGAGGTGGTAGTGGCCATAGGCTGTAGGGGTTCGAGTCCCCTTCTCGGTACCAATATTACAAGATCGCCTGCTATATGCAGGCGATCTTGTTTGTGGCTTGCTTGACTGGAACGTGCTACAGCTGTATTATTCGGCCTCACGTTATGGTTTGCACTTTTTCATCGTGCAGATGGGCGTCACAGATTGATTTTAAAAGCCCCTAGTAAGGGGCTTTTTGTTAGGTCTCACAGAAATATTTTCAAATTTTGGATGGGCGCTATGCCCATTTTTCATTTCTACAGCGTGCATTGGAGGTCGGATGACGAGCAAGCTGGAACAGTTGCAGGACATATTGACGCCGGTGATCGAAGCGTTAGGTTATAAGTGCTGGGGTATTGAGTATGTTTCTCAAGGCCGTCACTCAGTGCTGCGTGTCTATATTGATCATGAAAATGGAATTGTGATCGAAGATTGTGAAACAGTCAGTCGTCAACTGAGTGCTGTTATGGATGTTGAAGATCCAATCAGTTCTGAGTATACGCTGGAGGTTTCTTCCCCAGGTATGGATCGCCCACTCTTTACCTTGGAGCAATTTGCTGCATTTGTGGGTGAGCAGGTAAAAATTAGATTACGTTCTCCGGTGGAAGAGCGCCGCAATTTCCAAGGGCTGATTCGATCAGTCGAAGATCAAGATGTGGTTATTCAGGTAGATGAGTACGAGTACTTGCTGCCAATCGATCTGATTGAAAAAGCGAACATACTTCCGAACTTTGAATAAGAATACGGACTCCGCAACTTTTACAGTTTGCGAAAGGCGAGGCATGCGATGAGCAAAGAAATTTTACTGGTTGTTGAATCAGTCTCTAACGAAAAAGGCGTTCCGCCAGCGGTGATTTTTGAAGCGCTGGAGTTGGCACTGGCAACTGCCACCAAGAAAAACTACGAAGATGAAGTTGATCTGCGTGTAGCGATTGATCGACAGACAGGCGAATATGAAACCTTCCGCCGCTGGACTGTGATTGAAGAAGCTGATTTTGATGATCCTGCGCACCAAATGACGATCGATATGGCTGAAAAGCGTATGGAGAATCCGTCTGTTGGTGATGTGCTGGAAGAAAAAATCGAATCGATTGCGTTTGGCCGTATTGCTGCACAAACTGCAAAACAAGTGATCGTACAAAAAGTACGTGAAGCTGAGCGTGCGCAAATTGTTGAAGCGTACCGTAGCAAGCTTGGTCAAATTATCTTCGGCACGGTGAAGAAGGTTACTCGCGATAACATTATTGTTGATCTGGGTAACAACGCTGAAGCAATTTTGGCTCGCGAAGATATTATTCCGCGCGAGACCTTCCGCGTGGGTGCGCGTGTACGTGCGCTCTTGCAAGATATTCGCTCAGAAAACCGTGGCCCGCAGTTAGTGTTATCACGTACTGCACCAGAAATGATTATGGAGCTGTTCAATATTGAAGTCCCAGAAATCTCTGAAGGTTTAATCGAAATTATGGCAGCCGCCCGTGACCCGGGTTCGCGTGCTAAAATAGCAGTACGTTCGAAAGATAAACGTATTGATCCACAGGGTGCTTGTATTGGTATGCGTGGTTCACGTGTGCAAGCAGTCTCTGGCGAGTTAGGCGGTGAGCGTGTTGATATCGTGTTGTGGGATGACAATCCTGCACAGTTTGTCATCAGCGCTATGTCACCGGCTGAAGTTGTGGCAATCATCGTTGATGAAGACACTCACACTATGGACATTGCGGTGGCTGAAGAAAACCTCGCGCAAGCCATTGGTCGTGGCGGTCAAAACGTACGCCTTGCTTCACAGTTGACCGGTTGGACTTTAAACGTGATGAGCCAAGAAGAAATTCAGGCGCGTCAGCAAGAAGAGACCGGCGACATTGTGCAGTTATTTGTACGTGACCTTGAGATCGACGAAGACCTTGCACAGGTTCTGGTTGACGAAGGCTTCAGCAGTTTGGATGAAGTGGCCTATGTGCCTATGGAAGAGATGCTCAATATTGATGACTTTGATGAAGATCTGGTCAATGAGCTACGTACTCGTGCCAAAAACTGTCTGTTGTCTCGTGCGATTGCTACTGAAGAAAAACTGGCTGGTGTTCAGCCGCAACAAGATTTGCTCGACTTAACGGGCATGAGTAAAGAGCTGGCTGTAGAGCTGGCTGTCCGTGGAGTGCTCTGTCGCGAAGATCTCGCTGAGCAGTCTATTGATGATTTGCTCGACATCGAAGGCATGACTGAAGATCGTGCCGGCAAGCTGATCATGGCCGCCCGCGCCCACTGGTTTGAATAAGCACATTGCGGCTTGAGGAGAGAAGTTCATGACGCAAGTCACGGTGAAAGAACTGGCTAAAGCAGTTAACACGCCAGTAGAAAGCCTATTGCAACAAATGCATGAGGCAGGTCTTGCGCACACAAGTGCAGACCAAAAAGTAAGTGATACTGAAAAACAAACACTTTTAACGTTTTTAGAAAAAGGCACCGGCAGTAAAGCCGATGGCTCTAAGAAAATTACTTTGCAACGCAAAACGACAACAACTTTGCGCGCTCCTGGTAGCAAAACTATCAGTGTTGAAGTACGTAAAAAGAAAACTTTCGTAAAGCGCAGCCCTGAAGAGATTGAGGCTGAAAAGCAAAAAGATCTTGCCAAGTTGAAGGCTGAGCAAAAAGCTCAACAGCCAGAGCCGAAAGCGGCCGAGCCTGTTGCTGCTCCTGTGGTTGAAAAAACCGCGCCTGCTGCTGCGCCTGCTCCAGCAGCGGTTGCTGCAGAAGCACCAGCAGCACCTGTTGACATCACTTTACCTGTGGTCGACGCAGTTGCACCGGCACCTGATCGTAAGAAAGAAGAAGTTCGTCGTCCAGTGAAACGTACTGAAGATGATGATCGTCGCGATCGTAAAGCTGCTGCTCCACGTCCTGCTGCTAAAGGCAAAACAGGCCGTGATGATGACGAGCAAGCACGCCGTGGTGGACGTAACCGCAGCAAAGGTAAAAAGCGTTCGAATCAGCATGGCTTTACTAGCCCGGCTGGTCCAGTTATACGTGACGTACAAATTGGCGAAACCATTACCGTTGCTGAGTTGGCTGCACAGATGTCAGTTAAGGGCGTCGAAGTGGTTAAGTTTATGTTTAAGCTTGGCTCGCCCGTCACCATTAACCAGGTTCTTGATCAAGACACTGCAGTATTGATTGCTGAAGAGTTGGGTCACCGTGTTTCTCGCGTCAGCGATAACATGATTGAAGAGCAGTTTGCTGAATCATTGAAAATTGATGATGGCCAAACCTTCCACCGTGCGCCTGTTGTTACAGTGATGGGTCACGTTGACCACGGTAAAACATCCTTACTCGACTATATTCGTCGTGCCAAGGTTGCGACCGGTGAAGCGGGTGGTATCACTCAGCACATTGGTGCTTATCACGTTAAAACTGAAGGCGGCATGATCACCTTCCTTGATACTCCAGGTCACGCTGCGTTTACCGCAATGCGTGCACGTGGTGCGCAAGCGACTGATATCGTGATTCTAGTGGTTGCCGCCGATGATGGCGTGATGCCGCAAACCATTGAAGGTATTCAGCATGCTAAAGCAGCTGGCGTACCTTTGATTATTGCGGTGAACAAAATTGATAAGCCTGACGCTGATCCAGATCGTATTAAAAACGATCTAGCAGTGCATGGTGTAACGCCAGAAGAGTGGGGCGGTGATACGCAGTTTGTCCACGTTTCGGCGAAAGTCGGTACCGGTATTGATACCCTACTGGAATCTGTTTTGCTGCAAGCTGAAGTACTTGAGCTTAGCGCTACACCATCGGCTCCAGGTCGCGGTGTCGTGATTGAGTCGCGTCTTGATAAAGGCCGTGGTCCAGTTGCGTCAGTATTAGTGCAGAACGGCACTTTACGCCAAGGCGACATGGTCCTGGTTGGCGTTAACTTTGGCCGCGTGCGCGCCATGATGGATGAGAATGGTCAGGCGATTAAAGAAGCAGGCCCATCGATTCCTGTTGAGATCTTAGGTCTTGACGGTACGCCTGAAGCCGGTGATGAAGTCACTGTAGTGGTTGATGAGCGTAAAGCTCGTGAAATTGCTCTGTTCCGTCAAGGCAAGTTCCGCGAAGTTAAACTGGCGCGTGCCCATGCTGGCAAGCTCGAGAATATCTTCGAGAACATGGGTCAGGAAGAGAAGAAAACCCTTAACATCGTTATTAAAGCTGACGTGCGCGGAACGCTTGAAGCGTTACGTGGTTCATTGTCTGAGCTGGGTAATGATGAAGTACAAGTATGTGTTGTCGCTGGTGGTGTGGGTGGTATTACTGAAAGTGATGCAAACCTTGCCTTAGCTTCACATGCCGTGATCTTTGGTTTCAACGTGCGTGCCGATGCCGGTGCGCGTAAAATCGTTGAACAAGAAGGCCTCGATATGCGTTATTACAACATCATTTACGACATTATCGAAGACGTCAAAAAAGCGCTTTCGGGTATGTTGGGCAGTGATGTTCGTGAAAACATCCTAGGTATTGCTGAAGTACGTGAAGTCTTCCGCTCGCCTAAGTTAGGCGCTGTTGCAGGTTGTATGGTTACTGAAGGTCATGTGCACCGTAACCGTCCAATCCGAGTCTTGCGTGATGACGTGGTTATCTTTGAAGGCGAGCTAGAATCTCTGCGCCGCTTTAAAGATGACGTCAGCGAAGTACGCGCGGGCATGGAATGTGGTATCGGCGTGAAGAGCTACAATGACGTTAAGCCCGGTGACAAAATCGAAGTATTCGAGAAAGTCCAGGTCGCACGTACTCTGTAATTCGTAGTCGTATAGGCAACGGCAAGTGCAATGGGTGGGATGTATAATCCCCCTAATTGAGCTTGCCGTTTGCTGCTTATATGGATTAGTACAAAAGCTGCTATTGGCAGCGCAAGGTGAATGCTATGGCGAAACAATACAGCCGCACGCAACGCATTGGTGATCAGATTCAGCGTGAGCTGGCAATTCTGATCCCGCAAGAAATTAAAGATCCGCGCTTAGGCTTAATCACTATCACTGGCGTTGATGTCAGCCGTGATATTGGTCACGCGAAAGTGTTTATCACAGTGATGGGTGATAACCCGCCTGAAGTGATTAAAGAAAACCTAAAAGTACTGAAAGACACCGCAGGCTACCTGCGAATGTTGCTGGGTAATGCGATGAAATTGCGCAGTGTGCCGTCTTTGCACTTTCATTACGATGAAAGCATTACGCGCGGTGCACATTTGTCCGCTTTGATCGAGCAGGCCGTGTCTGAAGATCAGCGTAATACTGAGTCAGACGGAGAGTAATCACGTGGTGCAGCAGGTGAAGCGCAAGCGTCGCAGTGTCAGCGGTATTATTATTTTTGATAAGCCTTACGGCTTTAGTTCCAATGGTGCTTTGCAAAAAGTGCGCTGGTTGCTTAACGCTGATAAAGGTGGTCATACCGGCAGTCTTGATCCTTTAGCCACTGGCGTATTGCCGTTGTGCTTTGGTGAAGCGACCAAGTTTTCTCGTTATTTGCTTGATGCCGACAAGGTCTATGAAGCGACCATGCAGTTAGGTGTCACCACCAATACTGCCGATGCCGAAGGCGAAGTGCTGGAAACTAAAGATGTCAATGTCACTGCTGCTGATATTGAAGCAGCGTTACCGCAGTTTCGTGGCGTTATTCAACAAGTGCCGCCAATGTATTCGGCGCTCAAAAAAGATGGTCAGCCGTTATACAAGTTGGCTCGGGCTGGCATCACCGTTGATCGTCCAGCGCGCACTGTCACTATTAGCCATCTTGAGTTGCTGTCCTTTGAGGGCACGCAGGCGCGCATTCTAGTGGCGTGCAGCAAAGGCACATACATTCGCAGCTTAGTCGAAGACATTGGTGCGGTATTGGGTTGTGGTGCGCATGTCGCGCAATTGCGTCGTACTGAGGCAGGT
>SMER01000426.1_pt1 | contig 10255 bp, 12 predicted proteins | sample 2456411 | NCBI WGS metagenome assembly SMER01 (sample SAMN10132597, study PRJNA489261) | soil metagenome | isolation source: day1 antibiotic-silt loam soil ammended with raw manure from dairy cow... | place: USA | collected 2015-05-01 | reverse complement strand
TGAAAATCCAGCGCTGTGCTAGAGTCTTAGCTAACGCTCTACATGTTGGAGGTGTTGTATGGATAATTTATCGACAAAACTTACGGTCTTTTATGATGGCGCTTGCTCAGTTTGCGTGCGTGATCGACGCTGGTACGAAAAGCTAGAAGGCAAGACCGAGAACAGCGTTGAGTGGTTGGACATTACTGGACGTGACGAGGAATTGCGTGAGCAAGGTATCGATCCAGACAAAGCACTGCGCGAGTTGCACGTTAAAGATAGCCAAGGACAAGTGCATCGGGAAATGGCGGCTTACATTCTGCTAATGGCCCGCGTGCCATTGCTGAAGCCCATTGCTTGGTTGATTGGCTTGCCGGTGATTCGCCCAACTCTGGCTTGGCTCTACCACCGCTGGGTCGCGCGCAGACTTGGCGCACGAATCTAAGCTAGCTGTTGATCAGCGACTAGCTGTGTTTTCCAAGCAAGCAACAATTTTAACTATTACCCGAAAGACGCTTCTCTAGTTCCTGCAGGCGCTGACGCTCAGCCCGGCCTTTTTCAAAACGCTCGGTGATATCCCGCGCTTGCGCAACAGTGCCAACAACCTCACCTTGGTTATTAAAAATCAAGGCAAAACCCATTTCAGTATAGAACTCACTGCCATCAGCACGCAGTGCTTTAGTTGGCATCGGCTTGCCGCTGTGCTTAGTCACTCCAGCCGCATATCTAAACTTTGCCCTAATGCTTGCTCAGCAGAAAAGCCAAACATCCTTGTCGCTGCGGCATTCCACACACGCACATGACCTTGAATATCGGAGTAAATCGTTGCATCAGGTGACTGTTCAATCAGCCAGCTTGCAAGCTCTGGGCTGGTTTGTGAGGTTGTCATAGCGAACTCCTATCTGCACACTTTTAGTTATCCACCCTAGCAAAATCAGAACGATTTATGCAGCGCGATAGAAAGCTTTTAGACTAAAGTTTTTCAGGACTTAATTGAGGAAAAACGCTAGAAGTTGCACAGACAAAAAAGCCAGCCTACGTGGTAACGCAGACTGGCTTAGGGCTACGGATTTAAGCGCTGTTGTCATAATCACTTAGAGCAAACAGCCGCTCAACTCGATTGAGCTAAATCTAATTGACGCTTAAATCGGATAACGCGAAATAACCGCTAAATCCTGACCTCCAGGAATATCCGCTTTACGCACCGCCATCACCTTAGCGCCACTGCGCAAAGCACGCCCGGTAATCTCATCGACGATGCCATAGTTCACCGCATTGCCTTCTGAGGCAAAAGACACCGCACCTGTTTCAGCATCAACAGTACCGTCAACAACCCCATCAATGTCCACCAGCAATCGATCGATACCACCGAAAGTTGCCAAACGCGCTGCATCAGTAATGTCGGTAGTGGTGCGCTGCTGACCGGTACGCTCTTCATACAAGCGATGGAAGTCTTTAATTTGCTCTGCGTAGTGAGCATCCAGTACGGGGCGCGCAGCGCTGGCTAAGTCAGCTTCAGTGAGGCGGTCAGGGTTGCCTGTAATGATATTCGGCAACGCTGGAATCACACTCAGTGAGCGGAACAATGCTTCCAGAGGCTTTGTCGTTGCCAGGATTAACGGCAAATCCGTACCCTTTAACGCCGGACGCAATGCAGCATCAATCATGCGTACATAACGTGCCAGATAAAAACTTTGTCCTTGCGCACCATGACGGTGGCCGGTACCAGAATAATCTTTATTGGTCGGCTTACCACCCGCCGTTGCAGCATCGCTCGGCATGTTCTGCACGCTGATTTCACGTGCCGGCAAATCCGCCGACACTTCGATCAAGCGCACAGCATTTTCTGATAACGCCAAGACATGCGCAGCATGCGGAAAAGTAATAGCGCGCAATAACGGCTTGAGATGGAAACGATCCGAAACTTCAACAATCTCGGTCAGCTTGTTGGCCAGACGATAAGTCCGTAGCGATTCAGGTGTGGCGAGAATGGCTAAACTGTTGGCTTGATGATTCCAAAACTCATCATCATCGAGCAAGTCAGCGAATTGCTCTTGCAGCGAAACAATACGCTTTTTATCAAGACCCGCTGCTTCAAGCTGAGCCACAGCTTTTTTAACCAGATTGCCGAGATTAATTCGACTTTTCTCGATGTCACGACTTACTGGGGTGGTTGGCAAATAGATTGAAATGCACGCATCTGCACGTACTAAATTGAGGTCGCCGATGTCCTCTGCACTTGGCATGTCTAGGTAATACATAAAGACTCCTGTCAAGTTATTGAGCCTTAACCATAGCAGATATAGGGGTAATGCATAGCTGCCCGAGACGAGCAGCAGCCACAACGCAAAATCAAGCAGCTCGCATTCTTGCTATTGCCCATACCCAATGTCGCTTTTTATCTAGAGTCAGAGATTTAAGCAGCCACACATCTGTTTTAAAACTGCTTAGGTAAATAAGGTAGAGTCTAGCTAGACATTATTCATTGTTTGCGACTAAGCCTTCTGCTCTGATCAAGATGGAGATGCCATGTGCACCAACAAACACACAATCATTGAAAGCGAAAACATACCCATCAAACTGTGGCTCAAAAAAGAGCAAATGGATGAGGGGGCGCTGCAGCAAGCACGCAATCTGGCCAACTTGCCTTTTGCTTTTAAGCACATTGCAATTATGCCCGACACCCATCAAGGCTACGGCATGCCTATCGGTGCGGTGCTGGCCACTAAAGGTGTGATTATTCCAAACGCCGTGGGCGTGGATATTGGTTGTGGCATGTGTTCATTACGCACCAATCTGACGGCAATCGACACTGACGATCTAAAAGAGATTGTTAAGCGCATTCGCGCGACTGTTCCGGTAGGTTTTGAGCCTCACGCCACAGCGCAAGATGAAAGTCTAATGCCAGTGCGCAAGGGTCATTTACCCATCGTGGAGCAAGAATATGACAATGCTCTGTATCAAATTGGCACGCTGGGCAGTGGTAATCACTTTATCGAAATTCAGCAAGGCTCAGATGGCTACATCTGGATTATGGTGCACTCAGGTTCGCGCAATCTCGGCTTCACAGTAGCCAATCATTATCATCAGATCGCCAGCAAACTGAATACTGCTGACGGCGAAAACGTTACCAGTGACTTGGCTTATATTCCTGAGTCATCTGAGTACTTCGAGTTGTACAAAAACGAAATGAACTACTGTTTGGAGTTTGCCCTCGCCAATCGCACCTTGATGATGGAGCGCGTGAAAACCGCCTTCAAGCAGGTACTGGCCGAAGTTGAGTTTGCCGACTTTATCAATAAACCTCATAACTTCGCCGCCGAAGAAGAACATTTTGGTGAGACAGTTATCGTCCACCGCAAAGGTGCAACACGTGCGCGCCAAGGCGAATGGGGGATGATTCCAGGTTCGCAAGGCACGCGCTCTTTTCTGGTTACAGGCAAAGGTGAAGCGCAATCCTTTAACTCCTGCGCCCATGGTGCCGGACGTATTATGAGCCGTGCGCAAGCGCGTAAAACCTTGGATGTAAAAACCGAAGTCAAAGCCCTTAAAGAGCAAGGCATCTTGCACGCTATTCGTAGCCGTAAGGATCTGGATGAAGCACCGGGCTCTTACAAAGATATTGATGAAGTAATGAACAACCAACAAGACTTGGTCGATGTGCAGATTGAACTGCAGCCGCTGGCAGTGATTAAGGGTTAGTTTTTCGGTTGAGACAGCCAGAACACACAAGACACAGCGATAACAGGCTTAGTAAATCTTCCCTCACAACTTTACAGCGAAACCATTGCAGCAGCTGTTAGTAGAAAGAAGAAATAAAACAGTAAAACAAACAAGCTCAGAGTATCGAGACAACTTCTCGCCACACTCTGAGCTCGTGATTTATTGCAGGCTTAACAAAGGGTTAACTTTGCGCCTACCTGCGTTATCAAGCTGCGCTTATTGCAGCTGCTGTAGACGTTGCTGCAGCTCTGGGCTGGTCTGCACACGTTGTGCTAATTGATTATAAGACTCAGTATCTAAGCCTGCATTTTCAACTGCATTAAGCATTTTATCTTGCGCTTCTTTTTGCAGTTGCTGTGCGATCGGCTGATCTTTTGCGTTATTAAAACGCTCTGTGTATTCCTCGCGAATCTTAGAAACTTCCTCGCTGGCATGGATGAACTTCTTCAACTCAGCATCACTGGTCATATCTTGACCTTGTTGCTGTTGCTGGCGTGCTAGATCACCGTTTGACGTCGGCGCACCATTTTGCGCCATCACTGCAGAAGCACTTAAGCCCAAAGTTACAAATGAAACAGCTGCGATTAGTTTTTTAAGATCAAACATAGGTATTCCCCTTTTATTAAAAGTACTGAATACCTTTCACTTTCCGTGCCAAGTTTATACTTTCTACTTAAGTCATTGATTTAATTGAACAAATAAAATCAATCTACTTTTTAAAGGATATTTAGCCTTTACCTCAAGCCATGAACATGTATAAATATTACACATGAGTAAAAAACATACGTTCAAAAACAACACACTCGTACGAATTTGGCCATTTATTAGGCTAAGCAGCCTGCAGCGCACTTTATTGTTATTTGTGGTGCTGCCTTTAGTCTTGCTCAGCGCGTTAGGCATTCGTTTTGGTTTGGACCAAGCCAACCAGTTTCAACAGCAGCGCTTGAAAAATGATCTAGAGTTGATCGCCCGCGCGATTAGTTTGCCCGTTGGCACAGCTTTGAATAACCAAGATCTAGAAGCGGTGAATTTAGCGCTCGACTCAGTCTTTGTCTTAGGTGAAGTCTACGGCGCTTCAGTATTTGATGTGGCCGGTAACCGTATTGCTTCAGCCGGCGTCAGCAAAACCAACTTAACTGACAGCAGTATTCCTGCACGAATTCTCAGCACAGGCGAAGGCCAAGAAGTATTTACCCGAGTTAAAGGCCGGCGTTTATTTTCTCATTTCCTACCGCTATTTGACGCCGCCAATCAAACCCAAGGTTTTATCCAAATCACACGAAAAGCCAGTGATTTTGGTCGAGCACTGGAACAACTCACAGTGATTGCCTGGCTGGTTTGGGGCGTGTTCAGCTTAGGCATTCTCGCCGCGGTACTCTTAGGCCATTACGGCGGTGTCGGTCGTCATGTCGATAAATTACTCACACACATGCAGCGTGTGGCTGCTGGCGACTTAAGTCATCGCGCCGCATTAGAAGGTCCTAATGAGGTTGCGAGCATTGCCCAAGGCTTAAATCAGATGCTCGACAGTATTAATCAAGCCAACCAAGAGCTGGATGCGCACCGTGCAGCAGAAACACAATTATTGGCACAATTAAAAGATACGGAAAAAATGGTTGCCATTGGCAGCATGGCTCAAGGTATTGCCCATGAGCTGGGTGCACCATTGAGTGTGATTGATGGCCGCGCTAGACGTCTTGAGCTTTCTGGACAACTCGACCAAAAAACGCTGCGCCATGTTAAAGGTATCCGTAGCCAGGTCGACCGATTAACCCGCACCGTACGGCAATTACTCGATTACTGTCGACCAGCAGCCACGCAAGTCAGAGAGCTTGCGCCCGCACAACTGATTGCCGATGTTATTGCCGCAATAGAGCCGGAGCTGGAAGCACGACACTGCAAGCTTAGCGCAGATATCCCAGACAACTTACCCACTATTCGTGGGGATGCCGGACGCTTAGAGCTGGCGCTACTCAACCTTGTACGCAATGCCTTACAAGCTGCCGAACACAGCATTGGCATAGCAGTGAGCAGCAACGCTGAGCAACTCAGCATCATTGTGACCGATGATGGCGCGGGATTGCCGACAGATTTTTCTTTAGAGCGCTTACTTGAGCCGTTTTTCACCACCAAATCACCAGGCCAAGGCACCGGCCTCGGTCTAGCCATCGTGCGCACAGTCAGCGAAGAACATGACGGCCAGTTAAGCTTTAATAATCGAGCACAAGGCGGTTGCGAAGTGCGCTTAACTTTGCCGATCAGCCTGCAAACAAAGGATAAGTTACGATGAATCAGATGGAATCTATCGTGTTGGTCGAAGATGACCGCGATTTGCGCGAGCTGTTGCAAGAAGAACTTGAGGCCGAAGGCTATCAAGTCATTGCCTGTGGTGACGCGGAACAAGGCAAGCAGCTATTGGCCACGCAAGCTGTGGATTTACTTATCAGCGATTTACGCTTGCCAGGCGCGGATGGCCTCAGCCTACTGCCGAGTCTTGCCTCATCCGATTCACCGCCAGCAGTACTGATCATCACAGCCTTTGGCTCTGTTCAGCAAGCCGTCAAAGCGCTACAAGCAGGCGCGGATGACTTTCTAACTAAACCCTTAGAAATGGATCATTTCTTACTCACGGTCAGCCGCTTACTCGACAATAGAAAGCTGCGTCACGAAGTACAACACTACCGAAGCTTGCTGGCTGTCGAACAGTTCAACGGCATGATCGGCCAGAGCCCGGCAATGCAGCAGCTGTTCCAGCAAATCCGACAAATTGCCGCCGCCGAAGGCCCTGTTTTAGTTCAAGGAGAAAGCGGCACGGGTAAAGAACTCGTCGCCCGCGCTTTGCACGATCAGAGCAGTCGCCGCGATGGACCTTACATGGTCGTCAACTGTGGCGGCATACCCAGCGAGCTTATGGAAAGCGAGTTTTTTGGTCATGCTGCGGGAGCCTTTACCGGCGCTCGCAGTCAGCGTGCAGGATTATTCCAGCAAGCCAATGGCGGCAGTTTGTTACTCGATGAGTTAGGCGAAATGCCCTTAGCCTTGCAAGCTAAACTGCTGCGCGTACTGCAAGATGGCAAAGTTCGTCCTGTTGGCAGTGATCATGAAATACAGCTTGATGTGCGCATTATCGCTGCCACCAACCGTAATCTTACCGAAGCGGTTGCTGACGGCAGTTTTCGGGAAGATTTGTTTTATCGATTAGAAACTTTCGGCTTGCAAGTGCCACCTTTACGCGCGCGCGGTGAAGATATTCTAAAGCTGACTGAGTTCTTTTTAACTCGCTTTAATGCACGGCAAAAACAAAGCATTAAAGGCTTTAGCGATGCGGCATTAGGCTTACTGCAGCAATACAGTTTCCCAGGCAATATACGTGAACTACAAAACGCAGTAGAACGCGCAGCGACCTTTTGCGACACAGTGCTCATCGAAGCTCACCACCTTCCGCAACGCATTCGCGAACAAACAGGCGCGCCTTTATTGCCGGCAAATACTGCAGTAATACCACAACAGCCCAATCAGCCGGCCGACGCTGATGCGTTGCCGACTTTAGAAACAGTCCAACGTCAGTATATTCATCAAGTGCTTGCAGCAACCGATGGTAATAAACGTCGCGCAGCAGATATTTTAGGTATTACTCGTCGTACTCTGTATCGCTGGATCGAGTAACGCAGTTTGAGCAGATCAGAGCTACTCGGCATTAGAGCATTTCTTGTAGTAATGACTTGCGGCCATCGGCCGTTTCAACCAGTACTTGTAACGCCAAGTAACTTTATGTCACTGCACAATAATCGCTGCAGAACCCAATGACTCTGTTGGCGCTGTCGGCTGTTCTGCAGCCTTCGGTGGATAGTCACTTCCATCAAACTGCAGCAGCTTCTCTTCATCATTGCTATGCACAATAATGTCACGCCAAGCATGGCTTAGCGTTTCTGAGACACGTACAGGAGCCAGTACTTCCGAGACTTTGGAAACAACCTTAAAACCCTCGCCCTCTCCTTGCAAAACCAGCATGGTACAGCCATCCGGACCACACCAACTCGAACCTTGTAGAAACACAATGGCATCGTCCACAGCATCATTATTTAAGTCGACAAATCGGTAACTGTACTCTGGGTATTTTTGTTCTAAATAATACGCCACCACCGCCGACAGGTTTCTTTCTTGCACAGTGGTATCGGTACAAGCGCTTAATGACACAGCAAAAACCGCTGCCAATAAGGCATAAACACTTTTCTTGTCCGTTCCCAAGCTTTTTTTACTCACTCTCATTGCCCCAGCCTCAAAGGTCTTGATGATAAATAATGGCACTCGCAGCAGCCGCACCCAAATATTTACAAGGAGTTTTAAACCTCAACTGACTCGCTGCGGCAAACTTTCGAGCTGTCGATCATGGTATTTCGATAACAACAGCAGCGCTGCAATAGCGCCAAGTAATGCCATGGCCATATCTGATTGCGTATCCCACACATAACCCTGTGTGCCTAAAAAGGCTTCAGCGCCCTCACCCGATAACAACGCAACCCACCACTCGATCAATTCGTAGAAAGCACTAAAGGCCAGCACCACACTGACCACGAAAAGCTTGAGCCAGCCGCGGCCATTTACCACCTGCTTTCTAATTAAAATCTCACGAGCAAGAATTGCCGGCACAAAACCTTGAACGAAATGCCCTACTTTGTCGTAGTTGTTTCTGTCTGCACCAAACAAGCCGTCAAACAGCGGTACTTCAGCATAGGTATAATGACCGCCCACCATCAAAATAATGCAGTGCACTAAAATCAGCACATACAACACTGAGGTCAGCTTAAAACTGCGATAGGTCGAGACTAAAACCAGCGCGCCGATAAGCGCCGGCAGAACCTCTAGGAACCAAGTAAGCGTATCTTTTGGCTCAATCCCAGACCAAAGCAAGACGCCTAAGAAAATGCTCATCCACATGTATTTCATTGTGTTTTTCCCTGCTCTGGTTGTGAGTAACACGTTGTTAAGAGACTGTCTTTTTAAAGGTATCTTGGAAAAATATCTATAAAAATCATTAAAATGGACTAAGTGCTGCGGTTGTCGTCTACTAAGCTGTGTCGATAGCAAACTGGGAGTACAGATCCCCCACAGAATGGGAAGCCCTGTGTGATGGTTGCGGTCAGTGCTGCCTCGTTCGCGAAGTGGAACATGATCAAGTCACCGTTTTTAATATTGCTTGCGGACTCCTCGATATCGAACAGAGCCGTTGCAGTGATTACGAAAACCGACTGAGTAAAGTGCCCTATTGCAGTCAGCTTACCGCAGCCAATATTCCGGAGTACGACTGGCTTCCGGAGTCCTGTACCTATCGCCGTATCCATCGAGGTGAAGCATTGCCAACATGGCATCCGTTATTAACCGGCAGCCGTGAGCAAATGCGTAAAGAAGGGATTACTGTTTGTCCTTCAGCTGTCTCAGTCGAGCAGGTCCCGCGCTCACAACGGCATTTGCATATCATCAAAGTAAAAGCCATCTACTGAAACAGTCAAGTATTGGAGATCAGCGCCAGCAGTTCAGTTTTCAACGTATGACTGCGAGTGACAGACGCACCCATCACTCTCAAAGCGCAGAACTATCACACTGAAATGAGTCGCTGTATGCCATCCAAGCTTTAAGCAAAAACGACCTGGCACAAGCGACCGAGATTTGCGCTGAGGCGATGCTCGATAACCCGCTGCACATTAAAGTATTCGGTACTGACACTCGATTACGCGCACGGCGCCTCAAGCGCTTCTTTCCGGGAATGCTCACCTATATACAGCGCAAAGACAGTCTTTATGGTGTATTCGCGGGTGGCTGCTTAATTGGCGTATTGGGCATGTTGCCGCCGAAACGCTGCAAACCTTCTTTAGCCGATTCTCTGCGATTGCTGCCAACGCTGCTGGGCTCAAACTCAAACAGTCCGATTGGCACACTGCGTTTAGCGATTTGGCTGACTACTTGGGCGAACATCGATCCAGCAACACCGCACTGGCATCTAGGGCCTTTGGCGGTGGCTCCGGCATGGCAACGCCAAGGTATTGGCAGTCGGCTACTGGAGTACGCCTGCAGCAAAGGTAACGACGACAGTCTGTATTTAGAAACAGACAAGCTCAGCAATGTCGAACTCTATCAGCGCTTTGGCTTCACCACTTTAGCTGCGCCGACCATTCTTGGCTGTATCAGCTGGGTGATGCTGCGCCATCCTTCTTAGCGATGCAATTCAGTTCATATTCGGCAAACTGCCAGTGACAATCGCCAGCTGAATCGCAATGATGGCGAGCCCTAAAATAAACACCATTAGCAAAGCCAATTGCCCACCGAAAACACGGTAACCGCCAACGTGCTGCTTGCGCGTTTGCCGCACCAATAACGCGGGCAATAATAAAGACAGAATCGATAAAGCGATTGCCGCAAAACCGAGCGCGAAGATAAAACCTTTAGGGTAAAACAACGCAAACAGCAACGGCGGCACAAAGGTGATCATGCCGGTGTGCAAGCGACCCAGCACAGTACTCGGCAGTTTGAAAAAGTCAGCCAAGAAATCAAACAA
>SMER01000293.1_pt1 | contig 10378 bp, 6 predicted proteins | sample 2456411 | NCBI WGS metagenome assembly SMER01 (sample SAMN10132597, study PRJNA489261) | soil metagenome | isolation source: day1 antibiotic-silt loam soil ammended with raw manure from dairy cow... | place: USA | collected 2015-05-01 | reverse complement strand
GATGCGCTCTACAAAACCTTCCGAAAATGCAGCAGTAGAAGCAAAGCGTTGTAACGATTTGGCAGCATCGAGGGCTTTGCGCAGACCCGACTCTACACTCTCTTCATCTTCCGACAATGTATTAGTTAATTTGTATAGGCTCGATTTAATCTCTTCCGAATGGGTGATGGTTTCAAGCTCTGCTTCCAAAGACTCTTGCTCGTCTTCCACAAGATGTGCTTCGGTGAGACCGTTATGTTGAAATTGCAAAAAGTCTTGCTCTTCTTTGTTCTTTTGTGCTTGCTGATGCAGGTCGAGTAGTTCTTTTTCTACTTTCTTATACGACTTATAAGAAGCCCTGTAGGTCTCTTTTATAGCATCTGTTTTGGCTATTGAATCTATTAAGGTCAACTGAAACAGACTGTCATTGAGCGACAAGTTCTCGTGTTGCGAATGAATATCTATCAGCTTTTCGCCCAATACTTTGAGGTCTTGCAAATATACAGGCGAATCGTTCACAAAGGCGCGCGATTTGCCATTTGCCCATATCTCTCTTCTGATGATGCACACATCGCCGTCGTACACCCAGTCGTTCTTTTCAAAAAGAGCGCCAAGTTCATATACAGAAATATCAAACACTCCTTCGATGGTGCATTTGTTTTCATTTTGCTTGATGAACTTGCTTTCGGCTCGTTGCCCCAATATCAATGAGAGCGCACCCAAAATAATGGATTTACCTGCTCCGGTTTCGCCCGTAACAACGGAGAATCCAGTATCGAACTCCACTTTCAGTTCGTCAATCAATGCATAGTTTTGTATAAAGAGAGTCTTTAACATATCTGTGTTTTAGTTGTCTGCCACTTCACCTTGTAAGTGCTAAACAATAGATTTATAGAAATTCAATTCTCCTCTTAATTTAGTCACATCATCTTGCAGTTGTTGCACTTGTTGCAACATGTGATGCAAGGCTTCAATACCTTCCATATTTATCTCCAATTCGTAGTGCCATCTTACAAATTGCTCAATCTCTTGCAGATAATCATATTCGATATATCTGTCGTCCTCTTCAATTACAATTTCTATCAAGCCAGAACTCTGAAGTTGATCCAGAAAAGTCTCTTCCACCTGATAGATTTGCAAGCATTCCGTGTATGTTATCTTTTTTTGGCTCATCATTTGTTCAAGTTTGATAGTTCAGTAAATAGATCCCTCTCCTTGTCGGATAGTTTCTCTGGCAATTTCACTTTCACAGTTACATATAAATCGCCAAACTGTCCATCCTTTTTATAAACGGGGAAACCCTTTCCGCGCAATCGCACGGTCGTGTCTTGTTGCGTATTTTGTTTCACTGGGAATTTTACTTTCCCTGTGAGGGTATCAATCATTATTTCGCCACCCAATATGGCAGTGTAAAGATCAATTTCAATCTGTTTGTACAAATCGTCACCTTTACGTTTGAATACAGGGTCTTGCGCAATCTTAAATGTTATATATAAGTCGCCACTTGGGCCATTATTTATGCCGGGTTGTCCATAACCTTTCAACCGTATCTTTTGTCCATCGCTCACTCCTGCAGGAATGGTGATGCGCACACTCTTACCATTGATGGTAAGTGTTTGCTGATGCGTTTGCATAGCTTGCAACAACGTCAATTCCAATTCTGCATTCAAATCCTGACCTTTAAAGCGGCTCCCACCGCGTGACTGTTGCGAAAATCCACCACCAAACATAGAATGGAAAAAGTCTGAGAAATCATCTCCACCAAACTCTGCTCCGAAATCTCCTCCTTGACCGGAGTAGTAAGATTGTGAACCTTGACTTTGGTATTGTCTTTGCGATTGTTGTGCACGTTGTGCTTTTTCGAACTCCTCACCATGCTTCCAATCTTTTCCGTACTTATCAAACTTCTCTCTTTTTTCGGGATCGCTCAACACTTCGTTGGCTTCGTTTATCTCTTGAAACTTTTTTTCAGCCTCCTTGTTGTTGGGATTTAAATCGGGATGGTGTTTCCGTGCCAATTTCCGATACGCCTTCTTCACCTCATCGGCTGTAGCGTTCTTGGTAATTCCCAGCACATTATAATAATCGATGTATGCCATTAATCAGTTTTTTGATAGGATTTAAACAACTTCAATAATTCAAAATCTTTATCTGACTTCATAAGTAAAATATCATTTACAACATCTATTTCTACAATTCTTATCCATAAGAATTCAACATCATTAAAAAGAACCTGATCTACTGATGCAAAAGAATCGAAATTTGGACCTTCTATTTTAGTTACAGGAATCAACAGGAATGAGGGTAGCGTGCATATGAAATTTCTAAGTTCATAATCATCTAAAACCTTAATAACCTTTGGATCGAATGTTTTGACAACATTTCCCAAACTGGGTAAAGCTGGCAATGATTCTTTAAAAGGGAAATCATTGTCATCCTCTGTTTTAGATAAATATGGAAACTCTGAATTTATATCCTCATAATTATTTAATAAAGATATTTGGATTCTGAGTTCATCTCTATATTCTTTTAGTTGCTCCCTTGAGAGACTGTGTATTTTATCTCTTCTCATACTATATTATTGTATTGTATTAATGTACTGTATTAAATTGTCTCTACAAATTTAATAAAATAAAATTGGCTTTCATAGTTTGGATGGAATATTGTGGGGGGAAATTAAATTAGAGTTCTATTTTCGGATGGAGTGAGATTTGTTTTATTTTGTTCAACTAAAGCAAGGGAGTCTTGTGCAGGATAAAATTAGAACAGCAGTGGTGCTAAGTGATACAAATAAAGCTACTGTTTACAGACTATAATCATATGCAATTTATTGCTTGAAGAATTGTATTTTCATTTCTAACGAGGTGTATTATCTGACACTCACTTTATTTTCATGTTTACCCAACTATCAATTTGAATATAATAGACCGTTATTTTTCACAATTCACACGAATATATAGCATAAATCAGTTGGAAATCAAATCCACGGTCGTGGATTGGGCGTTCATCTGTTGAAAAAGCAATCTACTGCCGTGGAAATGTTTTGAATCGCTAAAATGGTGCTTTTTTGAGCAAATATTGGAGATAAATGCGGCGAAAAAAAGAAATACAAATTAAGTTTGAAAAATCAACTGATAAAAAGAGAATTCTAAATCGGAAATTGATGATTTGTGTCGTGAATGGAGCAAATGAGGGCAACAAAAGGATAAAAATGTGTTTTCAAACATTTCCCCCGTCGTGGATCGCATTTTCATGTCATTTTCTTGTAATCCACAGCTGTGGAAATGTTTTGAAAAAGTTATGTCAAAAGATTGCCAAATATACGTCATTGATTGATCTAACATAAAGTCGCCACCCTCCTCGGTGAGCAAGATAATTCAAATATATCAGATGCTAATAAAAGGAGGTGCCAAAGAGACGTTGATGTGTTAAGTAAGACAGTAAGAGTTTCGATAATGCGACCAGACGGATTATAAAGCCGAGCGTGCGAAATTGTTATACGTAGCGGTGTGAAATTTTAATTTTTTACTCTTAACTCTTAATTATTTTCTCTTAATTCCCAAACTACTTCTTCTTTCTTTGGAAGAAACGAAACTTGAACAAGTCTTTAAATTTCTTTCCCTCTTTGTTCACCTCTATACCAACACCTTGTGTGGTAGGAGCAAGTTTGTAGTAACGCTCATTGGCTTTGTTAAAAGCACGCAGTCTGAGCCAATTGAAAATTGCATATTTCACATCAAACTCCGCAATGAACGACTCCTGATCTCTATACATATCATTGTCGCCATAGCTCAAATTGGTGGATACTTCCAGTTTATCGTTCAACAAGCGGGTAGATACATCCACTCCCATGCGCACATCTTCAAACGTGCCATTTTGGCTTTGCAAATTAGTACTAATGCTCCAGTTGTCGCTTAGTGCACTTGAAAACAGCGCATCTAAGCCTTTGGTTAAAGCCCCAGCTGCAACATTGGTAAACATGTCACTGCCAAAGCCTCCCTGAGAACCTCCCGAAGCTCCATAAAAACTATTCATTGCCACGAGGTTACCAAACTGTTTAATGCGTTCCTCTTCGGTATTAATCAAACTTTGCACCTTTTGTTTCACATCTTGCGATGCTTCGGGCAACTCCACATCATAATCAAGTTGCATTTCATCTAAGTCTCCACTTATTTCCAGAACAGCATTCACAGGAACTCTTGTATTTGAGACATTTGCATCTTGAGAAAAGCTCTCGCTCAACGTTGCCAAATCGGCTTTCACCTGATGGTAGGCAGTAAGATTGAATCTTGTTTTCAATGGATCGCCCATAAAGTTAATTTTGCTACCTTCTTTCAATTTAAAATTAATCTTTTTCAATCCTTGCAAGTTGTGACTGGCTTCGCCAGTTTGTGCAATATACTCGCCATATATTCTTATTTGTGGGTCAGATTTTGTGTTGTAGTTTATATTCAGCTCACCTGTACCACTAATTGAAACTTCATCACCCGTTCGTGGATTGTATTGAACACCCAATTCTAAATTGGGAGTCAAATTAACAGTTGCCTGTATGTCGATCATCATTCCGGTTGCAGAGGCATTCGAGTTTGAATTAGACGAAGACTTGTCTCTATCCTTTAAAAATGAGAGAGGATCATCATCTTGTGGTGTGTTGATATAGATGATACCCTTGTATTCTGAAGCTGAAGCGGTTTGAGGTAATTCTATTTTTACTTTTGACTTACTACTGCTGCGAATATTGGCTGTTCCGAAAAGTCCTGTTGGCGAACCATTCAAGACAATATCACCATCCAGTTTCAACAAACCATGGGCCATCAAGTCGGTTCTCTCTGCATTGTTGAGCAACATAAAATCGTCGAGCGTAATTTTTGCTTTATAATCTAAACGTCCAAAATTGTCACTATGATTCACTACCAGTCCAATGCTTGCTGTATTGCCATTATCATCAAGAATCACCAAGTTTTCAAAACCCACATTATCTCTGTTCACCCTAATGGTGTCAGATATGCGGTATTCAACACCAGTAAAGTCCACTTTGAGCAATCCCTCGTTTATACCCAACCATCCCTCAATGATGGGTGCAGATGTTTTACCAACAATATCCATTTTTGTGCTTAAAGTTCCTTCAAGTTTACTAAAGGTTTCCACAGCAAAAGGCTGTATCCAACGCAATGGAAATTGCTCAACAATCACATCCAAGTCAATATCTTTCTCTCCTGCTGTAGGCACATAACCGGTTATTCCAGTGTGGCGCTTTCCATCTTTATTGATGTAAACATCAAGCTTTAGCCCCTCGTCGGCTGGATTATAAAGTGCTTCAACAAAGAGAGTACCAATGGTGTCTTTGTCTGTTCGAATGTCATGAATATTGAAATGATCTGTGTGAACTATCGGATTATCAAGCACTCGGTGAACCATGAAACTACCATCGATAATACCGAAAATATTTTGCACATTAAAAGCAGTGAGAATATTCGCCAATTCTGCATCATCAAAAAAGACCCGAACGCTGTCCTCCAGGTTTTTAGAAGCTATTCCATCTATTCCGAATTGCTGTTTGCCTTCGTGCATAATTCCAAAGTTGCTCACTGTAATAAAATCATTGGCGCTGGTTATAGAACTTCTCATAATATGCACATCCTTCTGATTGAAACGGAGTGTGGTGGGATGAATGAGAATATTGGTAGCCAGTTTCTGCTCTTCGTCTTTATCAAAACCTATTGATGCACGCAACTCGCCATTACTCTTTATGACATTGTTGTTCATATCAAAAAAGAGAGCGTTCATCACTGAGTCATGGTATACTTTAGTATCGAGTGTGGCATTGATATAACCATTGTCTTGCACCAGATAAGTTATCACATCTAAGTCCAATCCGCTTGTTTCGGTAATATTCAGATCTACTTTTGTTTGTCTCACGTCGTTCGCTCCAAACATCAATCGAGGAACGGCTAAATTGATGGTACTTTCTCGTTCTGGCATATTTATGACTCCATGAATTGTGCCAGGCTCAATATTGAAAAAGGGCAATGCAAAAACGTATGATAAATCCTCTGTATTCTTTATAGTAACGTCAAATCTGAAATCGTTCTTATATGCTACAGCTGTAGCTGAAGAGTCAAGTAGGGTTGGCAAATGAGGATACATCAAGTGTGTCAACTCTTGTGCAATGGTTGAGAAATAGTAGTCGCCCTTTATCTCTGCTTCTAAGAAGTTAGAGAACAGACGAATGGTCTTTTTTCCCTCATCCACTTCCGATTGAAGATAGATGGCTCCTGGATTGAATATAAAAGTCTCTTCAACTAATGATGTGCTATCTAAAACTAAATTGCCCACCATGTCGTCAATAGATGTTCCGGTGAAATGTCCATCTATACGTGCAGTAAGAGAAGCATTGGTCCAATCATCGCGTGTGAAGAAGGGCTCCAACACCAATTTGTCAATTGTTCCATTCACGCTGATGTCCATCCCAGTTGCACTCAGCATTTTTGCTTGCAAGTCGAATTTATCTGTGGGTGTATCAGTGCTTATTTCGGCTTCTATGTTGCTATCGCTATAACTGGCAACAAAGTTGATATTGCTATAATTATACTCATTGTAAATCAATGAAGAGATATTGCCATTGGCAGTAACGCTGATGGGTCTGTTTTTAGATTGTTTCACTTTGGCGTTAATATTGGCCGACACTAAGTCGAGACCCACACTTTCTCCCAATATCATAGCTGTTTTAAGGTTGTTGGTAACTAAGCGACCATCAAAAGAGAAATCGCTAAAAGGTTCGGTTACAGCAGCACGTCCTGTAACTCTCACACTGCCTGGATCCGTATTGAAGAGTCCATTTATGTTCAGTCGCTTCAATGTGCCTTGCGCTGTTAGCTTTAAATTTAAATTACCCAAAGCTTTCACCTGATCGGGCAATTCAGTTCCTGTACCCCCTATTTTCATAAAAGCATCCAAGTCGGCCTGTGTGGTTTTCAGTTCTCTCACATCTATTGCCACATTAGCATCGGCATATTTAGAATAGTCTTCTATGTTGCCTGAAAAATCTATTCGTGTAGTAGAGCCATATTCTAAAATAAAATTTGAAACATCCACTTGCGGCAACTGCCCTTTAAGATTGGCATCAAGAAACAAAGGTTTGTTCAAGTTTGCAAAACGTGATGAAAACATTGCTATATCTGCGGGATCAATCTTGTCGCTCTTCACATCAATGGCAAACTCTTGCGTCTTGAAATGATAAACAATATCGGCTGCATCAATCTCGGTAGTGTTTAATTTTACAGCTATTTTATTGGCGGTCAATCTGGAGTCTTTCGACCTCACCCTACTCGATCGCAAATGATGTAAGGTAAGTCCAGAACGCTCCTTAAAATTCAATGTCTTGATAGTAGCATCCAAGTTATCCATATCTATAGAAGGCGCTTTGATACTTGCATTCAAGTCATACACATTTATATGGCTGGCGTTGAACTCACCAGGTGTAGTGGGTGCAGATAGAATATTGTAATGTGCTATTCCGTTTTTCAGTTTCACATTGTCAAACTGAATCACCATGGGGTTTGGATTGGGCTCTTTGGGAACAGTATCTTCACTGGCAAAAGCATCTATGATAAACTGAAAGTTGAAGGTAGTGTCGGGTGTTTCTTTGTAAATATTAGCAGTGAAATCTTGCAGATTGATAGCATAAAACTGCAATTTATTGTTGAGCAAACCCAATGGGTTGAACTTCACATCTAACTTACCAGCAAAGATGAGTGTATCTTGATTTTGATCTTCCACATACACATCGCGAAGCTTTACGCTATTGAGCAGCTGCAGCTGGATATTTCCAATGGAAGCTTCAGTATTGATCATGGGTTTGATCTTGCTCAATGCAAAATCTTTTGCCTTGTTTTGCACATAGGGTATGCTCAATGTTATGAACAAAACTATGTTTAGCAACACTATTGACACCACAATAATGGCTAATATTCTTAGAGCTTTTAGGAGGATTTTCATCGTTCAGTACTTTTCGACTTCAATTATATGCAATTATACGAAAAAAAGCAATTACATGAAACATTTCGAACTTCCTTTAACCAAATACAAGCAGATAAAGTGGTTATTAATATAAAAGAGGTGCGAGATGTGGGGTTTATGGGGTGACAGAGATGTGGGGTAAACATTCTATCAGTAACAGGATGTGAAAAAGTTAATAGTGAAAAGTTGACAGTTGACACTATCATTGTAAACTCTCAATTATCTATTTAATTCTTCATCCGCGTTCCATTATTCGAGGTATATGCCTCGCCTTCTACTCTTCTCTCTTCCACAACAACGAACTATCTCCATAACTCAAAAAGCGAATACCATTGTTCATAGCAAAATCATAAATAGTACGCCAATCATTTCCAACAAAGGCCGAGACAAGGAGAAGTAATGTGCTTTGAGGTTGGTGAAAATTGGTCAATAACCCATCAACAAATTTGAATTCATAGCCCGGAGCAATCATGATTTGCGTTGATGCAATCAATACATCTTGATTGTGCTGTTGCATATATGCAAGAATTGCTGTCAGCGATTCCTTGGGAGTGAGCAAATTGTTTTCATTTTCATAAGGATCCCATTGCTCCACACGAATGTTTTCGCTGGGTGACACCTTGCCATTTATCATCTTTACACCAATATAATAGAGACTCTCAATGGTGCGCAACGATGTTGTACCCACCACAATGAGTTTGTTTTGGTTGTGAAGCATTTTCTCAATAGTGGCTCTCTCCACTGAGATAAGTTCGGTGTGCATTTCATGTTCGCCAATATGTTCTGCCTTTACGGGTTTGAAAGTTCCTGCTCCAACGTGCAATGTTACTTCCGTTTGTTCAATATTTTTTTGGGTCAATGATTGCAATACACTCTCGGTGAAGTGCAAACCCGCTGTAGGAGCTGCCACAGAACCTTCTATCTGTGAATAAACTGTTTGATAAGCATTCTCGTCGCTCTCCTCAGTAGGGCGGTTCAAGTAGGGCGGAATAGGCAAGTTGCCCGCTATCTCCAACAATTCAGAAAAAGTATAAGCGGGATTGTCCCAGCTAAATTGCACCTGATGTTCTTGCCCTTGGCTCAATAGCTTCCTGGCAATGAGTGTCACATTGCCCCCCACTCCTTCAAGAGACAGTGATAGTGGCTCGTCTTTCCATTTCTTGGCATTGCCCACCATGCAAATCCACACATTGGTGACGGTTTGCTCAAAGCTCTGTGAGTAGTCTTTGGGTTGATGGGGCGACAAACAAAACACCTCGATGCTTGCACCAGTCTGTTTTTTGAACAATAGACGGGCATGAATTACCCGCGTATTGTTAAACACCATCAAGCTATTGGCAGGTAGTAAATCGGGCAGATCAAGAAAACTTTGTATCTTTATTGTCCCATTGCAATAGTGCAACAGTTTTGATTGGTCTCTTTGAACGAGAGGATATTTAGCAATCCGTTCATCGGGAAGATGATAATTATATTCTGAAATAGAGATAGATTCTACTGAATTCTTTTTCATTTTTTAAGCTTTAACTCATCATCTATTATTTTATTTCATGATGATAATCCAACAAAATTAGTCAACTTTGCAACTAAGACAAAAATAAATTCAATGAAACGCTTTTTGAATTTCAAAAAATGTGTTTCACACAATATAAACAACATGCAAAAATTACAAGTAGGCGACACCATCAGATTTCTAAATACCGTGGGTGGTGGCATAGTTAAAGGATTTCAAGACAAAAACATAGTTATAGTAGAAGACGAACATGGATTCGACTTCCCAGTTCTCACCACCGAGTGTATTGTAGTGAGAAAAGAAGATACTAAGAAGCAAGGAAATGTGAAGGTAAAAGAGGAGGTTGTAGAGACTAAAAGCGCAAGTAATGCTCCGAAAGTTGCCAACATCGCCGATGACGAACCCGAAGAGGTGCTTGGTGGCGAAAAGATTACCACCTGTTTACTCTATTTGCCCATGGATGTAAAATCATTGTCGACTACCAATTTTGAGTGCTTCTTTGTGAACGACAGCAACTATTACCTTTTTGTAAACTACATGAGTCGCACAAACAACTCTTGGAAAAGCAGATTCAACGGACTTATCGAACCCAACACCAAATTGTTTTTAGAGGAGTTTAGTAAAGCCGACCTCAACGACCTTGAGAATATATGCGTGCAATATGTAGCCTTCAAACACAACAAACCTTTTGGTTTCAAGAGTCCCGTGTCGGTTGAGTTGAGAATAGATACTGTCAAATTCTACAAACTACACAGTTTCAAAGAAAACGATTACTTTCAAGACGATGCACAGGTGTACTATATCACCCGAAAAGATATGCCTGAACGCGAAATGCTGATTTCCAACGAAGATATTCAGAAAGCCATAAGG
>SMER01000290.1_pt1 | contig 10430 bp, 6 predicted proteins | sample 2456411 | NCBI WGS metagenome assembly SMER01 (sample SAMN10132597, study PRJNA489261) | soil metagenome | isolation source: day1 antibiotic-silt loam soil ammended with raw manure from dairy cow... | place: USA | collected 2015-05-01 | reverse complement strand
CTATTCCGACTCGGTAATGATTGGTTTTGGACATTTACACCTGAGCGGCACAGGGATTGCCGATCTGCTAGACCTATTGGTTATGCCTGCCAGCAAGAAAATGGACCTTACAATAGAGAGCTCAAACAGAGATAAATCGCCCTACAAATCGAGCTATTCTCACGATAAAGAATCAGCCTCTCCAGGTTATTATCAAGTATATTTGGAAACTCCTCAAGTGAATGCAGAAGTTACTTCAACCTTGCGTACAGGTTATCATAAATACACTTTCGAAGAGAACGGTGAACAATCATTTGTATTAGATTTAGGCTTTGCCCTCAATTGGGATAGACCCTTGGAAACTGCCATCACTTTGGAAGGCAACAACACCATCACGGGTTATCGCCACAGCAAGGGTTGGGCCAATAATCAGAAAGTCTTTTTCGTTGCGGAATTTTCAAAACCGCTCACTTCGTACAATCTGTACGAAAACTATAAAGCGGTAGAAGGAAAATCGGCAGTAGCTAACAGAACAGCAGCCCAATTTTTCTTCAATCCTGAAGAAGGAAACACGCTCCAATTCAAACTCGCACTCTCATCGGTAAGCATAGAGAATGCAAAAGAGAATTTGGACAATCCAGGAACATTCAACTTTGATGAAATCAGACAAGAATCGCGTGACATATGGCAAGAGGCCTTAGAAAAGATTGAAGTACAAACGCCCATCGATTCGCTCAAAACTATTTTCTACACTGCACTTTATCATGCACAAATTGCACCCGTTACGTTTAGTGACAAGAATGGTCAATTTCGTTTGCAAAACGATAGCATTGCACAAGCCGATGGTTTCACTGCCTACTCTACCCTATCGCTTTGGGACACTTTCCGCGCAGAGCATCCGCTGTTGACAATTTTGAATCCTAAGTTGACGTCAGATGTTATTAACTCCATGTTGGCCTACTACGACGAAAGTGGCTCGCTACCTGTGTGGACATTGTATGGAAACGAGACCAACACCATGACCGGCTACCACTCCATTCCCGTAATAACTGAAGCTTACATAAAAGGCATTAGAGGCTACGATGCAGAGAGAGTGTACGATGCCATGAAAGCAACCATGATGCAAGATGCACGTGGACTGAAAGAGTATAAGCAGTATGGCTATTTGCCATTCGACAAGTTGGACGAATCAGTTACCATCACCCTCGAATATGCCTACAACGATTGGTGTGTGGCCCAAATGGCAAAGGCGTTGGATAAAGAAGAAGACTACCAATACTTCAGCAAACGAGCCGAAGCTTGGAAACATCTATTGGATGCAGAGTCTGGCTTTATGCGAGGTAAATCGTCAGACGGAAAATCGTGGAACGAACCTTTCGACCCTAAATTCTCGCGTCATCGCGAGCATACAGATTACACCGAAGGTAATGCTTGGCAACATAGCTGGTTTGTATTGCACGACACAGATGAGTTTATCAAAATGCACGGTGGTGCAGCACCTTTTACCCAAAAGTTGGAGCAGCTATTTGCCGAAAGCTCCGAAATTACGGGTGAAGACCTTTCACCCGACATCAGCGGACTCATTGGACAATATGCTCATGGCAACGAACCCAGCCATCACATTACATTTCTGTTCAACAGAGCTGGCCAACCGTGGTGTACACAATATTGGACACGAGAGATTCTGACCACTCAATATTCTACCAAACCCGAGGGAATAAGTGGAAACGAAGATGCAGGACAGATGTCTGCTTGGTATGTGTTGACCTCTTTGGGTATTTACTCCTTCAATCCTGCTTCGGGTGATTATGAGATAACGAGCCCACTGTTTGAAGAGTCAAAAATAAAACTACCCAATGGCAAAACATTTACCATCAAAGCCAATGGTGTGTCTATGGACAATAAATATATTCAGTCGGCTAATTTGAATGGCGAACCGTATAACAAGACCTCTATTTCTCATGCTGCAATTTTGGAAGGTGGGGAGTTGGTTTTTGAAATGGGAAGGCAGGAGTTAAAAGATAAAAGATAAAAGTTGTAAGTTGTGGTTTGATCATTCGGCAGTTATATGCCAAGGCAGTTGCTCTAGGGATTGATAGTGACCTGCCCACGTTAAAACACCATTCAAACTGTGTTTAAACAGTGTTCAAACACCGTTTAAACAGTAAATAATTTGTGTGTGTGACTTTCAAATACACTATTCAGCTACTATAAATCTCCTTATAAGGTCTGATGTTTATTCACTTCTGACAATTATCGCATATCGCGATATGCGATAATTTCCCATAAATAGTTGGCTTTATTACATTTAATTTGTAATATTGTATTTCAAAACATGCAATATTGCAATATATATTATGAAGATTCAAAACATACAAATTAAACCTCAGGACATACTGCTGTTGCTTAAAATTATAAGCGAGGATAATCCTAAATGGAATCAAGATCCAATGGCAGAAGCATTAGGAATGAGCCAATCGGAGGTAAGTGAGTCGGTTGCTCGTTCAAAATATGCAGGATTGCTTGATCCTAAAGGAAAAACAGTAATGAAAATGGCTTTTATGGAGTTTTTGCAGTATGGCTTGCGCTATGTATTTCCGCAGAGACCAGGTGCAGTTGTACGAGGTGTGCCTACTTCGCATTCAGCTTCACCACTCCAAGAGCAAATACAAAGTACTGAAAACTATGTGTGGCCTTATGCAAAAGGAACTGTAAGAGGTCATAGCATATTGCCTTTATATCCTTCTGTTCCTGAAGCTGCTCTAAAAGATGAAAAACTGCACCAGCTCTTAGCCTTAGCCGATGCATTGCGTGTGGGAAGGGCACGAGAAAAAGAATTAGCAATAGTTGAACTTAAAAAACGTTTTGACCTTGGAGAATAGAGAAATAAACATTGCTATTGTTGCAGAGGTAGCTAAAGCCCTGCAAGAGGTGAAAGATAATATGGTGTTTGTTGGTGGTGCAGTAATTAGTTTGTACACAGACGACCCTGCAGCAGATGAAATTCGTCCCACACAAGATATTGATATGACTATAAATATCATCAACCTAAGTCACTGGGAGAAAATGCAAGAAAGATTAGGGAAATTAGGTTTTCATCCAGATCCGTTTGGTCATGCAATTTGCAGCTACAAATACAAAGATATTCCGATAGACATTATGGCTGCCGAAGATGGTCCACTCGGACCTACCAATCGATGGTATAAAATAGGTTTTGAAAATCTGTGGACAGCTAAAGTTAAAGAGCAGGAGATTAAAATATTATCTGCTCCCTGTTACTTGGCTACAAAGTTTGAAGCTTTCATGAACCGTGGTAGCGATTACCGAACTAGCCACGACATAGAAGATATTATCTATGTTATTGACAACAGAACATCAATTGTTGAAGAGGTTAAAGAGAGTGACATAAGAATACATTCATTCTTGAAAGAAGAGCTACAAAAAATAGTAAGTCAAGGTATATTGACAGAAGTATTAATGGCACATACTCATCCAATAATGCTTGAAGAACGACTGCCAATTATTGAACTTAAAATAACCCAAATATTAGATAGTTAAACACCAACCTTCAGAACTACTACATTAGATCTTCTATTAAGACCTAATGTTTATTCACTTCTGACAAATATCGCATATCGCGATATGCGATATACAATCTCAATCGGCTAGTTGTGAGACTACAATCAATCCAGCCTTAATCACCACATACTAGACCGCCCCCTGTGCGGAGCACTCAACCACGAAATGGATAAACGTGAATAGCCACGGATGAAAATACGCCTCACATCTATAAACATACCTCGCAATTATCTAACAATACACCCCTCTTTTCTCTTCAAAAAGCCTATAGGTTTTTTGAAGAGAAAAGAGGGGTGCGCGGTGGGCATTCCATATACCCTGGGCTTCACCCAGGGCTGAAATATGCCGGCCTGTCAGGTCTCAAATGCGTTTATCCGCAAGGCGGAGGGCGTATGCAATGCGCCCCTACAGTTGACCAGCACACAATTCAACCGCCACTGGCCGTAGGCCATTAACGCATTTCCTTTGCGTCTTTGTGTCTTGGCGAGAAATTTCGAATGCAATGTCGGTTAGCGGTATGTTTTACCATCGCATGCGACTACTGCGTGTCGCATACTAGACGCCCATTTAGGGCGTCTCTTCAGCTGCCCTGCAGAAAGATTGTGCAATATTTGAACACCCTTCGACAGACTCAGGGGCACCTTCATTTTCTGCGTTCATCAGTTCAATCTGTGTCATCTGTGTGCCAAATATCCACATGCGTCAGCATATTATTCAAAGAGACCCTGGATTAATCGAAGAAAATTCATGAATTTTCTCTACAAACATTACTCATTCAATCGATACACATGATCAGCCTGCTGCCGTATTTTACTGGACAACATCAATGGAAAATCTGGATGCTCTTTCCAAAAAAACTCTACTTCATCACGTGCCTCTACAGATGTGTGACCGCCCAACAAAGAACGAAGCCAACCAGTGGGGAAGAAAATATCGCCTATTTGTTGCACCTCTTCCAAAACACCAAGGCCTACACGAATATAGGCAACAGACTCTTTCTGACGCAAACGATGATTCAACAACGATAGAGCCGAAGAGGCCCAAGGTTCAACACTGCGATTATCAGCAACCAGCAAGGCATTGAACAAACTGTCGCGAATAGCTTTATGGGGTGACACCGCTGGCGAAATAAACAGGTACTCCTCTCTCCTATCTGGATTTGAAATCCGAGAGAGTTGTTCCTCAACAATCCTATCAGCTTCATCTGGCAAATGTATCGCCAACTGATAGGAAAGGCCAATATAATCGCGTTCACTTAAATCAGATCCACCAGGTTTATCTTGACTCTTCCAAATCTGATAGAGCCTATCAACGGCTTCTTCCGAATTGGCCAAATTGACAAACTCACGAAATGCCTGTAAACGAAACTGGGGTTTCTTTCCTTCCTGCACCTGTTTCCACAACTTCTTTTCTAGCCAACTGTAATCCGATTCGGTAAACCGAACAGCACTACCCAAATATCCTAAAGCCATCGAATAGAGCAAATCACTCTCTTCGGCCGCTAAGTAGTTCATTAGCGAATGCAGATAGGAATCCACATCAACTGTATGTTTCTGTAAATTCTCATTTAATGTAATCAGCAACGAACCTTTCAGCAAATCGTCGTTGATGCTATCTAAACAAGCAAAGGCTCCTTTCACATCATGCGCATTCATCTGGAAGAAACCATAACCACGACCATCTACATTGGGTAGAATCAATGGTGCAGAAAATCCATGTTTCAACTTCGTTTTCGCAATGGCCGATGGTTCGTTTATTTCTATTGCTACATCTTCTACAACACCCTCTTCTATAAGGCGATATTTCAATTGTTGTGGCCAGACTAAACCCCTATCCCAAGTATCAGATTGCTCTACAATCAAGTAGCCATTTTCGACTTTAGTCTGCAAAACTGGCATACCTTTCTCCTTCACCCAAACCTCGCTAAAACTCTTCAACTCACGTTCGGAATATTTGCTCATCAATGCAATCAGCTCATCCCAAGTGGCATTTGAGTAAGCATAAGTTTTCAGATAATCATGAATACCTTTCTGAAAAGCTTCCTGCCCCATCCGTTGCACCAGCATCTCCATCATCACAGGCGATTTATTATAGATAATATTGGAATAGACCAAACCGGCATTGCTCAGATTATCCAACTCTTGTTGAATGGGTGTTGCTCCCAACGTTCGATCTTCGGAATATGCAGTCGGAATGTATCCACGAATAAAGTTCAATTGATGATTAATAGTGGGGTATAACGGCTCTACAATTCGAGCAGCAAAATAGTTGGCAAACACCTCTTTAGTCCATACATCGTTGAACCACTTCATGGTTACATAATCGCCAAACCACATGTGAGCGGTCTCGTGAGCAATGAGCGAACTCCTTCCAAGCTGTTCATTCAGTGTAGGCTGCTTATTCAAAAACATTCGTTGGTCATTGTACAGTGTAGCTCCCGTATGCTCCATTCCGCCGTATTGAAAACCAGGCAACACAATTAAATCATACTTGGCAAATGGATAAGAAATTTGAGTAAAATCTTCCATCCACGTCAGAGCATCTAAAACCTGACGAGCAATCTCAGGACATTGCGCAATACGCTCAGGGTCCGTTTCACGATGAAAGATAGAGATAGTGTGCTCATCTCTGCTAAAAGTCTCTTGCTGCAATATCCCCGCAACAAAAGAGAAAAGATAGGTTGGCAGGGGTTCTGTCTCTTTAAAAGTAACTACATGCTTTCCGAGTTGTGACAAAGAATCTATCTGCTCTATTTTCCCATTGGCAACTGCTTTCCAATTTTCAGGAATTGTCAAAGACAGTGTGTAGTTTGCTTTCAGGTCGGGTTGATCGAAACAAGGGAACAAAGTGCGTGCACGATCGGGAACTAACAAAGTATATAAAAACTCATCTCTTCTATTCAACGACTGATCGGATGCTCGAAAAGCAATCGATAGCTGATTCTCTCCCGACTGAGTATGTGATGGAGAAATATAGATATGCTCGTTTTTCACTTCATAATCAACAGCAACTTCATTCATCAAGAGAGAAATCACTTGCGATGAATCTCCTTTAAAGTCAAGCACCAAAGGTAATTTACTTCCCTGACTCCAAAATATATGCGCTTCACCCATCACAGGCTCATTCTTATTGGCGGGTATCTCAAATGACAAATTGTACTTGACATTCAAATATTCCTTAGATCGAAACTGGGCCAATTCGTGGCTAACACCTGGCGCTGTCGATATCTCCATCTGCCCTTTTCCCAACTGGCAGGAAAGCATCATAAGCATCAATAGTACACTCCAAGTACATCTCATAAGGCATATCTTTTTATCACATATATGTATGTATTCAGCTGATCATTTCCATTTATTAATTCCCGCGACATGAAAATCTATATTGACCATGTAGGACGAATAGTGTGGTAGACACTTCATAACCCAAGGTGTTGTCTAATCAGAAGGCTAGGCTGAATTAAGCTGCCCCTTGAAGACGAAAATCTGTTTAATCATTCTTGAATAGTCTCACAGATTCCTAGTTAAAATATACCGGCCTTCTAGGCCTCAAAACAAAAAATCTTTGTAATTAAAATGGGCAAATATTGTGATGCTGTTGAAATAGTAGGAGGCGGTACCTAATGTGTCCGCCTTTTCTTATAAAGATTGTCCATGGCAGTGCCCGACCTCATCGGCCATTGTCCATTGGGCGGGCTATTTATACAGATTCTTCACTACGTTCTGAATGACAGGGTATTCTCATCACTCATTACTGCTTACTGCTCACTGCTCACTATTCACTACTTACTGCTTACTGTTCACTGTTCACTATTCACTGCCCTAACTTGAAAAAACCATTCTACTCCTCGAAACAGTAATCCCCTTATCAGTAACCAATTTAAACAAGAAATCATTGGGTGCCACCTCCTCAACATACACATTGCCTTTGTCGCCATAGTTGAGCTCTCGTAAGAAGTTTATCTCCACACGTTTTAAAATGTGTGTTTTATAGAAATCCAACGAAAACACATCGCAAATACATTGCAAATACTTGAGCACATTGGTGTGCACATTCAGGTCTAAATCGCTATATTTCACCTCGAAGGTATTGGCAACTTGGCCCTCAATATCGGCCACGCGGCCAGGCGCGTCCATCGGTATCTCTTGGTCAACAATAAAACTGCTCAACCCAGGTAGGCTTTTCAGAGGTATGCTTGCACGTGTGTCCAAGTCCAATATGGCCCACGACAGGGCTGCATAGCCCATCACTTTGCTGCCACCATTTTGGCTACCATTGGTCAACCTAAAGTTACGCGTTGTGAACACATTACTCACATCTTTCACCCAGGTTTCAATAGATAGTTTGTCGCCCACAGTGGGTATTGAGTCCAACTCCATGGCAAAACGCGAAACCACCCACGAGCAGTTTTTCTTGTGTAGGTCCATCAAGCCAAAACCATGTTGGTCGGCATCTTTTCCGGCTGCATTCACAATCATGTCGGTGAGTACAATGGGCGATATATTCTTCTGAAAATCTATGTGTTCGGGTTCTATTTTATAGTCGAATGCTGTTTGTTGTGTCATGTCTTTACTATTGTTCTTTGTCTTAAATTTGTGTTGATATAAATATAGAAACGCACTTGGTGCGCCATATGTTTTAACAAAGGTAGTAAAAGTTAGAAATATTGGCCGATTTGGCGCAACAATAACTCAACAAAAGCAGTGACATTGGGTGGAGGGAAGATGTTATTATCAAACATCTATCTCTCGCTCTCAAAGACTATATTACATTTTAGATTTTACATTTCAGGCCTTCAGTAGGCCTCGCGCACAACCCAAACAACATTGCTCTCCTGTTTTAAGACCATACAGACGGTGATCTGTGGGTAAAGTAGTAGGTGCTTTTTGAACTTGTCGAAGGGCTTTGACATCCAGACGCAACAAATCGACCTTCTTTTACAGGTACAACCTATTATTTGTAGTTAGAATGTCTAACAGCAATGCAAAAATGATTGATTGCCCTTTTGCTGAACACCTTTTTACTTTATAGTTGTTGTGAAGCAATCTTAAAAAAGACACCTTTCTAGATTTTGCATAGTTTCTATCGTTGATCATTTTAATGAGTTGGTTTTGTACCCCTACAATTGGGCAAAAAACTTTTCCGATGGCATATTGTACCCCTACAATTGGACAAAAAACTTTTTTGATGAGCTTTTGTACCCCTACAATTGGGCGTAAATCTTTTTTGATGAGCTTTTGTACCCCTACAATTGGACGTAAAACTTTTTTGATGAGCTTTTGTACCCCTACAATTAGGCGTAAAACTTTTTTGATGAGCCATTGTACACCTGCAAAAACATACTTTTTCGGCATTAACTTTTCGCAAAGTATTACTAATAGCCCTCTTTTTTTGAAACAAGAGCTACTAACATACTGCTTTGTAATACGCTCTACAAAACACCAGCACACAGTATAAATAACAAGGGCCATACAGGTCTATAATGCGCATTTATTTGCGCCTCTGTGTCTTGCCGAGAACCTTTTGGATACTCCACAATTATCCGGTGGCATTATATTTAACCTTCGCAGGTGTCTTGCAAATCGGTGTGCAAGCGGCGATAATCCAACATTTTTTATGTTTCAACAGCAGATACAAAAATCTTTCGTATATTTGATGTGCTCGAAAAACGAGGACAACATCACCCTCTTTAAAGCACACAAACAACAATCTTTCTATCTATAAATAACAGAGAACCAATACCCATATTAAGCTATGAACCTGAAGCAACTGAAACCTCGAAAAGCACTCAACAAGGCCTACCTGAAACTGAAACCCAACCGCGAGGATATAGAGCATTTCAAGGCCAACCTCATACAGTTGCTAGACAAGATAAGCGATACAGAATCGGAGGAACACCACAAAAACCTAATCATCACCTTTCTGCGCGACACCTATTATAAGGACATCCACTATATCAACACCAAAGATAGGGCCGACTTGGTTATTCACAATGGCAAGAACAGGGCCAGCTCTGTGGGAGTCATTATCGAAACCAAAAAGCCGAGCAACAAATGGGAGATGATTACGCCAACGGAGATCAACGCCAAGGCCTTTCACGAACTGTTGCTCTACTACTTGCGCGAACGCATTACCAACAACAACTTGGAGATGCGCTACCTCATCATTACCAACATTCACGAGTGGTACATATTTGATGCCAATGTGATGGAACGCAACTTTGCACAAAACAGAGAGCTGGTGCGTCAATTCAAAGATTTTGAAAACAAGATATTGTCGGGCACCAAAACAGAGTTTTTCTACGACAAAATTGCTTACCCCTTTATCAATAGCTTGCAGCACGACATAGAATATACCTATTTTGATATACGCGATTACGAGAAACCACTGCGCAACAACAACCCCAAGGACGATAACAAACTGATTGCGCTTTTCAAACTCCTATCGCCCGAACATTTGCTGAAACTGCCCTTTGCCAATGATAGCAACACGCTAGACAAACGCTTCTATGGCGAACTATTGCACATAATGGGCCTAAGCGAAACCAAAGAGGGTGGCAAAAAAGTGATTGAACGCGAGGTGGAGGGCAAGCGCAACGTGGGATCGTTGCTCGAAAATGCCATCAACGAACTGGACAGCCTGGACAAAATAGGGAGATTGGACAGGCCCAGTCAGTTTGGAAGCAACATGCAAGAACGCCTCTTTAATGTGGGCCTAGAACTGAGCATTACTTGGATGAACCGCATACTCTTTATGAAGCTGTTGGAGGCGCAACTCATCAAATATCACAAGGGCGACACATCATACGAGTTTCTGAACATAGCCAAGATAGAGAGTTACGACGACCTCAACAGTCTTTTCTTTAAGGTGTTGGC
>SMER01000289.1_pt1 | contig 10431 bp, 10 predicted proteins | sample 2456411 | NCBI WGS metagenome assembly SMER01 (sample SAMN10132597, study PRJNA489261) | soil metagenome | isolation source: day1 antibiotic-silt loam soil ammended with raw manure from dairy cow... | place: USA | collected 2015-05-01 | reverse complement strand
GTTGGGATTTATCTGTAACTTTTTTTATTACTATCGACATGTGTTCTTGATTTCTAGTTAGTTCAATAAACTTAAGAATGTTGTCACGAAGAAAAAACAAGTTGAGAACATTCAGTTTTACTCTCTTTCAATGTATAACAAAGATACACTATTTTTTTTAATGCATAAAGATAACATTTTCTGAGTTAGTGCCCAACCTAAGATAAGAAAAATAAAGCCGACTTTCACAAAAATAGGAAAATCGGCTTTATTATATTTCTTCTATATTGAAACGAAAATAAATTATTTCATTTCATTTCCATCTTTCAGGTCTATTTCATTTCCATCTTTGTCGTAAAATTCATACTGTAAAAAACCAAAGTCTTGATTGGCTATGATTTTAAAACTAGATGCATTATATTTTTTACGCCATTTTCTTTTCAACGAAAACAGACCTTGCTGTATAAATGCTGCAACATAGGGATGTACGTGCAGACTAAATCTCTTCACTCCTAGATTTTTCACTAGGTATTCAATTTTGCTCTCAAGTGTGTCTGTAAATAAAATTGAGGATTTTATTTTCCCTTTTCCTAAACAAGTAGGGCAATCTTCTCTGGTGGCAATTTCCATTTCTGGTCTCACACGTTGTCGTGTAATTTGCATCAATCCAAATTTACTTAATGGTAGAATATTGTGTCTGGCTCTATCTTGGGCCATAAACTCTTGCATCTTAGCCACAAGTTTGTTGCGATGATCGCCTTGAGACATATCGATGAAATCGATAACAATTATTCCTCCCATATCTCTAAGTCGCAGTTGTCTTGCTATCTCTTCTGCTGCAGCTACATTTACCTCAAATGCACTGGCTTCTTGACCCAACGATGACTTATTGCGGTTTCCGCTGTTTACATCTATAACATGAAGTGCCTCTGTATGTTCAATAATAAGATATGCACCTTTTTTAAATGTAACAGTCTTACCAAAGAGAGACTTTACTTGTTTGGTTACACTAAAATTGTCAAATATTGGCTGAGCTCCATTATAAAGTTTTACAACTTTTTTGTTGTTTGGAGCAATCAGACTTATATAATCTGTAACCTGTTTATACACATCTTTATTATTAATGTGTATGTGTTCGAATGAGGGGTTGAAAATATCTCTCAAAATTGCTACTGTTCGTGCCGTCTCCTCGTATATAATTGAGGGGCCTTTTGCTTTTGGCAATTTTGCTATATTCGTTTCCCAACGTTTAACTAATACTTTGAGCTCTGCGTCGAGCTCTGCTACTCGTTTTCCTTCGGCGTTTGTACGTATAATAACACCGTAGTTTTTTGGCTTAATGCTGTGGAGAAGTTGTCTGAGTCGAGCTCGCTCTTCGCGAGATTTTATTTTCTGTGAAACAGAAACTCTATCAGTTAGCGGAATAAGAATCAAAAACCTTCCAGCAAAGGAGATTTCTGATGTTAGTCGTGGTCCTTTAGTTGAAATTGGTTCTTTTGCTATCTGAACCAATAATTCCTGACCTACTTTTAATGTGTCGCTAATGCTGCCATCTTTTTTAATATCTGGCATCAACTTCATTTTCTGAAGTTGGATAACTTTTTTCTTTTCCTGGGCAATTGCCTGAAACTTCAAAAACGAGTTAAATTGAATCCCTAAGTCTAAATAGTGAAGAAAAGCGTCTTTTTTGTAACCTACATCTACAAATGCAGCGTTTAGTGCGGGCATAAGTTTTTTAACTTTACCCACGTAGACATTTCCTACCGAAAAAGATTCATCTTGTGCTTCTTTTTGTAACTCTACTAACTTTTTGTCTTCGAGTACAGCAATAGAGATCTCATTTGGTTGAACATCTACAACTAGTTCGCTTATCACAATTTTTTGTTTTTAAATTTTCATTAAATATAATTCTAAATATTTCTTCATCGGCCACTATACTTCTCACGAAATATTGTAACCGGATACTACAGAAAGAACAAACCTAGTTGTTTTTATTACGCGTAGGTTTGTTCTTTTGTTTACCATTGAAAGAAAATAGATTAGAAAAAACTACTTCTTGTTTTTATGTCTGTTTTTTCTAAGTCTTTTTTTTCTTTTATGCAGTGACATTTTTTTCCTTTTTCTTTTTTTTCCGCTTGGCATTTATTTGTTCCTTAATTGGTTATTACTAATACTTTACTTTCTTTTTGTTTGTTCCTTTACTTGACTCACAAAGGCTTTTGCAGGCTTAAAAGCTGGTATATTGTGCTCAGGAATTATAATTGTAGTGTTTTTAGAAATGTTGCGAGCTGTTTTTTGTGCTCTTTTCTTTACGATAAAACTTCCAAATCCACGTAGGTATACATTTTCATTGTCAGATAATGATTCTCTTACAACTTCCATAAATGATTCTACTGTTGCTAAAACCGAGGCTTTATCAATCCCTGTATTTTTAGCAATTTCGTTTACGATGTCTGCTTTAGTCATTTTGTATTTTTATAAATAGGTTTATTGTTACTAATTTTTTGGATTGCAAATATATAGCTTTTTTCAATAGATGTAAAATAAAAGGCATTCAATTTTCATTTTTTTCCGTAAATTAGCCGATTATTGTGCTCATTTAGTGTTACTATCGAAATTAAGTGAGTTATATAGTTGTCTCAAACTTATTAGTAAAAAGAGTGAATAGTAGAAATCAAAAAGAAATAAGCAGAATACTCATAGATTGGTATCAAGAAAATATGCGCTCTCTTCCTTGGAGAGAATCTAACGATTCGTATAAAATATGGGTGTCTGAAGTTATATTACAACAAACTAGAGTTGCACAAGGTTTAAATTATTATTTAAAATTTATAGAGAAGTTCCCAACAGTGTATGCTTTAGCCGAATCTTCTGAGCAAGAAGTGCTGAAATTGTGGCAAGGACTGGGTTATTATTCTAGGGCTCGCAACTTGCATGCTGGTGCAAAAAGTGTTGTATCATTACACAACGGTAAATTGCCCAATATTTATAAAGATATTTTGTCTATAGAAGGTATAGGTGTGTATACGGCTGCTGCAGTTTTGTCAATTGCCTATAATAAGCCTTATGCAGTTGTAGATGGAAATGTTTATAGGGTGCTATCTCGTTTGTTTGCAATAGACACTCCAATAGATGTTTCTGATGGTAAAAAGCAGTTTGCTAAACTAGCAGATAGTTTGCTTGACGAAGATAGACCAGGAATGCATAATCAAGCTGTTATGGAGTTTGGCGCGCTGTGTTGCAGCCCTTCTCAGCCTCTGTGTGAAACATGTCCGTTGGAACACTTGTGCGAAGCCAATTATCTTAATATGCAGTTGGAGTTTCCTGTAAAGAGCAAGAAGGTGAAAGTTAGGAACAGGTTTCTCCACTATTTTTACATGAAATATGAAGGGCATACTTATTTAAATAAAAGGGTAGGCGACGATATATGGAGAAACATGTACGAATTTCCTTTAATTGAAACTGAAAAAGATATAGACCTATCAGATTTAATGGTAACAGACTCTTTTAAAACAATGTTTAAGGATGCTGAAATAGTCATTCAATCAGAGTCAAACAAAATAAAGCATGTGCTAACTCATCAGCATATTTATGCCAAGTTTTATGTTGTAGAGGTCTTGAAGTCAGACCTTTTCTTAACCAACTCTTATTTGAAAATAAATGAAAGCGACCTATCTTTATATCCAATTTCGAGACTAATACACAGGTATTTAGAAGATAAATAGTGAAGGGTGTTTTTATCTGTATGTAAATAATTGTTTATTTGAAAACTTTTATTACTTTTGTCAGAGACCAATTAACAATTTAAAAATATAGATTATGTCTGTAAACAAAGTAATTCTAGTAGGAAATGTAGGTAGAGATCCTGAAATCAAGTATTTTGATAATGACAGGGCAGTAGCGAACTTTTCATTAGCAACTACTGAGCGTGGATATAGAACATCGGGTGGTATAGATGTTCCAGAAAAAACAGAGTGGCACAACATTACAATTTGGGGTGGACTTGCCAAAGTTGCTGAGCAATATGTAAAGAAAGGTGACCCTCTTTATATTGAAGGGAAAATTAGAACTCGTTCTTATGACGATAAAAACGGAGTTAAAAAATACGCTACAGAAATACATGTAGATAATTTAGAAATGCTAGGTAGAAGATCTGACAGAGGTGCAGGTTCTCAACCATCTGCAGACAATTACTCTGCAAATGCTCCACAACAGCCATCACAACCTCAAATGGATCCATCTTCAGAAGTTGATGATTTACCGTTCTAAATAAAAAAACATATAAAGAGGATGTCATTTTCTAATTTCACAATTAATAGAAAAGATGACATCCTTTTTTTATTCTATAACTAATAATATTTCTCTTGGACCCCGACTCAACAATTAATTTACTCTTAACCGTATCGGTTTCAGCACTTACTGTTACCGATTATATTCTTATTGGGCTTCTTTTGCTGCTCATTCTTATTAATACTTTTGTTTCTAGCTCAGAAGTTGCTTTCTTCTCTTTAGATAGCGACGATATAGATAAATTGAAAAGCAGCTCTACACCAAGTAAAATTCGGTTACTTGAAACCCTTACAGATTCTGACAAGCTATTAGCATCTATTCTCATTGCTTACAATGTAATTAATGTGGCAATAATTACACTGCTTATCTATCTGTCTGCTAAAGTTCCACTCTTTATTGATTCAAAAATAAACCTGCTGTTGCTTTTTGGAGCAATAGCTGTAGTTTTAATTTTGATTATAGAAATTCTACCCAAGCTTTTTGCTTCGCACAACCCCCTCAAGGTTGTTCAGCGCAATATAAGAGGCGTTATGCTTATTGATGCTATTGTTTCGCCACTTTCCACCTTTCTTGTTCGCTTCACAAATGTTTTTAGTCAATCATCGGCACGTCGTAAGCACGAGATATCAATGGACGATCTTTCTAAAGCATTAGAGCTAACATCAAATGAAACACCCTACGAGCAACAAGATAAAGATATGCTTGAGGGTATTATTCGATTTCGAGAAAAGGATGTAAGCGATATTCTCATCTCGCGTGCCGATATGTTTGCTTTAAGCAACAATGTTTCGTTTTACGAACTTATTGACTCTGTTAAAGAAGCAGGATTCTCAAGAATACCCATTTATAAAGATAACGAAGACCAAATACAAGGAGTTTTATATGTAAAAGATTTACTGCCACATATTGGTAAGCCCAACGATTTTAAGTGGGGAACGCTTATTCGTTCAGCTTATTTTATTCCAGAAAACAAACATATCGATGAGCTGTTAGAAGAGTTTAGAGCCAACAAAAACCATATGGCTATAGTTGTAGATGAATATGGCGGAACAACAGGCATAGTAACTATGGAAGACATTCTAGAGGAGATTGTAGGCGATATTAGTGATGAGTATGATGTGGAAGAGGAAACATACACCCACCAAGCCGATGGCTCCTATATATTTGATGGTAAAACTCCACTGTCAGATTTCTTGCGAGTTGTAGATATTCCAGAGAAAGAATTCGAAGAAATGTTGGAGGATGTGGATACTATTGCTGGCTTAATTTTAGAGCTCAATGCAACATTCCCCAAACAAAAAGAGATATTCAAATATCAAGGCTATACATTTCAAGCAGAAGAGATGAATAAAAGGCGCATAGTGAAGGTTAGATATATTCCTGCTAAAGAAAACGACCAAGCTAATTGAGTTTCCTATTAAGGAGTGTTGTCTTAAAAAGCTATTATTGTTATTTGAGGGGCCATTTACGTTTCATTAGTGAGGTAATTATTAGAATCTAATTTGTTTTTGATATCTTTGAAGTAAATATAAATTAGATGTTAGTTAGAAATGAAATCATAGAAGAGGGGTGTTTGCTTGGAATTTGGGAAATTACAGAAACCCGCGAACAGCTTTTAGATATGCTCTCTGTTGAGAACCAAGAAAAAGCACATGCATACCTTTCAAATTTAAGATCAAAGAAACGACAACTCGAATGGTTGTCTATACGTGTTGTTTTGCAAACACTTACCAATGATAATAAAACTGTAAAGCACACTTCGCAAGGTCAGCCTTATTTGTCCGATAATTCTTATCAAATAAGTATATCGCACTCAAAAGACTATGCAGTAGTTTTGTTGCATAAACACAAAAAAGTGGGTGTAGATATAGAGAACTACTCTAATAGGGTTCTTAAAATAGAAAAGCGCTTTGTTTCGGATGATGAATATATAGACCCAAAGAATCGCACTGTTCATCTCATACTACACTGGTGCGCCAAAGAAACCCTTTATAAACTGATGGACTCTACAAAAATTATTTTCAAAGAGCACTTGCATGTTTATCCATTTCAAATACAAGACAAAGGTGTTATGAAAGCTTGTGAGTCTCTCTCTCAAGACAATACTGTGTTTGATATCTACTACGAGGTGACTCCAAATTTTGTTATTACTTGGGGTATGGTGTGATACTTCACAGCATACATATTATTGCTCTGTTTATAAAAACATAATTATAATACGTAATATTATAGGTGATCTGTACTAAACCCTGTTTCTGCATTTAATTGTAAATATTTGTTTAATTTGCGAGAGTGTGTTTTGTTCTCTAAAGTATATAATCTAACAACCAAAATCTACCACGGTAGAAATCTCAATACTTAGTGAAACTCCCAACTACCACGGTAGATTTGTTTGGAAACAGATAAAAACTTGTTTCTTACATGGTTTTTTTGCCATTTAGAACACTTTTCTTGTTTTCTTGTGGTTTTATTTTTTATTCACCTCACAAAACTCCATATCGTAGAGTAAAATTATTCGCTCCTCTCCTTTATTACTTTTTTTATTCTGCAAATTCTTCTTTTACACCATAATTAGACGATATTCAGCAAATAAAGCACCATTTCTTCTTTTCTAAACATTTCCACCATGGTAGATTCAATTTTTATGGGGTGTTTGTCAAATCTACCGCAGTGGATTTAACTTTTGCCTTATTTACACAGTATTTTCAAGTTAATTGTGAAAAATTGCACTCTGTTATTTACGAATTGATACTTGTGTAATTGTAAAAACAATTTGAGTGGCGGATAAAACACCTTGTGAAAAAAGGAAATACAGTTTTTCAAGAAGGTTCTAGGTTAGGTTTCATTGTATAGCTATAAAACAGGCAATGATTGTAGTATCTAAACAGTGGTTTTGCTAGCAACCTTTAACAGTGTGCCCTTCCTAGTTTTAACTTTAAGCGCTCATCAAATTGCTATGTAAATATCGCATAAAGAAAGAAGTATTTGTCAAAGGCAAACACAAGTCTAAAAACTCACACAAGTAAGAGAGCAAAAGCTAAGCACATAAATTTGCACCTGATGCTATCTATCATCACACAAAACAAAAAAGCGCCAAGATTTTTCAATCTTAGCGCTTTTATATAATTATATCGAGTAAGAAACTTATGCGTTCAAAGAAACTCTTTTGAATTCTGTTACAGTAAGTTCTTTATCGTTTTGTTTTATAAACTCATCAATAGATAGTTTGCTGTCTTTCACATAGTCTTGTTGTAATAGCGCAGTATCTTTATAGAATTTTTGTAGTGCACCTTCTGCAATGCGATCTAGTATATTCTCTGGTCTACCTGCTTCGCGAGCTTTGTCGCGTGCTATTTCCATTTCTGAATCTTTCAACTCTTGTGGTATTTGATCAGAAGTAACTGCTATTGGATTCATAGCTGCAACTTGCATTGCAATGTCTTTTGAAACATCTGCATCAACATTCTCTTTGTTGAAACCAACAATAGTAGCTAATTTGTTTCCTGGGTGAATGTATGCTACTACCGTAGGTGCTGTGATATATTCATAATATCCCAACTCCATTTTCTCGCCAGTTGCACCAATTCTATCAGTAATTAATTCAGCAACAGTACCGTGATCCATAGGAAGAGCTAATAGTTCTTCCAAGTTTTCGGGTTTGTTGTTCATAGCCACATCTAATATTTGCTCGGTAAGAGCAATGAATTCTGCGTTTTTAGCAACAAAATCAGTTTCACATTGTAAAGCAACAACTGCTCCATGTCCGTTTTCTACTTTTGCGAGAACACAGCCTTCACTTGCATCACGATCTTCACGTTTTGCGGCAACAGCTTGTCCTTTTTTGCGGATAATTTCTACTGCTTTATCAAAATCGTTATTTGCTTCAACTAGTGCGTTTTTGCAATCCATCATTCCAGCGCCTGTCATCTTGCGCAAGTGCTGGATATCTGCCATTGTAACTGCCATATTATAATATTGTTTTATTTCTAATGAATAATTTTATTCTTCTTCTTTCTTGTCTTCAGCTGGCTTGCTTTCTGCAACAGGCTTGCTTTCTGCAGGCTTTGCTTCTTTTGCAGGCTTTGCTTCTTCAACAGGTTTGCTCTCTTCTTCAGAAGCTGTTTGAGTTTCCTCTTTCACATCTTCTTTCTTAGCAACACGTTCTCTTTTGCCAACTCTTGACTTTCTTTCTCTACGTTCGCCAGCTTCGTGTTCTTCTTGTTCAGCTTGAGCACTAGCATCAGCTCTTTCTACTTTTCTCTCTTCTAGACCTTCGCGTATCGAAGCTGTTATGTATTCTAAAATGAGTTCAATAGATTTTGTTGAGTCGTCGTTTGCTGGAATTACAAAGTCGATATCTCTAGGATCTGAGTTTGTATCAACAATTGCAAATACTGGAATACCTAATTTATTGGCTTCTCTTACAGCAATTTGTTCTTTCATTACGTCAACAACAAAAATTGCTGCAGGTAGGCGAGTTAAATCTTTAATAGAACCGAGGTTTAGCTCAAGTTTAGCACGCTGGCGTGTTACTTGTAATTTCTCGCGTTTTGATAGTGTATCAAAAGTTCCATCTTTAACCATTCTGTCAATGGTGTCCATTTTCTTTACAGCTTTACGTATGGTGGGGAAGTTAGTTAACATTCCTCCTGGCCAACGCTCTGTAACGTAAGGCATGTTTATTTTTGTAGAAGCATCTGCTATAATTTCTTGTCCTTGTTTCTTTGTTGCAACAAACAAGATTTTTTTGCCAGATTTTGCCAATTGCTTCATTGCATTGGCTGCTTCTTCGGTTTTTGCTATCGTTTTGTGCAAATCGATAATATGGATACCGTTTCTCTCCATGAAAATATAAGGAGCCATTGCTGGATTCCATTTTCTCTTTAAGTGTCCGAAGTGTGCTCCGGCCTCGAGTAGTTGGTCAAATTCTAATATTGCCATTGTTTTTTTTAATAATTAATCGTTTACTTTCTTTTTCTTAACCGAATTGAAAAGTAAATTACTTCTTTTAAAAAGAGAAGTAATGTCCTTTCAATTTAGATACTAAACGCCTTTTTTTGAGAATAAAATCAATTTGATTTGCACTCTCAATATATATAGCGATAAAAAATCGTTTATAACAAGTTTAACGTTTCGAGAATTGGAATTTCTTTCTCGCTCCTGGTTGTCCTGGTTTCTTACGTTCAACAACACGAGGGTCGCGTGTCATAAATCCTTCAGCTCTTAAGGCCGATTTATCGTCTGGATTTATTTTCACTAAAGCACGAGCTATACCTAAACGTGCAGCTTCTGCTTGTCCTTTAATACCTCCACCATCTAAATTAATCATGATGTCGTATTTCTCTACAACATCTAGTGTCGATAGAGGCTGTTTTACAACAAACTGAAGAATTTGAGAAGGAAAATAGTTTTCAAGTTCGCGTTTGTTGATAACAATCTTACCGGAACCTTCGCGAACGAATACACGTGCTACTGCAGCTTTACGTCTTCCTAATGCATTTATTACTTCCATTGTTATTATTTAATTGTATTAATATCTAATTTTTTTGGCTTTTGAGCTTCATGCGGATGATTTTCACCTGCATACACATACATATTGAGAAGAATGGCATCTCCTAATTTGTTTTTAGGGAGCATTCCTTTCACAACTTTTCTAAAAAGTCTTTCGGGTCCTTTTGCCAATAACTCTGCGGGAGTACTTTGTCGTTGTCCACTTGGGTAACCTGTATTACGCAAGTAAATGCGCTCAGTCCATTTTTTACCTGTTAGCTCAACTTTTTCTGCATTAATGATGATTACATTATCGCCGCAATCTACGTGAGGAGTAAAGCTGGGTTTGTATTTACCTCTAAGAACTTTAGCTATTTCTGAAGCTAAACGACCAAGAGTTTGTCCCGTTGCATCAACTACAACCCATTCTTTTTGAGCGGTTTCTCTGTTAACCGATACGGTTTTATAACTTAAAGTGTTCACTTTATATTGTTTTTTAATTTTGTAAAAATAGTTCGAGCATAAGCTATATATTAATCTGTCTTGCTAAGGGACAAATAGGCAAATAAAAAGCTCACAATCAAACTTTTAAGTGATTTATTGTAATAATCGGAATGCAAAGTTACAATATTCGAGTTAATTAGCAAAGAATGAGCACATTTTATTTTCTAT
>SMER01000405.1_pt1 | contig 10452 bp, 10 predicted proteins | sample 2456411 | NCBI WGS metagenome assembly SMER01 (sample SAMN10132597, study PRJNA489261) | soil metagenome | isolation source: day1 antibiotic-silt loam soil ammended with raw manure from dairy cow... | place: USA | collected 2015-05-01 | reverse complement strand
AGTCAAACAACACTCACCCGCACAAAAAAACCATTCTACCCGTATTTGCTGTCGAATAAAGTAGCCTTAATCAACAAGCGCGCTGACGAGCGAATTAAATTTAACCTTCTGAGCCATAACCACTGATTTTTTGTCAGCTATACTGTTTAGAGTAACCTTGTGTCGCAAACCTGATATTTCAAGCAAGCGACGGTAAAAACTCAACAACCATCGTAACGCGATCCGTTTTTTGTGAGGTAATCGATGAGCTATCGCCCTATTAAAGCGCAAAAAACCACACAACTATTGCAAGACAACAGCTCGTTACAACGTTTAGTGCAACGTGCACAAAACATTGATCGCTTACAACAACTGCTTAATCAATGCTTACAACCGGCCGCACGCGAGCATTGCTACTTAGCCACCTTGCAAGAAACAACACTGACACTGATTGTCACTGATGGGCATTGGGCCACGCGTTTGCGTTATCAGCAAAAACGTTTGTTGCAGCAGTTGCAACAAGTACCCGAATTTAACCAAGTACTGCGCATTCAGTTTAAAGTACGCCCACCCATGCAGCCTGAAAAAGCACCCGCGCGCAACATTGACTTTTCAGAGCACACCGGACAAGTGATCCAATCCAGTGCGCAGGCCATCAGCGATCCGACCCTACGCGAAGCCATGGAGCGTTTAGCTCGGCATACCAAAAAACCATCATAACCCTGTCATTACATGCCTTTCACAGCATAAATGGCAGCGGCATTACGCCAGTAGCCTTTATAGTCCATGCCGTAACCGAAAATATAACGGTCTTCACAATACAAACCGACAAAATCAGCTTTTAAGTCAGCGCAAGCTTTACGATCATGCACTTTATCGACCAGCACAGCGGTATGCACTTTACTGGCACCGGCACGCTTACAAAACTCAATAATGGCAGACAACGTGTGCCCTTCATCGAGAATATCGTCGATGATTAAGACTTCACGATCCATAAAAGAGATTTCTGGTTTAGCTTTCCAAAACAGCTCGCCACCACTGGTCTCGTTGCGGTAACGACTGGCGTGCAAGTATGACTGCTCAAGCGGGAAAGTTAATTTAGTCAGTAAATTTCCTGAAAAAATCAAACCGCCATTCATCACACAAAACACCACCGGATTGCTATTGCACAGTTGCTGATTGATCTGCTCAGCCACCTGATCAACCGCTGCTTGCACCTGCTCAGCAGTGAATAAAATATCGGCTTCGGCCATGACTTGCTGGATATGCTCAAGGTTTGCAGACATTACGGAGCTCTTTGTTAAACAATTAAGTCGCAAAAGGTACTGCTACAAACGTTTTAGAGCAAGCATTGCTGGCAAACAAAGTGCCGTTTTAGCCTGATTTCGTTTAATCTACGCGCCTACCTTTTAGATTTTGGAGCCTTTCATGTCCGCCCATGAAATCCGTCACCCGCTGATCCGCCACAAACTCGGCTTAATGCGTCGTGCTGATATCAGCACAAAAAACTTTCGCGAGCTTGCGCAAGAGCTCGGCACCTTACTTACCTACGAAGCCACTAAAGACTTACGCTTAGAAACTCATGCGATTGATGGCTGGAGCGGCGTGGTTGAGGTTGAAAAAATTGCTGGCAAAAAAATCACTGTAGTACCCATTCTGCGTGCTGGAATTGGCATGCTCGAGGGTGTTCTAAATCTTCTGCCGAGCGCCAAAGTCAGCGCAGTTGGTGTGGTGCGCAACGAAACCACGCTGAAGGCTCACACCTATTTAGAAAAGTTAGCGCCTGACATGCCATCGCGCTTATCGCTGATTATTGATCCGATGCTGGCCACCGGCAACTCAATGATTGCCACAATCGACTTACTAAAAAAAGCCGGCTGTAAAGAAATCCGTGCAATGGTTTTAGTTGCCGCTCCGGAAGGCATCAAAGCCGTTAACGATGCTCACCCTGATGTCGAGATTTATACTGCCGCAATTGACCAAGGTTTAGACAGCAACAGCTATATCGTGCCGGGCTTAGGCGATGCAGGCGATAAGATTTTCGGTACCAAGCAAAAGGAGAGTTAAGCAATGCTCTCTCATCCTCCTGAGCCAACCTGGCGGCAGGCTTTAGCTGGCGCACAGATGCTGTTTGTTGCCTTTGGCGCTTTAGTACTGATGCCGCTGATTACCGGCATGGATCCCAATGTCGCGCTGTTTACTGCAGGTATCGGCACCTTAGTTTTCCAACTGGTGACTAAGCGTCAAGTACCTGTATTCGTGGCTTCAAGTTTTGCTTTTATCGCGCCAATCTTATATGCCAAAACCAACTTTGGTTTACCCGCGGTACTCGGCGCAATTATGGCATCAGGGATGGTCTATGTACTGCTCAGCGCTGCGGTACGTATGAAAGGCACCGGCTTTATCGACAAGCTGCTACCGCCTGTGGTGATTGCACCAGTGATCATGTGCATTGGCTTGGCGCTGTCACCGGTAGCAGTGAATATGGCGATGGGTAAATCTGGCGATGGTGCTACGCAGCTGATTGCTTACCCGACAGCAATGATCATTTCAATGTCAGCGCTGGTGACAACCCTTGCTGTTGCTACCTTAGGTCGTGGCCTGTTTCGTTTAGTGCCAATCCTTGCCGGCATTATCGTTGGCTGCACGCTCGCGGTTATCTTAGGTGAAGTCAGCACTGAAGCGATTACCCTTGCGCCGTGGTTAGCTTTACCCGCTTTTGTGACGCCAGAGTTTCACCTCGGAGCAATTCTGTTTATGTTGCCAGTGGCCTTAGCGCCAGCCATCGAGCATATCGGTGGCGTGATTGCGATTGGTAGCGTTACAGGTCAGAATTACATTAAGCAGCCGGGCTTGCACCGCACCTTACTCGGCGACGGCTTAGCCACCACCACCGCAGGTCTGTTTGGTGGCCCACCGAACACCACTTATGCTGAAGTCACTGGCGCAGTAATGCTCACCAAGAACTACAATCCAAAGATCATGACTTGGGCAGCAGGCTTCGCCATTGCATTAGCCTTTATCGGTAAGTTTGGTGCCGCACTACAAAGCATTCCAGTACCGGTGATGGGCGGTATTTTATGCTTGTTATTTGGCTCTATTGCCGTGGTAGGCCTCAACACTTTAATCCGTAACCAAGTCGATTTATCCGAAGCACGTAACTTAATTATCGTCTCAGTAACGCTGGTTTTTGGGATTGGCGGCATGAGCATTGGTAGCGGTGATTTCACTTTATCTGGCATTTCTTTATGCGCGGTGATTGCACTGCTGCTCAACGTGATTCTGCCCGGCAATAAAGGCTGGAAAACTAAACTGCCTGACGAGGATGAAGAGTCAACCCCACTGTATTGATTACGCCATAAGCATCATGCTTAGCGCTCTAAACTAAAAAGCCCAGCTTAATGCCGGGCTTTTTAGTTTTAACGCTGTACGTTAACTGCGCTCAGGCGGCGTCAGATACGCAGCGGTATGACCACGCTTGGCTTCACTTTCCTGTAACTCCATGCGCGCAATGCTACGCAAATGCACTTCATCTGGGCCATCAGCAAAACGCAAGCAGCGACCGCCAATCCACAAGTCAGCCAATGGTGAGTCAGGGGTTAATCCCATTGCGCCAAACACTTGGATTGCCCGATCAACGACGTTGAGGTGCATGGTCGGTACCACAGCTTTAATCATTGAAATTTCTTTACGGGCCACGCGAGCACCGACTTCATCAATCATCCATGCTGTTTTCAAGACCAGCAAACGCGCCTGTTCAATTTCCATCCGTGAGCGTGCAATCCACTCTGCAACGCTGCCATGCTGATGCAGGTAACGACCAAAGGTTTTACGCTCTTGTGAACGCTCGACCATCAACTCTAAAGCAAGCTCAGCCATGCCGATAGAACGCATGCAATGGTGAACGCGACCAGGACCAAGACGCGCCTGCGCCATCATAAAGCCGTCGCCTTCTTTAGCTAACAAGTTGGCTGCAGGCACACGCACATTGCGCAGAACGATTTCACAGTGGCCTTCTGGGGCGATATGGTTCATCACTGGAATATTGCGCTCTACAATCACGCCCGGCGTATCCATTGGCACAATGACCATACTTTGCTGGCGCTTGGCATCACCGTCTGGGTCGGTTTTACCCATAACAATCATAAAGGTGCAATTGGGATGCGAAGCATTGGTAATAAACCACTTACGACCATTGATCACATACTCATCGCCCTCACGGCGGATCAAGGTCTGAATATTGCTGGCGTCAGATGAACCAACATCCGGTTCAGTCATCGCAAAAGCAGAGCGAATCTGTCCTTCAAGCAAAGGATTCAGCCATTTCTCGCGCTGCTCAGGCGTAGCAAACATGTGCAGTAGCTCCATGTTGCCGGTGTCTGGAGCATTACAATTGAATACTTCAGAAGCCCAACTGACTCGACCCATAATTTCTGCTAGCGGTGCGTACTCAAGATTACTTAGACCTTGCCCCGGCTCACCCTCTTGCAATGAAGGTAAGAACAGATTCCACAAGCCTTCAGAGCGCGCTAAAGCTTTTAAATCTTCCATAAATGAAACTGGATAAACACCGGCAGCCACTTCCTGCTGCCATGCACCGATGCGCGGCACAATGTGTTGATCCATAAAATCAGTCAGTTGCTTGCGTAACGCTTGGGTTTTTTCGCTATAAGAAAAATCCATGAAATCCTCCAAAGGTGCCAGGGTGCTAAGGCTTTGTCTTCAGAGTAGGTGAGATGCGCTGCAAGCTAAAGCATTATTGATTTAAATGAACAACAGTTATCATTAGTAATGATAACTGTATAAATAGTCTGCTTGCTAACATAATACAGCACAAAAAAAACCACCCATATAGGGTGGTTTAAATTTTAACGATTGACCTACACCGCCGCCGCAGGGCGCATATAGGAAATAGGAGCTAAACTGGAATCTGCAAAAGTGACCACTTCCCAAGCATCAGGCTGCTCAAGTAGGGTTCTCAGCAATAAGTTATTCAAAGCATGTCCCGACTTATAGCCACGGAACTCACCAATCAAACTTTTCCCTAGCAAATACAAATCGCCAATAGCGTCGAGAATTTTATGCTTCACAAATTCATCTTCGTAACGTAGGCCATCTTCATTGAGGACTGAATCTTCATCGACAACGATCGCGTTATCGACACTGCCACCCAAAGCAAGATTATGCGTGCGTAAAAACTCAATATCACGCATAAAACCAAATGTCCGTGCTCGGCTGACTTCTTTTACAAACGAGGTGCTAGAAAAATCTACGCAGGCTGTTTGTGTACGTCCTTCAAACACAGGGTGGTCAAAGTCAATTTCAAAGCCCACTTTAAAACCTTCAAAAGGTACAAAAGTAGCGCGCTTCTCACCGTCTTCAACCGTTACTTCACGTAAAATACGGATGAATTCTTTTGGAGCGTCTTGCTCTTCTAATCCAGCGGACTGAATTAAAAATACAAAAGGTCCAGCACTGCCATCCATGATCGGTACTTCTGAAGCAGAAAGCTCAACATAAGCATTATCAATGCCTAAGCCTGCCATTGCCGATAACAGGTGTTCAACCGTATCCACTTTAACGTCGCCTTTAACCAGCGTCGTTGACATGGTGGTTTCACCAACATTTTTTGCTAAAGCTGGTATTTCCACCACAGGATCTAAATCCATGCGACGAAATACGATACCCGTATCCACTGCTGCCGGACGCAAAGTCAGGTAAACCTTCTCGCCTGAGTGCAAACCGATACCAGTGGCACGGATAATATTTTTCAAGGTGCGTTGTCTAATCATGACTTAAGCCGCTGCTATACTGGTTGCGAATAGTTTTCAATAATGCGCAGCATCTTAACAGATGCTGCGCGAATAACGAAACTAACTCGCAATATCCAATCCTTATCAGTCTGCCTGGCGTCGTAAAAACGCGGGAATATCCAAGTAATCCATCTCTTCTTGGTTGCTCGGCTTACTGGCAGTAGCAGCACCACCACTAGCACGACGCTGCATTGCCGGACGATCGTAATGGTTGTAATTCACTTCCTTACCTTCATCCAGAGCCACAGTCATCGCAGGCATCGCTGCCGCCACTTTCAAAGTATTGGTGTTATCCACAACTTTAACTGGCTTTTCCATGCGTGGATCTAAGCCTGTCGCGACCACAGTCACGTGCAATTCATCGCGCATATCTGGATCAATTACGGTGCCTACTTTGACCATTGCCTCGTCGGAAGCAAAGGCTTCAATGATGCTACCCACTTCAGCGTATTCGCCCAGCGACAAATCAGGACCGGCAGTGATATTTACCAAGATACCGCGCGCACCATTCAGGTTGACGTCATCTAACAGTGGGTTGCGAATGGCTTCTTCAGTGGCTTCACGCGCACGGTTCGGGCCGCTAGCGCAACCAGTACCCATCATCGCCATACCCATTTCACTCATCACCGTTTTAACGTCAGCAAAGTCAACGTTAATCATACCTGGACGCTTGATGATGTCGGAAATACCGCGCACGGCACCGGCTAACACATCATCCGCTTTAGCAAAGGCAGATAGCAAACTGGCGTCTTTGCCCAGAATGGTCAGCAGTTTTTCATTGGGAATAGTAATCAATGAATCAACATGCTCGGCCAGCAAACGAATACCTTCGTCAGCAATTTGCAGACGACGCTTGCCTTCAAAAGGGAACGGACGAGTGACGACAGCAACCGTCAAAATACCCATTTCTTTGGCGACTTGAGCAATGATTGGCGCAGCGCCGGTACCGGTACCACCACCCATACCTGTGGTGATAAAGACCATATCGGTGCCTTGCAATACTTCAGCAATACGCTCGCGATCTTCTTCTGCGGCTTTACGTCCGACTTCTGGGTTGGTGCCAGCACCAAGTCCTTTAGTCACGCTAGTGCCTAATTGCAGCACAGTACGCGCAGTGATATCACGCAATGCCTGAGCATCGGTATTGGCGCAAATAAACTCAACGCCTTCGATATTATTGGCCACCATGTGATTGACAGCATTACCACCGCCACCACCGACACCAATTACTTTTATCACAGCGCTCTGCGGAGTCTGATCAACTAATTCAAACATAGTAATTCTCCTACCCTTCTCGTTATAGTCCAGCTTTCGCCAGTTTTATTAATTTACAATTGGTTTTGTAGCCAGCGCTTAATCTTGCCAAACACTGCCATTTTGTCTTCTGTTTGCTCATGGCTTTTCCCTGCCATGGTTCCGCCATCTGCTTGTTTGCGTAGCCCGTACACCAGTAGTCCAACCGCGGTTGAATAGACTGGATTACGCACTACATCGCCAATACCTTTCACGCCTTGGGGCACTCCTAAACGCACCGGCATATGGAAAATTTCTTCAGCTAACTCAACAGCACCTTCCATTTTCGAGGTGCCGCCAGTCAGTACGATTCCTGCAGGAATCATGTCTTCGTAGCCACTGCGACGTAGCTCAGAGAGAATTAAGGTAAACAACTCGTCATAACGCGGCTCGACCACTTCAGCTAAGGCTTGGCGAGATAACTCGCGCGGCGGACGATCACCAACACTCGGGACTTTAATCGTCTCGCCAGGGCCGGCTAATTTAGCCAGCGCACAGGCGTAGCGAATCTTGATCTCTTCGGCGTATTGCGTCGGAGTGCGCAGAGCCATGGCGATATCGTTGGTGACTTGATCACCAGCAATCGGGATCACTGCGGTATGACGAATCGCGCCTTCAGTGAAGATCGCAATATCTGAAGTACCACCACCGATATCAACCAAGCACACACCCAGCTCTTTCTCGTCTTCGGTCAAGACGGCATTGGCTGAAGCGAGCTGCTCAAGAATCACATCTTCAATTTCCAAACCACAGCGACGCACACATTTTTCAATATTTTGTGAAGCATTGATGGCGCAGGTCACCACGTGTACGCGTGCCTCTAAACGCACACCGGACATACCCAGTGGCTCACGCACGCCTTCTTGCTTATCAATCACATAATCTTGCGGCAAGGTGTGCAGCACTTTTTGATCAGAAGGAATCGCTACCGCTTGCGCCGCATCCAGCACACGCTCTAAGTCAGCACGACTGACTTCACGATCACGAATCGCCACGGTGCCATCAGAGTTCTGGCTGCGGATATGGCTACCAGCAATGCCGACAAACACCGAGTGAATATGGCAGTCGGCCATAATTTGCGCTTCTTCGATGGCATGCTGCACCGACTGCACAGTTGACTCGATATTAATCACCACGCCTTTTTTCAAGCCGCGGGTTGGGTGAGTACCGATCCCAACAATGTTCAGTTCACCGTCAGGAGTCACTTCGGCAACCAATGCCACAACCTTGGACGTGCCTATATCAAGACCAACAATCATGTTGTGGTTATTTTCATTTGCCATTAATTTTTTCTCCTTCACTGTGCCACCACCGCTGTAGTTTCACTTGCTGTCGGGGCTAGGTGATCGCGGCCAAACAGCACTTGTAGACCTGTTTGGGTCGTTACAAACCAACTACCGCGTTCACGCATTTCTAACTGTTTAATCGAGTAACCCAGCGGCCGTAAGGCTTGGCTAAAGGTTAAATATTGTTGCATCACGCGCTGCTGGGTATTTTTTGGGCCAAACAACAGCGGTAAGTTGGCATGTGCCTGCACATCTAACACAGTAAACAAATGCCCCTGAGTACTGAGCAACGCGCCTTCACCCCAACGGGCCACTGGCAATTCTTCTTGCACTATCACTTGCAACTGGTCTGGCCAAATCCGGCTGACTTCAGCATGGGCAATCCAAGGTAATTTTTCTAAAGCATTACGCACCGCACCAATATCAACCGACAGAAACAAACCAGCGCTATAAGGCATCAACTCTTTTTGTACCGCTTGCTGGTTGACAGCGCTCAACTCACCCAACACCCGAATAGTCGAGATTGGTGGATTAACATGCGGTTGCAGCAGCTGCCAAGCCCGATCTGCACTGAGCAGCAGCGCCAGTAATAAAACCGCTAACAACAGACGGCCAAGCAGCGTCCAGTTTGGCTTTGGCCACTGACGCGGAGCTTTCTGTACGGCAGCACGACGCGCTCCGCGAGCAGGCGCTTGGCGCGATGCTCCACGTTGAGCGGCAGTCTTGTTGCGCTGCAGTACGCTACTCATTGGCTTAACCTCTCGCCTGTAAAGTGCCGGCCAAAATGGTCAGCACTAAAGCAGTGAAATCTAGACCTGCAGCTCGCGCAGCCATCGGTACTAAGCTGTGGTCGGTCATACCAGGCACAGTATTAACTTCCAGTAACCAGAACTGACCTTGCGCGTCTTGCATCACATCAGCGCGCCCCCAACCGGTGACACCCAAGGTTTGGCAGGCACGTGCTGTTAAATCGCGCAGCTCAGCTTCTTTATCAGCCGCCAAACCACAAGGAATCTGATACTGGGTATCGTTTGAGTGATACTTGGCTTCGTAGTCATAAAACGCATGACTGGTACCTAAGCGAATCGGTGGCAATACCTCGCCCGCCAACATCGCGATGGTGAACTCAGGACCAGAAACCCACTGCTCAACCAATACTTGCGCATCAAACTGTCGTGCTTCTTGCCAAGCTGCTAATAAGGCGGCTAAATCGTCAACCTTAGCCATACCAATGCTTGAACCTTCGCTGGCTGGCTTAACAATTAACGGAAAACCGAGCTGCTCAGCAGCCACATGGCAATCTTCTGCAGTCACTAAAGCGGCGTGACGTGGTGTCGGTAAACCAACGCTCTGCCAAATCTGTTTGGTACGCAGCTTATCCATAGCTAGCGCAGAGGCCAGCACACCGCTGCCGGTATAAGGAATGCCTGCGCACTCTAATAAGCCTTGCACGGTACCGTCTTCGCCGCCGCGACCGTGCAGCACAATAAATGCGCGATCAATCGGCTGCTCGCATAAACGCTTGAGCAAATCATCACCGACATCAATGGCAAACGCATCGACACCTGTTTCTTGTAATGCTGCTAAAACCGCCGCACCCGACTTCAGAGAGACTTCACGCTCTGCACTGCGGCCGCCATAGAGCACGGCAACACGACCAAAAGCGGTAACATCAAACGACTGACTCATACTTCAGCCTCCAGCGAACGCACAGCAAACAAAGGATGCTTGATTAAATGCGGAGCAATACCACCCACATCACCGGCACCTTGGCACAGCAAAATATCGTTTGGACGCAGTAAAGGCTTAAGTAACGGCGCAAGATCAGTGCCGCGCTCAACATACAGCGGATCTAAACGTCCACGTTGGCGAATGCTGTGACACAGTTGACGACTGTCGGCGCCAGGGATCGGCTCCTCGCCAGCTGGATAGACTTCCAACAGCAACAGCACGCCGGTTTCGCCCAGCACTTGGACAAAATCTTCATATAAATCACGGGTACGTGAATAACGATGTGGCTGATAGACCATCACTAAACGACGACCTGGCCAACCATCATGTACAGCTTTAATTACCGCTGC
>SMER01000286.1_pt1 | contig 10483 bp, 9 predicted proteins | sample 2456411 | NCBI WGS metagenome assembly SMER01 (sample SAMN10132597, study PRJNA489261) | soil metagenome | isolation source: day1 antibiotic-silt loam soil ammended with raw manure from dairy cow... | place: USA | collected 2015-05-01 | reverse complement strand
CAATAGGCGTCGCGACTTTTAACAGCATAGGACCCGTATCTAAACCGGCTTCCATCTGCATCACGGTCACGCCCGTTTCGGCATCGCCGGCTTCGATGGCGCGTTGAATGGGCGCTGCACCACGCCAACGCGGCAGCAACGAAGCATGGCTATTAATACAGCCCAAACGTGGTGTATCGAGAATGACTTGCGGCAAAATCAGCCCGTAAGCCACGACCACCATCAGGTCTGCCTTGAACGCAGCAAGAGTGGGCTGAGCCTCTTCAGTTCGTAGGTTTTGCGGTTGTAACACGGGAATATCATGCGCCAGCGCGAGTTGTTTGACCGGACTGGCCACCAGCTTTTGCCCACGTCCTGCAGGGCGATCCGGCTGGGTGTAAACCGACACCACCTTATGCTGGGAGTCGAGTAAGGCTTGTAAATGCTGAGCAGCAAACTCCGGCGTACCGGCAAACACTATACGGGCTGAATCTGACATTGTATTCCTTGAACAAAATGATAGCGCTGGGCTTACTGCTGCGCTTGGCGGTGCTGTTTTTCGAGTTTTTTTCTAATACGGTTGCGCTTGAGGTTAGACAAGTAGTCAACAAACAACTTACCGTTGAGATGGTCGCACTCGTGCTGCACACAGATGGCCAACAAACCTTCTGCGATGATCTCAAAGGGCTCACCATTACGGTCCAGAGCATTCACTTTGACTCGCTGCGGTCGCTGTACATCCTCATAAAACCCGGGCACCGACAAACAACCTTCCTGATATACGTCGGTTTCTTCAGTAAGCACAGTGAACTCCGGGTTGATGAACACTAAGGGCTCAGACTTATCATCCGATAAGTCCATAACGACAATACGCTGATGCACATCCACCTGAGTAGCAGCTAAGCCAATCCCCGGCGCGTCGTACATGGTTTCGAACATATCGTCGACCAGTTCACGTATTTGATTATCGACCTTAACCACCGGTTGCGCTATGGTGCGCAAGCGCGGATCAGGGAATTCAAGTATTTTTAAAATTGCCATATGCGTTTGTGATGTACTTGTGGAATAAAATTAATTTGCACTGTTATTATTACATGCATTGATGTAAAACTGCTTCAATTCTAAAGATTTTGGAGTAATCATTATGGGTCACTCCAGCAATCTGCCTATGCTAAAGGGAATCATTACATGAGGAAAACATTAGTCGCTCTGTTGTTGCTAGTCACTGCCGGATTAGTGCAAGCGCAAGTGGAGTTAAAAGATAACCACCCAGACAAGTATACCGTTGTTAAAGGTGACACTCTATGGGACATTTCAGGCAAGTTTCTTAGCAAACCATGGAAATGGCCTGAGATTTGGCATGCCAACCCACAAGTAGCCAACCCACACCTTATTTACCCCGGCGATATTCTAAGTCTGGTTTATATTGATGGCCAACCACGCATCATGCTCAATCGTGGCGAAAGCCGCGGTACTGTCAAGCTATCACCCAAGGTGCGTAGTACGCCAATGGCAGAGGCTATCCCAACCATTCCTTTAGAAAGCATTAATAGCTTCTTAATCAACAACCGCATTATTAACTCTGTCGCAGAGTTTGAGGGCGCTCCTTACATAGTCGCCGGTAATGCAGAACGCGTGCTTAGCGGCAAAGGCGATCGCATCTATGCGCGCGGCTCTTTGGCTCCTGATGAAAACTACAACATTTTCCGCCAAGGCCGTGTATACACTGATCCACAGACTCAAGAGTTTTTAGGTATCAATGCTGATTACATTGGGACGGGCGACATCATTTCAAGTGAGGGCGAAATAGGCACTTTAGTCCTTAGCCGTACCGCGCAGGAAGTACGTATCGCTGACCGCTTGTTTGCTACTGAAGAAAGAACGATCAACTCAACCTTTTTTCCCAGCGAACCCAAAGAACAAATTAACGGCGTGATTCTTGATGTACCTCGCGGTGTTTCGCAAATTGGTCAGTACGACGTAGTCACCATCAACAAGGGTACGCGTGACGGACTGGTAGAGGGCAGCGTGCTAGCCGTTTACAAAACAGGTGAAACCGTGCGCGACCGTGTTACCGGCGATAAGGTAAAAATCCCAGACGAGCGCTCTGGTCTGCTGATGGTGTTTCGCACCTACGACAAAATCAGTTACGGCTTAGTACTCTACGCTAGCCGTCAACTAGCCGTTATGGATAAAGTTAAAAACCCGTAACAAGACTGAGCAAGGCGTGTTTCTACACGCCTTGTTTGATTTAACAAGGAAGTTGTTATGGCACAGGATATTTCTCCCCGCGAGCTGCACGCGCGTCTTTGTTTGCACGCCACGCCCCAAATTGGCCCACAGCGTTTTCAGCTGCTGTTCAATCATTTCTCAAGCGCCGAAGCTGCACTGGCAGCATCCACCTCAGCATGGCTACAACTTGGTCTGCCTGAACAATGCAAAACCCTTAGTCAAAGTAATGAAGTGCTACAAAAAGCTGAGGCAGCGTTAAAGTGGGCTGAACACCCTCTGCATCACCTCATCTTGCACGACAGCTTAGACTATCCGGCTTTGCTCAGCGAAACCCACGCCGCCCCAGCTGTGCTGTTTGTGGAAGGCAATCCAAAAGCGCTAGCCATGCCACAGCTTGCTATTGTGGGCAGCCGCAACGCTACTCCCACTAACAAACAGACCGCCTATCATTTTGCCAAAACACTGGCCGCAGCAGGTTGTGCAATCACCAGTGGGTTAGCCTCAGGCATTGACACCGCAGCACATCAGGGCGCACTGAAAGCCGGTGGCTGCACGCTCGCCGTTGTAGGTACAGGCTTGTGGCATACTTACCCGAAATCCAATCACGCCTTGCGTGAACAAATTGCACAATCCAGCGGCGCACTGGTTTCAGAGTTTTGCTTAGATGTCAGCCCAATCGCAGCTAATTTCCCAAAACGTAATCGCATTATTAGTGGTTTATCGCTGGGTGTTTTAGTTGTTGAGGCTGGTTTAGCCAGCGGTTCTTTGATTACCGCACGTTACGCTGCTGAACAAAATCGCGATGTATTTGCCATTCCCGGCTCAATTCACTACCCCGGCAGCAAAGGCTGTCATCAACTGTTGCGTGATGGTGCTGTATTGGTCGAGTGCGTACAGGATATTCTAGGTGCTTGGCAACATTGGCTTAGTACGCCCATACATGACTCAGAGCCCAAGCCAGCAGAAACCGCGCCCTGCGCTTTACTCGCTCTATTGCAAAGCAAGCCCACGGGTAACGACGAACTTGCGCAGCAATTACAGCTAGACATGCCCACCGTCTTGCAACAACTCACTGAGCTTGAGCTAGACGGCAAAATTTACACTAAAGCAGGCTTGTGGCACTATCTGCCCAAAAAATCATCTTAGTGCTTATGGCACACACTTTTCTGTTAAGGAGCACAATGAGCTGGAGACTGGTAAAATCATGCATGCTAACGCTTGCGACTCTATCCTCATACTCAACTGCTTACGCTGAGCAAGAAACCACGCAGGACAAAACAATCGAGTCAGCGCCTAAAAAAACTCTATCTTCTTATCTTCATGATCTATTTAAACCCGTACCGGCTGAACCCTACTGGTATGTCCAAACCAGCCTGTACACTAAACACTTTAACCCCAAACCTGAGCATAATAACAACCAAGATTTAATTGGTTTAGAGCGCCACACAGCAAACAGTTACCTGCTTGGCGGCGCGACGTTCCGACATTCTTTTGGCGGGCGTTCCTATTATGGCTATACGGGTAAAAGGTTTGATTTTGCCGGCACTCCTTTTTACGGCAAAGTAACCGCAGGACTGCTGTACGGCTACAAAGGGGAGTATCGCGATAAAATTCCTTTAAACCGCTTTGAAATCGCACCTGCTGTTATTCCATCGCTTGGAGTAAAATACCGTCGGCTGGGTGCCGAGATTCTTTTACTGGGTACAGCCGCAACCATGATCAACGTTGGTCTTGAGTTATAATCCTCTGATAGTCCACTCTTAAGCTGGAACGCAATGCACAGCACATGGCAGCTACAACAAGCCGCACAAAAAATAAAGCACGGAGGCGTAATCGCCTACCCAACAGAAGCGGTGTGGGGGCTAGGGTGCGACCCATGGAATAAAGCGGCTGTGATGCGAGTTTTGGCGCTAAAACAACGCTGCGTAAGCAAAGGTTTAATTCTTGTAGCCGCCGATATAACACAGTTTGCTGAGTTACTGGCAGGTTTACCGGACTTGCTAATGCAACAGCTGTATAACTCTTGGCCCGGACCAAACACTTGGCTGGTTCCGCACCACAACCGCCTGCCTAATTGGATTACCGGGCAACACAATTCTGTGGCGCTGCGAGTCAGCGCGCACCCTTTGGTACAGCAGCTATGTCGCTTAACCGGTCCCTTGGTGTCTACTTCAGCCAATCCAACTGGACATCCTGCTGCTAGTAGCCGCTTACGCGTTGAACAGTATTTTCATCAGCAACTCGATGCTGTGTTAAATGCCCCACTGGGGGAGCACACTCAGCCAAGCTGCATTAAAGATTTACTCAGCGGACAGGTTATTCGTCCTGCCTAGCTGCAAATGCAAGCAGGATTAGGATAAAGACGCACGCATGCTGGCTAAAACTGCTTGAGAATCAGGACGCACGCCAGTCCACAGATAAAATGCTTCTGCTGCTTGCTCGACCAACATACCTAAGCCATCAAGAGTTTGTCCCGCGCCGTGCTCAGTCGCCCAACGGTTAAACGCTGTAGGCTGTTTGCTGTACATCATATCGTAACACAGCGTATGTCCGGCTTTAATAAGACTGGGTGCTATAGGCGGTAACTTACCGTGCAGGCTCGCAGAAGTGCCGTTGATGATGATATCCACAGGCGTTTCGATCCAGTCGTAGCCACAAGCCACCACTGGACCTAAATCAACAAACTCAGTACACAGCTGCTCGGCTTTTTCTACCGTGCGGTTAGCGATGCAGAGCTCTTGTGGCTGCTGCGCCAACAATGGTTGCAAAATACCGCGTACGGCACCACCGGCACCCAGAATCAATATTTTTTTACCGCGCAACACCACGGTTTGATTTAGCAAATCATTAACCAAGCCAACTCCGTCTGTGTTGTCGCCCAAAATCGTACCATCTACCTGTTTTATCAGGGTATTTACAGCTTTAGCGCGCTGCGCTCTTGGGGTTAACTCATTCGCCCAAGCAAAAGCCTGCTCTTTAAAAGGTACCGTAACATTGGCTCCTCGCCCTTCTTGAAAAAACTCAGTCACAGAACCAACAAAGTCATCCAACGGCGCTAAAATTGGCTCATAACTAATTTGCTGCTGGATTTGCTCGGCAAATAGCTGATGAATTTGTGGTGATTTACTGTGCGCAATAGGGTTACCAAAGACCGCCAGTTTCAGCATGTGTAAACCTCTTTTGAAAGTTTAAATAAAGCCGCAATCATACCACCGAACTAATGCACGAAAGACCTTAGGCTTGTTATGGCAATTAATTTCCCATACCATGCGCACGCCACATAAGCGGTTTAATACTCTATTTAAGGCCTTTATGGAAAGTTTTTGTTTATGCCCAACATTTTTCGGGCAATCCCACCTAGATTATCAGCGGCTTTGCTGACCACCTCGTATTGACGACATTTGTCCCCCTTTAATGTTCGTTTCTAGGTAGTTACAGCTAAGCCTGGAGACACAGTATGAGCATCACCCACGAAGATATTGCGCTGGTCATCAGCGAGTCTATCCAAGACAACCAATTCGACAGCGCGCTTGAGCTGCTTAAAGGTTTGCGTCCGGTGGATATTGCCGATGCTATAGAATTAGTTGAAGCGAGTTTGGTGTGGCGTTTGCTGGAGCGTCTACCAAAGCGAGCAGAAATTTTTAGTTATTTGGACCCCGAACAGCAGGTCATTCTTTCGCGTCATTTTCCACGCGCTATTCTGGCAAAGCTGGTGGGTGAAATGCCCGCTGACGAGCGTACTGACATGTTTAAGCGCTTAGACCAAGAACAGCGCGACGCTCTGTTCCCTGTTTTGGCGCACGCAGAGCGTGAAAATATCCGCAAACTTTCTGCCTACCAAGAAGGCACAGCCGGCGCACTGATGACGTCCGACTATGCCATGCTCAAACAGGACATGACCGCCGCTGAAGCTATTAACGCACTACGGCTTGAAGCTCCAGATGCGGAAACCATTTATCACGCTTATGTGACTGACGAAGAGCGCACTTTGATTGGCGTAGTTTCGCTGCGTGATTTGATTTTGGCACATCCCGCCAAGCTGATTAAGGACTTAATGATTAGCGATTTGGTCAGCGGTCACGTGGATGATAACCAAGAAAATATTGCTAAGCGTATCGCGCGCTATGACTTAATTGCGCTACCTATTACCGACAATAACGGACACTTGGTCGGTATCGTCACCCACGATGACGCGATGGACGTTGCTAGCGAAGAAGCCACCGATGACTTCCACAAATCTGCTGGTGTAACTACGTCTCTAGGTAATATGAAACAAGCCAGTATCAGCTTGCTTTATCGTAAACGCGTATTCTGGTTGGTGTTGTTAGTCTTTGGTAACTTGTTTTCCGGTGCAGGCATTGCTCACTTTGAAGACATTATTGCCGCCAACCTAGTACTGGTATTTTTCTTGCCCCTTCTGGTCGATAGTGGCGGTAACGCAGGTTCACAATCAGCCACCCTGATGGTGCGTGCTCTAGCTACCGGCGAGGTCGTGATGAAGGACTGGTTTGTGCTACTTGGACGAGAGGCCTTGGTAGCACTTGCTTTAGGTGGCACCATGGCGGCGGCGGTATCTGTACTAGGTTACATCAGGGGCGATGAGATGGTTGCTTTGGTGCTGGCATTGAGCATGGTCACTATCGTCATGATTGGTTGTGTCATCGGCATGAGCTTACCCTTTGTATTAAACAAAATGGGTTTTGACCCAGCCAGCGCGAGCGCGCCCCTAATCACCTCCGTCTGCGATGCTACGGGTGTGGTCATTTATTTATTTATTGCATCACAACTGTTAAGCAACCTAGCTGGAGTTTAATGCAGTAATACCGGGGGATTGGTTTTAACACATGACTTTTTTGCAGAGCTCAACCATTACTGTAGAATGCTCGCTCTGACTTAAAGGAGTTATTATGCACACACCCACGCAACGCAGTGGGACTATAAACCCCCCTGTATTTTATACCTCTGCAGCAATCATTATTGCTCTGGTACTGTTCGCCAGTATCGCGCCTGACTTTGCACAAACATTCTTCGGCGCTATCCAAGATTGGATTATGGAGAATGTCAGCTGGTTCTATGTGCTCACCGTCGCACTGATCTTGATTTGCATTACCGTGCTGGCTGTTAGCCGTTTTGGTGATATCAAACTCGGACCTGATCATAGCCAGCCGGATTACAGCAACAGCAGTTGGTTCTCGATGCTATTTGCCGCCGGTATGGGTATTGGTTTGATGTTCTTCGGTGTGGCCGAACCGGTCATGCACTTTCTTACCCCGCCCGTTGGCGACCCCAATACCGTAGAAGCCGCCAAAGAGGCGATGAAGCTGACCTTCTTCCACTGGGGTCTGCATGCTTGGGCTATTTACGCCATTGTCGCGTTGATTTTAGCTTTTTTTAGCTACCGTCACGGCTTACCCTTGACCCTACGCTCTGCGCTTTACCCGTTAATTGGTGATCGTATTTACGGCCCGATTGGGCATGCAATTGATATTTTCGCCATTATCGGCACCGTACTGGGCATTGCCACCTCACTTGGTTTTGGTGTGCTGCAAATCAACAGTGGCTTTAATTACCTATTCGACATCCCTGTGAATGTCACCGTGCAGGTGATTTTAATCATTGTCGCCACCAGTTTAGCCACTATCTCAGTTGTTAGCGGTTTGGATAAAGGCATTCGCCGCCTCTCTGAGACCACGCTAGTCTTAGCTGTTATTCTCATGTTGTTGGTACTGACGTTTGGGCCTACCGCGTTTTTGTTTAAATCCTACATTCAAAATACCGGTAGTTACCTGTCCGAAATCGTTAATAAAACCTTCAACCTCTATGCCTATGAGCCAACTGACTGGATTGGTGGTTGGACACTGTTTTATTGGGGTTGGTGGATTTCTTGGTCGCCTTTTGTCGGGATGTTTATTGCGCGGATTTCCCGTGGACGCACCATTCGCCAATTTATTACCGGCGTATTACTCGTACCCACTGGTTTTACGCTGGCGTGGATGACGGTGTTTGGCAACAGCGCCATTGATATGATCCTAAATCAAGGTATGACTGGGCTCGCCGATGTGGTCAGTGCCGATTCGTCCTTGGCACTGTTTTACTTCCTTGAGCACTTCCCGCTCAGCAGTATTCTGTCCTTGGTGGCCGTGGCTATGGTGATGCTGTTCTTTGTCACCTCGGCAGACTCCGGCTCGATGGTCATTGATATGCTGGCCTCGGGTGGTAACTTAAACACACCTATATGGCAACGTGTGTTCTGGGCTTCCTCGGTGGGTATCGTTGCTATTGCTTTGCTCATCAGCGGCGGTTTAAAAGCTTTGCAAACCGTGACGATCGCCAGTGCACTGCCTTTCTCTGTGGTGCTCTTAGCCAGTATGTGGGGACTCATTAAAGCCTTGCAGCTGGATGTCACCAAAAAAGAGTTACTGCGTTATCAGTCTGGGGGTGGCTCACGTTTAGGAGCTACGCCGCGCAGTTGGCAACGTCGTTTACGTAGCATGGTAAACTTCCCACGTCGTACACACGTTAAACGCTTTCTCGATGAGGTTGTTACCCCCGCTTGTAATGAAGTAGCCGACGAACTGCGCAAACAAGGCTTTACTGTGGAAGTGCGTAGCGCTGAGGGTGAGGATAAACGCGTACAGTTTGAAGTACAGCACGATGCTGAAGTTAACTTTCTCTATTGCGTGCGCCCGCGTGCGTACGTGCTGCCCGACTTTATCAATCAAGGTGATGAGGGCGATGAAGAGCGTGAAGAGCGCAAATACTTCCGTGCCGAAGTGCATTTGTTAGAGGGTGGACAAGACTACGATGTGATGGGTTGGACACGTGAAGAAGTCATTGAGGATATCCTTAATCAATACGAACAGCACATGCACTTCCTACATGTGGTGCGCGAGTAACAGAATAAACTCCGAACCAAAATGTCTAGTAATAAAAAGCCCCTCTAATTAGAGGGGTTTTTTATAGTGCTGACTCAGAGCGCTTAGCGTCTAACCAGCAGATACAGCGGCGCGACAAACACCGCAACTAAGCCGGCGATAGCTGCCGCAACACCCGCAACGACCAGATAGTCTAAAATATAGGTCACGTTGGCAAAGGAAGACTTGGTCATGCTGGGCACGAGCATAAAGCTCACCACCCACACCAGCACAGCAACCAGCAAAGCCGGTTTCATCGATGTGCACCAAGGCTGAGTTTTTTTGATTTGCGTGGCCACCATTAAACCGGCCCACACCACAAAAACACCCACGATCAAACCAAGGTTCATCAAGGCCAGTTCGTAAAACGTGTTAATAATCAGCCAAATCTCATACATATGCGTATCCCCTTATAGTCGGCCTTTAGCCACAGCCATGTAGCTGGGCTTGAATAAACGGTACTTGAGCAACCACGCAAAATAGCTGTCTTGCAGCGGTTGCACCAAGGGTAAGGATGGAGTCAGGTTATCTTTGTAATCAAACTCGACCAACAAAGCAGCACCTTCGCGCACCAGCAGTGGGCAAGACGTGTAGCCATCAAAAATCTGCTTAGGCTCTAATCCCTGCATGACGCTGAGCAGATTGTCCACGATAATAGGAACGCTCTTTTTCACAGTCGCTGCAGTTTTGCCTTTACCGGTGCCATTAATATCACCTGCGCCAAATACGTTGGCGTAACGCTTGTGCTGCAAAGTGCCAGGATCCACCTCAAGCCAGCCGCCACCTGCCATAGGACCTTCTTGCCACGCCAGTGGGCTATTTTTAACGGAGTCCGGCGCGCGCATCGGCGGTGGCACATGAATGAAGTCATAGTCTTCTTCAACGCGAGAGCCGTCAGCCAGCTCAAAGGTGGCACGCTGTGCATCAATATCAATACCCACTAACTTGCTTTGGAAATTGACCGGAATACCAATTTTCTGCCAGCGGTCCAGCACTTCCTGGTTAATCACCGGTACGCTGAAGACTGTCGTACCCGCTGAGTGGAAGGTAATCTCTGAATCGGCGAGGGTGCCGGACTGTTCCATACGGTTGGCGAGCATAAAGGTCATTTTTAAAGGCGCACCAGCACATTTAATCGGTGTTCCGGGCAGCGTCATCAACGCCTTACCGCCCTTCTTGCGAAACTCATCCATGGATTTCCAACTGGCTTCTGCCATTTCTGGGCTGTGATATACAGACGTCAGCCCTTTGCTGCCAATGCGCTTTTCATCCATGCCTTCAATTTGGTTGTAATCAAGGTGCAGACCCGTAGCGACCACCAAAAAATCATATTTTAGAACTTTGCCAGAATCAGTAAT
>SMER01000535.1_pt1 | contig 10547 bp, 11 predicted proteins | sample 2456411 | NCBI WGS metagenome assembly SMER01 (sample SAMN10132597, study PRJNA489261) | soil metagenome | isolation source: day1 antibiotic-silt loam soil ammended with raw manure from dairy cow... | place: USA | collected 2015-05-01 | reverse complement strand
GGATGTATATATTGTAAAAGATTTCATCGAAACCATCAAGCCACATCAAATGTTTGTTGCTGGAGACTTGGCCGATCCACACGGAACGCACAAAGTATGTTTAGATGCAATATTTGCCGCTGTTGACTTAATGAAAGAAGATGAGTGGATGAATGATTGCCGCATTTGGATGTATAGAGGAGCTTGGATGGAGTGGGAAATTGACCATATAGAAATGGCAGTACCTCTTTCTCCCGAAGAATTACGCTCTAAAAGAAACGCTATTCTTAAACACCAATCGCAAATGGAGAATGCTCCATTCTTAGGAAACGATGAGCGCTTATTTTGGCAACGATCTGAAGATAGAAACAGAGCCACAGCGCATCTTTATTGGAAACTAGGTTTGGCATCGTACGAAGCAATTGAGGCATTTGTAGAATACAAACCATTGTAAATTTAGTTGAAAAAGATTCTCTTGCTCTTACCTATTGAAGATAGAATAAGGAGAACGGATAAATATAAATACGCCCTGAATTTTGAACTCAGGGCGTTTTTTTATGTCAGAGTAATGGAAAATAATTGAGGCTGATAGAAGATGTTTTCTTATTTCTCATCCTGGTCATTAAAGGGTTTCAATATGTTCACTTGGTATTTTCTTTCTACTCTTCAAGATGATTATAGTGATTATATATACTCCAACTATTGCGAATGGTATTGCCACAAATCGATGTTCTGGAAAGAGATACCATAATACCATCACAGTAATAGTTCTGACTATTGCATGAAACAAACCTACCCAATGTTTGATGATCCAAGAGAAAGGAACCCACATCAATCCTGTAAGTATTCCAACTGTTAAGGGCAATGAGGAGTAGTCGATAAGAAAGAATGGAATGGCAATTGAGTAGACTAATAGAGCTTGCACTACAGTAAACATGAAAAGTTGATCGAATTCGTTCTTTGGTTTCGTTTTGTCAAGAAAGTTTTCACCTGTAAACTTTGATATAAACATTCCCAAATAGACAATACTGCCAGTGGCGATAAACAAGGTCCACACCACATATTGAATGGGTAGGAATAACCCCGCAATGCCAATTACAGACCAAGCAATTAGTCCAGCTAGTGGAGTTGCTAGGAAGTTACTATTAGCAAAATCAATTCGTTGTTGTTGTAGTGTTCTTTCAGTTGGATTCATTTAGTTTATTGATTAGAAACTTGTCAAATTATAGCGTATTTAAAAACCAAAACCATCAATCACATGCTCCTCTTTCTCTTCATGCACTAGCTCAATTGTTTGTTGCTCTTTCAATCCTTCCACATAAATGGCTTTGAAAGGAACGGCAGGGCAAACATATTCGCAACCTCCACAACCAACACAAATAGAGGGTTCGATATGAGGAATGGTGAGTGCTCCCTTGTAAGGAACCATGCTCACAGCTTGTGTGGGGCAATGTTCGGAACATGCGCCGCAACTTGTTTCGTCGTAATAGACAATGCAGTTTTCAATAATGAAATTTACTTGCCCCATTTGCGTGTGATGCTTCTCGTCTTTGGTAAGTGGTAATATCGCTCCTGTGGGGCAAACATCGCCACAAACAGTGCAATCGTAACTGCAGAAGCCATGATCGAAATAGAGCTTTGGTTGCATAATTCCACCCAATCCATATTCAAAAAGGGCAGGTTTGATGACATGCGATGGGCATTTGGTAACACATAGATGGCATGAGATGCATTTTTGCAACAATCTATCTATGTTTTGCACACCAGGAGGGGCTATGGGTTGTTGGCGTTTAAGTTCGCGTTTCAACGAGAAACCAGTTGTTGTTTGTGCAAGCAGACTGGTTGCAGCCATACCAGTAGTGAAAGTTGACGAGAGGAAGCGTCGTTTGGATTGATTGACATCTACTACAATTGCTTCTTTAACGGAAGCCTTTTTACTCCAAATTGTTTTGTAATGCATTGCGTCTCTTTTGCATGCTTCCACACAATTAAAACAATTGATGCAGCGACTATAATCGACAATCAGTTTCTTTGAATCGATACAAGATGCTTTGCATTTCATAGCACATAGGCCACAACTGTTGCATTTCTCGTTGTCGAACTGAACTTTGAAAAGAGAATAACGACTAATGAAGCCTAAAACTGTTCCAACTGGACAAAGTGTGTTACAATACGTACGACCATTGCGCCATGCCAAAAGCCCAACACCTACTAAAGTGAAAAGTGCTATGAATGTTGAGAAAACACTGAGTGAATAGATGCCTACTCGAAAGAATGTGTAGTTATTGAATTGCGTAAAAATTGATTCCAGCAGATTGTTGCCAGCTAAATAGACTGGTCTGAAAAGATGTGTAGCTATGCGACCATAAGCTCCATATGGATCTAACAGTCCTACTAAAAAAGTAAAGCCAAACAAGAAAGCAACAAGAACGAGTAGGAGAGTAGTCCACCTCAGAATTGTTTTGGCAGGACTGTATGTATATCGCTTTTTGCGTTTCACTTTTTTGGATAGCCATGCGACAATGTCTTGAAAAATGCCCATTGGGCAAATGCTGGAACAATAGACACGGCCAAAAACAAAAGTTAGCAGCACCAAACTCACCAGAATAATTACATTGAGAGAGAGCAAAGCTGGAACAAACTGAATCTTTGCTAAGAAATGCAGACTCTGTGGCAGTAGCTCTCTAAAATCTAGAAAGTAGAGCGTTATTAAAGAAAACAGTGTGATAGAAAGGGCTATGCGTATTTTTCTAAGCATGAGTTATTGAATTTTTTTTTCAGTAAATGAGCATATAATGAATTACTTCCTTGTTGAAGAAAGTGGAATGTTATTGTATAAGAATGTTTTATCTTTTAACTTTTACTTATTAACTCTATATTCTTATTCTTTTAATATTCAATTTTTCCAAATCCATAGTCCCCAACTTCAGATCCTGCGCTTTACCAATGTGTGTTACTTTCTCCAATGGCATTTCTCTCACCTGGTTAAAGAAATTGGCAGCTGCTGTATCTACCGCTACAATATCTTGAGAGATAAACAATCCTTTTGAAAGTACTACATCACTCATCGATTTTCCACGAGGTCCGCTGGTTTTCATCAAACGATAGGCATCAACTATATTCAAAACTGCAGGTTTGTCATATGTGCAAATGTCAGCAATACATTGTTGTAGGTCGTTGGCATGAAAATAGCCTCGGTCCCACACAATTCCCATGTGGTTTTTCATCTACGATAGCTTGATGTATTTTAGTTGTCTTTAGGCTTCTTCCTTTTGGTAAGGAAACAGTTTTGAAATACGATTCTTGATCGGCAGGCATTACTTTCGCCCCTGCAGCTTTTGCAGCCTCTTCAATACCACTGTTGGCATAACATTTTCGCCAATTATCGCAAGTATGGTCAAATACTGTTACTTCTTTAGCACCTGCCTCAAAACATTGCTTGATGATTTCAGCAACTAGTTTTGGATTAGTGTTAGCAGCCATTTCCACAGGTTGATCCCAGCCAATGTTGGGTTTTACTACTACTTTGTCTCCTGGACTAATAAATTTCTTCATTCCACCCATTTCTGCTATCGCTTTGCGAAACATAACTTCTGGTTCACCTCCCATTATGGCAACAAGGTCGTATGATTGAGCTGCACTGTTAGAGTTGAAAGATTGAGTCAATAGACTCATAGCATCGCTCTCTTTTATAGTAAATGCTGCTCCGGTAAGTGCTACTGCTCGTAAAAAATTTCTTCTGTTCATAGTTGTAGGGTATTAAAGAATGTAAGTAGTAAGTCGTAAATTGTATGTATATAAATATACCTCTATATATAGGTTCTTGTCTTCTGTCTCTATTATCTTATAATTGTATTCGTAATCCTCCAAACACTGTTGTTTTGGGCATCGGATATCCTGCATTCATTTCATACTTTTCTCCCAAAAGATTCTCGCCTTTGGCAAAAAAAGTAAGTATCGAAGTTGCTTTATAGTTTACGCGCGCATTCCATAAGTTGAAACTCATAGTTTGCTCTTTGGGTTGCACTGTTGTATATAAATTAGAAATAACTTGTATCCCAGTAGAAAAACTCCATTTCTCTTTTGTGAAACTACCCCCAGCATACAACTTATGTTTTGGTGCACCAACAATGGCATGCTTCATATCTAAATAGCTATAATTAGCTGATAGGTTGAATGATTTAGATATCTGATACTTTGAACTAACTTCCACACCTTTGTTTTCTACTTTTCCGCTGTTTAAGTTGATTGGTTTGCCCTCTATAAAATTTGTTTGGATCATATTGTCACCATTGATATAGAAAACATTCAATCCTAATGACAATCTGTTTTGCAGAAAGTTTTGTGTGTACGAAACTTCGTAGTTCATCAATTTCTCTGGTTTCAAGTCAGGATTTTGAGGAGGAAACATGTACATTTCTCTAATTGTAGCATTGCGGAAACCTTTGCTTACCATTGCTTTCAATACATTGCTAGAAGTGGGTGAGAAACTGACACCTATTTGAGGTATCCATTCTGCACCATTTGTTTCGTGATAATCTAGCCTAACACCTGCATTGAGCCATAGTTTGTTAGAAAGAAGAGCTTGTTGTGTATGTACATATCCAGCTACTTCATATAAATGGACATCGGCAAGTGATTTATCCTCTCTTTGGTCAGTGAATTTATTCCAGGCTTTTCCTCCAAATCGTTGTAAGTCAATGCCTGTTGTTGTATTATTGTTTCTAAAAAGAGAATAGGACTGATGTGCTGAAAGTCCCATCATCTGGTCGGTTGAATGAAAACGATAGAGTAGAGGACTCTCTCCCGGTTTGTATCCATCATTAATCTCGTGTGCACCAAAGTTGTAATAAAGCTTCAAAGCTCCTGATGTCTTTTCAAAATCATTTTTAAAAGCTGCTGACACTGTGCCTCGTGTTACATTGGCATCATTGTCATTAATTCCAATCGTAACAATACCAGGATTAGAGCTTTTGGTAGATGATAAATTTAGATCGATGTAAGAAGTCCAATTTGAGTTGATCTCATATCCCACTTTTCCTTGACCATTCAATTGTTCAAAGTCCATGTTATCACGATGCCCATCCGACCTATTATATCCGATATTGAAGTTAGCGTGTAAAGCATTTTTTCTACTCATAGCAGAGGCTTCTGCACTTAGAGTGTTGTAGCTCCCATACATTACTTGCGCTGAGGCCTTATTTACGTCGGTTTTGGTTTGGTCTGTAATAATATTTATTATCCCTCCCATAGCATTAGAGCCATAATACATGGAGGCAGGACCTCTTATAACTTCAACTTTCTCTGCCATCAGTGATTGATAACTATCGGCAAGTGGATGGCCCATTAGTCCCATATATTGCGGATTGCCATCAATTAAGACTAAAACTCCAGCCGTAGGAGCTCCACCAATTCCCCTTACATTCATTCCGCCTGCAGCACCTGCAGCAACACCATAGCCCATTACGCCACGCTGGGTTATAAATAGTCCAGGCACTTCTTCACTCAAAAGCGGAAGAAGTGAGGTTGTAAGTCTACTTTTAATTTCCTTATTGTTTATCACTGAGATGCTCATGGGCAAATGACGTATACTAATAGTACGTGATGTACCTGTTACAATAACTTCGTCAAGCTGAATGCTATCTTTTATAAGTAGTGTTTGTTGTGCATTTGATTTGAATGCAAAACTAAAGCAGAAATAGAGTATTAAAACAAGTTGAACTTTATATCTTTTCATATAATCCACGGAAAGCGGAAACAAGCTTCGTCGTATAACGAATAATCTGCTTCGCCATTCACTGCAAATGTTTTAACTGTTGCAGCATCTTGTAAAAGAGTAACTGCTAACTTTACGGTGGCGCCAGTCTTCACACGGTCTTCGACCAAAAGAATGGTTTTGTTTTTGAAGTCGAAGTTAATCGGTTCTAATAATTGAGGAGTGTCGAATTTAGGCTTTTGATTGGGGTCGCGTAAGTTTATTTTCAATAAGTTCATTTCTACATTGAGACGTTGGTTGATAATTGCAGCAGGAATAATTCCACCGTTGGCAATCGCCACCACCATATCAAAGTTTTCTTCAAACTTGATATCTTTAAACTTTTGCAATATTTCTTCAAAAGATTTGGTTGGGAGCATAGGATTTAATATTAAAGGATTGGGGTAAATGAATGCGAAATTAAAGAATTAATAACGCTTCATAAACTTCAACACCAAGTATCCACCTATAATTTGAATTAGAATACCAGGGAAACCTAAGCGTATGTCTTGCAGGGCGATATGTAGGTTTTGTGTAAGTATCCATTCAAATGCTGTACCAACAAATTGGTATGCAAAAACAGCCAATAGAACTCCTAAAAAAGAAACTTTGCCAAAATATTTTGCTGCTAAGCATGCTGCAAGAACCAACACAACTGATTTAATCATGATTGCTGGAAGAACTGCTACAGGGGGCATTCCGAAAAAAAGCGAATTGATTAAAGGTGATGAAATTGCTGTGAGCATACCCACAAAAAGGCCGTATTTATATGCGGCAATGAGGGTGAAAAAATAAATAGGCAGGAATATCAATCCACCTTGCGGAATTAAATGCGCCAATTGAGGAAATACTAAATTGCCTAATACAAAAAGAGAAGCCAATACATAGGTTTTGGAGTTACCAAGGCTCAAATAATTAAGTTTTGCTGTTGTGATCATAGAGATAGGGGTTATTAAATAATTACACAAAGTTCTCAGACTATATATAATGTATGAGATTACACAAAAATAAGCAATTTATTGAATTACTAGTAATTTAATAGACCTTATTTGCTCAATAGTTAGTAGATGTTGCATATTTATTGTTGTATTTTCAATAATCAACCAAACCAAATTACTATCTTTGAATTAATCTTATAAAAATGAATAGTATGATAACTCTACCATCATTGCCTGTGGATAATACTAATAGAGTAGCATCAGGCTTAACCAGAAGTAAGGCATGGAATTTATTGTTGCAATATAACAAGGAGCCTTTTCATCTGCATCATGCACAAACTGTGGAAGCTGTGATGCTCTATTTTGCACGCTCATTGGGCTACGAAGATGAAAGTCTTTTTTGGGGTTCAGTTGGTTTGCTTCATGATTTAGATTTTGAAATGTTTCCAGATCAGCATTGTATTAAAACGAAAGAGATATTGGAGCAAGAGCATGTAAATCCAGAATTGATAAGGGCCATAATGAGCCATGCATATGGTATGCGGAGCAACACCCTACCTGAGCATATGATGGAAAAAGTGTTGTATGCTACTGATGAACTTACGGGTTTGATTGGGGCAACAGTGCTAATGCGACCTAGCAAAAGCACGCTCGATCTGAAGGTGTCGTCGGTGAAAAAGAAGTTTAAAGATAAGAAGTTTGCAGCAGGCTGTTCGCGCGATGTGATTGCTAATGGTGCCGACATGTTAGGGTGGGATCTTGATCATTTGATAGCGGAAACCATTAAGGCTATGCAAGAAATGGAAATTGAAAATTCAAAAAATTAAACAATCCGCTTGCTCTCAATTGCTTTCACCCATTCTTTGTTCTTTTTACAAAAAGGACATTTTCCACCTTTTCCTTCAGCGAGAGTCAAAGTAAAACCACACAAACTACATGCATATATGTCTTCAACTTTTATTGTCTCCGATTTTTTAGACCATTCTTTAGGCCAAATGGGGAGTCCATGTTTGACATCAATGTCTTCATAGAATAGTATGCTTACATGTCCATTAGTTTCTAATATAGCCTCTTTCACTTGTCCTAAATGTTCAATATTCAATACTCTAAGTTCTGCAAAAAACTCATCCATGGCTAAATCTGTGTGATTAATAGATTCTAAAGCTGCATGTCCATTGTGAATTATATAAATAGCTTTACCTTCTAAAAAAGATTCAATTTTTTCTGATTTTGTAATTAAGTAGGTAATAATTTTATAGCTTATGAGTACTACTATAAATACAACAGTTGCCTGAAGTATTCCTATCTCTTTGTATATCATTGGATCGCCTGCTGCAGAACCTAAGGCAATTATCATAACAATTTCGAAAATTGATAATTGTTTAATACTTCTTTTACCTGTAAGTCTCAGTAAAATAAGAACTAAGATGAACATTATAAAGGAGCGAAATGCAATTTCAAGTAGAAAAAAAATTCCTTCCTTACCAACAAGTAATTCATACCAATTCATATGATATTATCCATTAAGAATGAATCCTCCATTAGGGTGTAATGTTTGTCCAGTGAGATAGGAGGAATCATCACAAGCAAAAAACAAGAAACAAGGAGCTACTTCATTGGGTTGACCAGCTCTCCCCATAGGAGTGTCACTACCAAATTTTGCAACTTGTTCTTCATCAAAAGAAGAAGCAATTAATGGAGTCCAGATTGGTCCAGGTGCAACAGCATTAACACGTATTCCTTTTTTAACAAGGCTTTGAGACAAGCTACGTGTAAAAGCTAAGATTGATCCTTTTGTGGCAGCGTAATCCATTAAATGATCGCTACCTCTATAGGCGGTAATGGAAGTAGTATTAACAATAGTATTACCTTTCTTTAAATGTGGAACAGTAAACTTTGACATCCAAAAGCAAGAGTAGAAATTGATTTCAAATGTTTTCTTTAATTCTTTTGTTGAAATATCTTCAATAGTATCATTTTCCCAATGCATTCCTGCATTGTTTATAAGGATATCAATTTTATTATATTCTTTGAGAGTTTTTTCAACTGCTTTTTCACAATTTATCTCTTTAGAGATGTCAGTCTTTATGAGCAAACATTTCTGTCCTTCATTCTCTACGTCTTTTTTTGTATCATTGGCATCTTCGTCTTCACTCAGATATACTATTGCAATATCTGCACCTTCACGTGCAAAAAGTATAGCTGTTGCTTTGCCTATCCCACTATCTCCACCTGTAATTAATGCTACTTTTCCTTTTAATTTATCGCTACCTTTGCTTTTAGGATTGTGGTCGGGTTCAGGATGTAAATTTGTTTCTTTACCAGGGCGGCTCTGTTTTTGGTTTGGTCTAATTTTTTCTTTTTCTGCCATAATATTCTATTATTAGTTACACTTTTTGAATATATAGTGTATAACAAATAGAAATCTAATTTTGTTATTGGATAGAATTCAATTATTCAAAAAAAATATCTTGAAAGTGTGCGCTAATATACATTTAATGACTTATTCATATAAAGCTATTCTGAGTTCAATGCTTTAGAATATGCCGTTATCACTCTTTCTCTAGCAAATTTGTGTTCCACAATAGGTTTAGGGTATTTGCTCGTTCCCAATTCGGGAACCCACTTTTTTATATATGTAAGGTCTTTATCAAACTTTTCTGTTTGTGCCGATGGACTAAACACTCTGAAATAGGGAGCTGCATCGCATCCACTAGCTGCAACCCATTGCCAGTTTCCATTATTTGCCGACAGGTCATAATCGTCGAGTTTCTTGGCAAAGTAAGCTTCTCCCCAAGACCAATCTATGAGTAAATGCTTGCATAAAAAACTCGCTGTAATCATTCGCACTCTGTTGTGCATAAAGCCCGTTTGGTTCAGTTCTCGCATTCCAGCATCAACAATGGGATAACCTGTTTTCCCTTCACACCATCTTTGGAAACCTTCTTCGTCAATACGCCATTCAATATACTCGTATTTTGATTTGAAAGGCTTATTTTCAACATGCGGGAAATGATATAGTATTTGCATATAAAATTCTCTCCAAATCAATTCTCCCAACCAAGTTTGATTGTGTTGAAGAGCAAAAGCAACACATTTGCGAATACTTATTGTGCCAAATCGCAATGCTGTAGCCAGTCTTGTTGTGCCTTGCACTGCCGGATAATCTCTCTGTTTGTCGTAGTCATCTATAATCCGAGTATTCAATTGTGGGGTAGTATAGATTATGTTAGTCTTCTCAAAACCAATGTCTTCTAACGAGAGAATGTCTGAATTGCTTACGTGTAATAGATTTTGATAGTTGGGACTATATGTTTGATAATCGTCAGCATTTATCTTTTCTTTCCATCTTTTAGAGTAAGGTGTGAAAACAATATAGGGGGTATTGTCTTTTTTAAGAATCTCATTTTTGTCAAAAATAACTTGATCCTTGTAGGCTTTAAAAGGAATGTTCTTTGCTTTAAAGAAGTTGAATATTTCAGTATCTCTCTCTATGGCTTTTGGCTCGTAATCGCGATTGCAGAAAACAGCCTGAATGTCATACTCTTCTTGCAAGGATTTAAAAATATCAAACGGTTTGCCGTGAAAAGTTTTCAGGACAGAATTGTACGTTTTTAGTTTTTCATCAATCGCTGTTAGTGCTTGATGAATGTAATCTACTCTGCGGTCGTTCTTGTTTTCCAGCTTATTTAAAATATCGGTGTCAAAGATAAAAAGGGGTAATACGGGATGACCTGATTCAAGAGCGTTGTATAATCCCACATTGTCTTCTATACGCAAATCGCGTCTGAACCAAAATATGGAGATTTTATTTTTCATTTTCAAATGGACTTATTTTATTGTGTTCTACCCAAATAAGCTTAGAAGTGTCGTAG
>SMER01000279.1_pt1 | contig 10567 bp, 6 predicted proteins | sample 2456411 | NCBI WGS metagenome assembly SMER01 (sample SAMN10132597, study PRJNA489261) | soil metagenome | isolation source: day1 antibiotic-silt loam soil ammended with raw manure from dairy cow... | place: USA | collected 2015-05-01 | reverse complement strand
AAATACTTAGTATAGAGAAAACTGAATTGTCTGAGTTTGTTTTGTTTACTAAAATAAGTGGAAAATATTTAATAAAGGAACGTTTCTATTCACTAATTGTTCAAACGAGGATATTTTTTAAAGTGTTGGTAACAGGTGTGGCGGATAGTCAAAAGTAAGATTTAAATGATCTTATAGATAAATAATTTCACACATCATATTGTGTTGAAATATCTATGTGTGGATATATTTTTTTTTCAATATGGTTAAATCCCATATTATGAGGTTGTTAATTTTTTTCTTGAAAAACATTTCAACAAAATGTTGATTTTAAATCATATTCTTTGGTAATATGGATTCTTTTCTTTATCATTGCAATTCAATTAGTATAACTGAATAGATAGTCATTTATTTCTGTATTTTTAAGATGTCCCATGGGCACATTTCCATCCGGGTGATAAGCTGCAAGCAAGACTTCTTCACCCGTGTGACCACCAGTTGTAAAACCAAAGCACATTCTTGAATTCATTATATTGATAATATTGTGTGTCAAGTTTGGACTATTTGCAATTTCCATGTAGTTTCCTTCTTTATAGTTCTTAGAAGAAAGTAAACTTTTCAACTCTTCATCGGTAAGATCAATATTGGTGTGCTTTTTGAATTCAGCCTTCATCTCTTCAGGTTTTACATTTATCAATTTCTGCTCAATACCCGAAGCTGTGAGTTTGTAATTAGAAACTTCTCTAAATAGTTCTTCTAAGGTTAGTTTATCATACCCTTTACATTCGGCTTTTCCAATTGTAAATCCACTATTACCATGGTCAGAAAGAATTACAACAACAGTTTCGCCATCTTTCTTGGCAAATTCAATAGCCTTACCCACTGCTTCGTCAAATGCAAGGTATTCTGTAATAATCCCTACAGGATCGTTACCATGAGCAGCCCAGTCTACTTGACTGCCTTCTACCATTAAGAAAAAGCCATTCTCTTTCTTAGAAAGAATGTCAATTGCTTTCTCTGTCATTTCTGACAATGAAGGAGTCACTTCAGGATCACGATCTAGATCGTATGGCATAGCTCTATCTCCAAAAAGTGCCCAAAGAGGATTGTCTCCACTGTAATTAAGCATTGCATCCTTATCATTCTGAATGAGTGTAGTGCCATCATTCTGAAAATGCTGTTTGATATCATCAGTCAAAATGCGATTTCCACCACCAAACATCACATCCAAATTCTGGTAGGCCATTTGAGGTGCAAGAGCATTATAGTTTCCTCTGTTGTAATGGTGTGCTGCACAGTCTGCAGGTGTTGCGTGAGGGAACTCGCAAGTTACAACTAATCCGGTTGCCTTCTTATTTTCAATTCGTGATGCTTCAAGAATTGTAGCTAATGGCTGGTAGGCCATTGTAGAATCAACAGGGTATAAATCGTTTCCCGGATCGTGAACAGGATAGGTGGATACATAACCACTACGCGAAGGTATGCCCGTCATGTAGCAAGATGTAGTAGGTGCAGAGTCACCAATGGGCGCATTTGAAGAAAATGTGGATACAGTTCCTGTAAAGTAGGGATCAATATTTAGATTATCACCCATATTATTATAAACTTTGTACCATCGAGCTGCAGAATATACTCCAATGGATGTACCATCAGGAATCATAAGTATTACATTCTTCACTGGTTTTACTTCTCGAGCAAAGGTTAACGATGCGAGAAATATAAATAGCAAAAAGAGATTTGTTTTTTTCATTTGTAATTTATTTTAGTTATTCAATTTTGCAAGTCCTTATTAACTTACTTACGTTAAGTCTAATATTAGTTTTATAATACCATTAATATAGCCTATCTGTTGTAATGAGATACTTCTTTACTTGGACGTAAAGGTAATTACATTAGCTACGCCACGTTCTCCTTCGTGATCAAATATTTTATTGTCACTTGGGAAGTTTACGACTCCAAGGTTCTCAACCCATGCGGTTGACGAACCTCCACCATCTAAGTTCATTGCTTCTCTACATCCTAAAGCTTGCATTAGCAGTGTAACTTCATTAATTGTCATGCCTTCTGCTTGAGTGTTTCTTCCATCTACAACAACCGCTATCAAGCGATTTCCATCTGCTATCCCAACAGCGGTTCTTGGATGTTTATTTGTATTAAACTTCTCATCAAAAGTTGTTTATTAATTAAATAAATCTCTTTTTTGCAAATATGTGGCCAGTTCTTTTATCCTATCGGTCTGTATAATATTCACCTGATTTTTGATGTACCAATCATACACATCAGGATTTTCAAGCGCTTCATCATCGTGATTACCTGCATTATGTTCATACCATAGTGAGTTAACCCAAACACGAATATTCTGTTTGCGTAAAAGAGAGAAATCGATGAGGTGTTCTTCCGTTTCACCTACGGTAAACTCGAAACCATACGGTTTGTAGTGCTTAAGGAAATCGTTAATCATCTCCCAACTCTTTTCTTTTCCGGTATTTTCTAGGCGGATGATTGGCATAAATACAATTTCATCTTTGATGTCACCATACATTCTGTTAAAAGTTGCGTAGTCGGTTCCTCCTTTAAACAACACTTCGTCCAGCATCTCATACTTTTGCAGCAACGGATACACCATCCCGATATAATTGAAACCCTTGTCCAGGTTCAGGAATATTTTTCCTTTTGATATTTCGAGAACCTCCTCAAGTGTTGGTACACGCATACGTGTAGCATGTCCCGCTCCGTCGCGGAGATAGAGATTTTTAATCTCTTCAAGGGTAAAATCTGACGGAGCTCCTTTACCGGTGGTGGTACGGTCAATCGTACGGTCGTGCATCAGGATCAGGACACTGTCTTTGGTCAGGGCCAGATCAATCTCAGCCATATGTGCACCAGCTTCAATGGCTTTCTTTATTGCCCAGAGAGAGTTCTCCGGTGCTTCACGCCAATTGCCGCGATGAGCAACGATCATAACCTTATCCTCGGGGAAGTTCGTAAGTGAAAAGTTATGCTGGGCTTTTGTTGATGTAACAACTACCAGCATACCACAAATTATGAGTAATATTATTCTCTTCATCATTTTCATCTGTTTTGTAAGTAACTTTTGAGTAGCAATGGTTTGTGTGTAAAGATAATATTTGCACCTTTATCTATCAGCCATCCAAAACTGTTTTCCGGATCTGTTTCAGCCAACTTGTCCCCATGTCCGGCACAATCTTTGTCCTGAATTGCATTGAACCAGATACGATATTTCTTCTTCAAGTCCGGAATTTTATTTAACAATGGGTTGTTTACTTCAGAAAAAACAACACTGACCACCGGCATATCAGGCATATTGAGCAGATAATCATCAAGAAGTCTATCAGCATCCTCTCTGTCAGCAGGAATTACCGGTATAAAGATGATGTGCTCCATATAATCGCCAAAGATCGGTTTAACCTGGTCATAGTACGTTGTACTCCTGAAGATTGATTGCTGCAAACATTCATGTTGTTGCAGCATGGGTAAGATATCATTTGTGAGGCCTCTCCACTTGTCCACCTGTATCAAAATCTCTCCTTTCACAAGTGTAAGCACCTCTTCAAAAGCAGGTACCCTTTCCTCTGTAACATTTCCATTGTCATCTTTCAGGTAAAGTGATTTAATCTCTGACAGTGTCATATCGGAAACTTTCCCACTACCGGTTGTGGTTCTATCCAATGTCTGATCGTGCATCAAAATCAATTTACCATCCTTGGTCTTGTTGAGATCAATCTCCACAATGTCCATCCCAAGCTCAATGCTTCTCTGAATGGTAGCGAGACTGTTTTCCGGTAATCGATCTGTCTCCACCCCTCTGTGCGCACAAATCATGATTCGTTGATCAGAAGGATTGTTTAACGATGTGAGTATTCTTGCCAGATTACCGGTCGGAACAGGCTCAGGGGCTATAACCGTTTGTTGTGGTATATTTGTTTGTTCCGGGTGTATCAGACCTGCAATGGTTGCTTCTCCACAACTGACAAACAAGAGTGTGAGAAACAGTGATAAGAAACTAAAGTTCATTTTTGATTTCTTCATATTCTGGTGATTATTGGATAAAAAAACACTTTACTGCCTGATTACTTCAAACAATAAAGTGTTTTATAATCATATTATATCAGAATGATAATCCATCACTCCATCCCGGATTCTGGGTTAGCTTACCTCCTGTCAATACCCTTTCGCTCGCAGGTATCGGCCAAAGATAATCACGCCCCTCATTCCAGTCCATTTTCTGTTCAATCAATGCTGTCACAAAACCGGAAGTGCCACTCGATAAAAAGATATCGGCATTCAGTTTCATTTTCTTACCACCAAATGAACCGGCTGCATCTTCGTAAATCAACAGGTCAGAAGTACCGTCACCATCCATATCATATTCCCCCGGACCAGGGAAATAGATCCCCTCAAAATTATCAGCAAAGGCAGCTCCTTCTTTCCAGCGAAGCAGATCCCACTGACGGAAACCTTCCATTGCCAGTTCTATTGTGCGCTCTCGTCTGATCTCAAGGATCACACCAGTGTGGGCACTTGTGGTTACACTGGGATAGTAAGCAACCATAAGCGGGTCAATACTGCCGTTGGCTGCAGCAAGAGACAACGAGGGCATCCCGGCACGTGTGCGCAGCTTATTGATACTGATGTCCAGGTCATTTTGCGTGATGGTTCCCAGCTCTGCTTTTGCTTCGGCATAATTGAGGAGAACCTCCGCGGAACGGAAATATGCAAAATTTATCACTCCCTTATTGGCACCATCATAAGCCTCTTCTGCAACAAACTTAATAGGTTGATAACCGGTATGAGAATTCATCAGGTTTACAGTAGGCGTAGTTTCTCCTGTCTGGATATATCCGGGTGTTAAAATTGTCTGAGCTAACCGTGGATCACGATCACTCACCTCTTCTGTAAACAATTTGGTCTCCCACCCTTCCTGATCGGTGTATGGGGTACCATCTGCCATCAGGTAGTGATTGACAAACCTGCGGGTGAATGCCTGCCGTGAATTTGAGATGTTGAACTGGATACCGTTCATCAGATTGGCTGCTGTGCTGTGCACTTTCCAAAGAATCACTTCGGATGTAAGGTTGCGGCTCTTGGCAGCATCGTTGAACAAAAATCTGTAAGGCTCTGAACCGGTGTTGTAGATACTGTACTGATTCGATTGAATAAATTCGGCAGAAGCATCCACGGCATGATTCAAGTATTTCTCAGAGTTGGAGAGACCATGATATTTTCTGAACGTTCCTTCATACAATGCAACCCTGGATTTCAATGCGAGGGCTGTCCATTTTGTCACCCTCTCAGCACTTTTGGTGGTGGGTAACATTTCAATGGCTTTATCCAGGTCACTGATGACCGAGTCCATAACCAGTGCACGATCATCTCTTGGTTGAAAGAGCAGTTCTGCATCGGCAGAAGTTAACACCTGATTGTACCAGGGAACATCACCATATCTGCGCACTTTATTGAAATAGAAATAGGCTCTGAAGAAGTATGCTACGCCATCATAACTTTTACGTACTTCCTCATCATCACAATTCGACGAGTTCTGGAGGTAATAGTTGATGGAACGTAACATAGACCAGCTCCAGCCACTCTCATCGAAGGGTGAGCGCTGTCCCATCATCAGATCTCCCAGTGCGTTATCAATATTGTCATCTGCATTCAGACCTGTGAGCGATTCAGCATTGTCAAACTGATTGTAAAAATAGTTTGTCCATAATTCCAGTTCACTTTCAGAAGAGAAAAATGTCTCGGGACTCATTGTGTCTTCAGGAATCCGGTCGAGATCACAACTGATCATCATCACTGAAATCAGAAATCCAAAAATAAGATATATTGTTTTCATATTGTATACTATGTTTTATTAAAATGTAATATTTACTCCTACTGAATAGCTTTTTGAATAGGAATAACCGACACCACTACCGTTATTATAGGTAGAAGATGTATTAGTCAGTTCGGGATCTACGGTCTTGCTGTTTTTCTTCAGTGCAGACCAGTAGAAGAGATTCTCGCCGGATGCGAAAAGTTTGATCTGCTCAATCTGATCTTTCATGAGTGGTAAGGTATAGCCAATTGTCATGTTCTTCAAACGCAAATAGGATACATCCTGAAGATAGCGATCAGTGACTACGCCCAGTGCTCCGGCACTATATGAGGCATAACCCCTTGGACGAGGAAAGTAAGCATCTGTGTTTTCGGGGGACCAGGTGTTGGTCAGAAAATCCTTATGAATGAATGACAACGAAGGGAAAGAGTAAGGTCCCCAGAAGTTGTAAGCAAGGTTAGCCGGAGACCAATCCTGTTTGCCTACACCCTGGAAAAATGCAGAGACATCAAATCCATTCCAGGATGCCCCTAGTCGGAAGGAATAAGAATAACGTGGTAAGCTGTTACCAATAATCCGTTTGTCACCAGGGTTTTCTACTGTACCGGCTCCTTCTGAAATCATATCATCTCCATTTAAGTCGATGAATTTCACATCACCTGCCAGGAGTTTATTGTCAGCTTTACTGCTATAGACCCTGTTGTTAACCGTCTTGTCATCAATCACCGACTGATAAGCAGCAGCCTCTTCATCTGTTGAAAAGAGACCAGCTACCTGGTAGCCCCATATTTCACCCATTGTCTGGCCCACATAATAGTCCGAGATCAGCTTATCCGGATTGTTGAATTTGGTAATCTTCGTAACATAGTCGCCCATAGATGCAGAGATGCTGTAGTCAAACGGTTTCTCATTGAGCAGGAACTGATCTCTCCAGGTGAGTTGTAATTCCCATCCGTTTGTTCTGAGATCTGCCGCATTTTCCTTGGGTGTGCGTGCTCCAAACACCGAAGGAAGAGTGAGTGATGGGGTAAGCATGTCGCGTGTATCACGGATGAAATAGTCAGCCGTGACATTCAGTTTGTTATTGAGGAATCCCATATCGACCCCAAAGTTATAGGTAGAAACGGTCTCCCATGTAAGAGAAGCAGAGATAGGGTCAGACACAGATGCATAATTGGCTCTGACATTCCCATCAAATGTATAATCCATGGTTCTGTCAGAGTAGATCTGATCAATATAAGAGTAATTGCTTACTTGCTGATTACCGAGGCTACCGTAGGAGAAACGTATCTTGGCATTGTCCCAGAAATGACTAAGTGGTTGCCAGAAATCTTCTTCACTTACACGCCATCCGGTTGATGCAGACGGGAAATATCCCCAACGATGAGAAGGTGAGAATCGTGATGATCCATCGTACCTGCCTGACATTTCAAAAAGATATTTTCCTTTATAATCATAATTCACACGTCCGAAATAACCGTGTGTAGCATTAGTGCTGATTGATTGCAGTATCTGTGCTTCACCGGTAGCCACACTGAAAGAGCTCAGATTATCATTCAGCAGGTCACGTTGAATCAATTCATTCTCTACACCTCTGAACTGTTCGAACTGGGTTCCCATGACAACTGCCAGATTGTGGTTTTCCCGGAAAGTGTTGTTGTATGAGGCAAAGAGATTGAAATTGTGCATATGACTTTTGTAAAGCACTTCTCTGTATTCATTGTAGATTGTGCCAGAAGTAAAGGTCTGAAATACATTCTCCTGCCGTGAGTATTCAAAAGGCATGTTGCGGTGTTTATTCAACCGGTCGTAATTTCTGTATGAATGTGACCCCGTTAACGAGAGACCATCGAGTAAAGAGATTTCAACCTGGTTTGTCAGAGACAGTTGATTGTTGGCTCTTGAGTTACGTGATGTGTTGGCTGTCAGGTAACCACCATGCCCTGCTCCGATGGGTGAATTGGCTGCCATTTGATTTGGGTATTGCATGACCGAGCCATCGGGATTTCTTGGGAGGAATGCCGCATTGATGTTCGATTGCAAGGAGTGGATTGTTTGCTGTTCATTTCTGAAACCGGCATACTTATAATTGTTCACATTGTAGTTTATGTTGTTTGAATATTTGAGCCACGATGTGAGCTGTGCATTGATCTTGGACCTGAACGAGTAGTTCTCATAATTGTCGGGATAAATCTTGAAAATCCCCTCCTGCTGCAGGTAACGTCCGCTTACATAGTAATCCATTTTTTCATTACCTCCTGTCACAGAGATGTTGTGCTCTTGTTGCGGACGGTCTTGCTGGTAAAAATAGTTGTACCAATCAAAGTTCCCATAATATTTATAACGACCGTTTTCATCTGCAATGGTCCAGGGTCGTTCCGGATTTTCCACCTTGTCGTTTTTTCTGTCAAGAAGCATTTGCATCTCATCGTCAGAGAAGTTCATCATATTTCGTCCCTGGTATACGCTGTAGAATTTATTGACGATATCTACATGGTCATATCCGGTTGTAATATAGTCATCAGAAGTCGTATTTCTGGATATCCCGAATCTACCGCCATAATTGATTTTTACTTTATCTGCGATATCACCTTTTTTAGTCGTAATGAGGATGACACCCGATGATGCCTTGGCTCCGTAGATGGCTGATGAGGATGCATCTTTAAGTACCGATACTGATTCAATATCGTTGGGATTGATCTGAGTCAAACTGGTTTCCACACCATCCACCAGGATCAATGGGTTCCCGCCATTGACGGATATCACACCACGAATATCGATATCATAACCCGAAGCAGGCGATCCCGTTCCAAATGAAATGTTCAATGACGGGTCTGCTCCCTGTAATGCTGATGCCGCAGATACAACAGGACGATTATTGATATCTTTTCCCGAGATGGATGAGACGGCTCCAGTCAGATTTACTTTCTTTTGCACACCATACCCCACAACCACCAATTCATCCAGCGTCTTAGTATCTTCCATCAAAGTAACTTCAATACTATTTTTTCCCTGAGTAGCCACCTCCTGCTCCAAATACCCAATATAAGATATCCGTAAAACAGCGCCTTCACTAACTTGAAGTGTGAATTTACCATCAAAGTCAGTTATTGTCCCATTGCTAGTTCCTTTTTCTATAATATTAGCACCAATTATTGTTTCGCCTTTTGCATCAACAATAGTACCAGTAATAGTTCTGCTTTGCTGTTGTGCTGTTTCAATATTCTCTTCATTCTTCTCATTGAGTTGTTTTTCAATATAAGAGAGAATAATATGGTTGCCTTCCATCGAAAAGTCTATATTTGAATCTCTTAAAACATGATTTAAGACTTCTCTAACAGTTCTGTTTTTGCTGTTCACAGAAACTGTTTTGTTGGTATTTACTTCGTTGTTGTAAATAAAGAGATAATCGGTTTGATTTTCAATTTCATTTAAAACCTCTTTTAGGTTGACGTTGTTTTTGTTGAGCGAAACTTTGGCATTTTGAGAATGGCCTGTTTCTGCTACAGAGATAAAAACACACGTAAAGAGAAGAATAATTGCTGTTCTCATAATCAGTAGAAAATGATTAAGGGATGTTTTTTTCTTTAAAACATCACACGATAAATTGTTTTTATTCATACATTTGTAAGTGTTTTAGAATTAATACGTTTGATTGGTTTTGACTGTATTGATTTAAACTTAAACCGGCAGATGTTCCAGCATTTGTCGGTTTCTTTATTATTGTAATTTTCTATCACATCATTGGCATTTTATTTTTAAGTGTTTTTTATAAGTATAGTTTGTTCTTCATTATCTCTTTCGTACGTAAAGTTGATGCTTTTTTGGAGTACTCTCAATGCATAGTCTATACCATCTGATTGGCGAAACTTACCAGTATAGGTATTATCAGGTAAGCAGTCGTCTTCTATTCGGATAGTAATATCAAAATATTGTTCTAGCACTGATAGTATTTCGTCTAGTTGTTTGTTTTTAAATGCTATCAAGCCTCTTCTCCATAAAAATTCGTCGTAGTCTACGATGTTATTTATTTCAAGTTTACCATCTTTGAAAATAGCTTTTTGTGTGGGATTTATATTTATAATTTCCTCCTTTGTATTTTTCAAATAAACACCAACTTTCCCTTCAAAAAGACTTGTCTCAAACTTTCCGTATTTTGAATAGGCTAATACATTAAAGGTTGTGCCGGTTACTTTCACACCTCCTTGAGTAGTATTTACAATAAAAGGATGTTTCTCGTCTGTGCTTACATCAAAATATGCTTCACCATCTAAATATACCTCTCTTTGCTTTTTAGAAAACTGGCTAGGATACTTAAATGTAGTATTGGCATTGAGCCAAATGGATGAGTTGTCGGCTAAAATCAGATTTATTCTTTGACCAGGGGGCACAATCACGGTATGTAGTTGATGAGATGCGTTTTGGTCTTCAATCTGTTTGTTGATAAGCAACCCGACAGTTGTAAAAAACAAAAAGATGGCGGCTACTTGTATAAACGAATTCCAAAATCCAATTTTTGGAGATTTAGTTTCATTTGCTCTATTTACTTCTGCACCTTTATTCAGAAGTAGTGAATCATACAATAATCGCTCTTGAAAAAAAGCAGCTTCATTCTCTTTGCTTGCTTCTATCCATTTTCTTATTTCCACTTCCTCTTGGTGAGTGGAGCTGCCTCTAAAAAATTTATGTATTACCTCTTTGTTTGTCATTTGTTATAGATTAAAGCAAGAATTTATCATTGCTTTG
>SMER01000318.1_pt1 | contig 10596 bp, 7 predicted proteins | sample 2456411 | NCBI WGS metagenome assembly SMER01 (sample SAMN10132597, study PRJNA489261) | soil metagenome | isolation source: day1 antibiotic-silt loam soil ammended with raw manure from dairy cow... | place: USA | collected 2015-05-01 | reverse complement strand
TGAATCTGTTTTTCCCTTAACGAGCCCGTCCGGGGCTCGATGCGGGCGCTGCGCCATCCATGGCTACGCTGGTCACAGCTCCAGTCCAGCTTGCGTTGAGCAATTGCGTGGTTAGCAGGTTTTGCGAGGGTCTCTTTTATGCTCACGATTTTAAGCCAGAAGCCAGAAGCCAGAAGCCAGAAGCCAGAAAGTCGAGTGTTAAGGGTGAGGTAGGCTCAGGTTATTTTTGCTCTGGTTCGTCAACGTTGTGCTGTTGTTGCTGCCAGAGTCTGGCGTAGTAACCGTTCTGTTCCAGCAATTCAGAGTGAGCGCCGCTTTCGACGATTGCGCCTTGCTCCATCACTAAAATGGTATCTGCATCGCGCACTGTGGATAAGCGGTGGGCGATGACTAATGTGGTGCGTTGGCGGCTGACTTCGTTAAGAGCGTCGAGAATCACTTGTTCGGAAATGGAGTCCAGTGACGAGGTGGCTTCATCGAGAATCAGTATGGGTGGGTTTTTTAGTAATACTCGGGCAATGGCCACCCGTTGCTTTTCGCCACCGGAAAGTTTCAGGCCGCGTTCGCCAACTTTGGTGCTGTAACCATCTGGCAGGCTTTGTATAAACTCGTCTAAGTTGGCTTGGCGAGCGGCATAGTGGACCTCTTCTTCGCTGGCGCTTGGGCGGCCATAGGCGAGGTTGTTGTAGATCGTATCATTGAACAGCACAGTGTCTTGAGGCACTACGCCAATGGCGGTGCGTAGGCTGTCTTGAGTGATCTGGCGTACATCTTGGCCGTCAATGCAGATGCTACCGCTGTTCACATCAAAAAAGCGAAATAATAAGCGCGCTAGGGTTGATTTTCCGGCACCGCGGAATGGTGAAGCTTACGCCTTTTAAAATCTCTCGATCAGGCCGGTAGCTAAAGTGCACATCGCGAAATGCGACTTCTCCTTGGCCGACGCTCAATGTTTTAGCGTCGGCAGCGTCTTCAATGGCAGATTTATCGCCCAGGAGGGCAAATAAACGCTCGACATTGACCAGCGATTGGCGGATTTCTCGGTAAACAAAACCCAGCGCGTTGAGTGGTACAAATAACTGAATCAAGTAGGCGTTGACCATGGTGAAGTCACCGAGAGTCATTTGTCCGCTGGCGACTTCGCGCACTGCCATGGCCATGATGACGATCAGTGAAACGCCAATAATAAAAGCTTGACCGGTGTTGAGTACGGCCATGGATAGGCGGTTTTTTAGTCGTGCTTGTTCCCATAGGTCGAGGCCGGCATCGTACTGTTCGGCTTCGAAGCGCTCGTTATTGAAGTATTTGACTGTTTCGTAGTTGAGTAAGCTGTCGATGGCGCGGGTATTGGACTGGTTATCACGGTTATTGGCTTCACGGACAAAGCCGGTGCGCCACTCGGTGACGCGGATGGAAAAGATGACATAGATGACTACTGACACCAGTATGGCGAATACGTAGCTGACGTTGAAGGCGACCAGTAAAATGCTGGTGACCATGACGATTTCTAGCAGGGTAGGGACGATATTAAACAGGGTGAAGCGCAGCAGAAAGCTGATGCCACGGGTGCCGCGTTCGATGTCGCGGGCTAAACCGCCGGTTTTGCGGTCTAGGTGAAAGGCCAGTTCGCGGTTGTGTAAGTGGCGGAATACGCGCAGTGATACTCGGCGCATGGCGCGTTCGGCGACGCGGGCAAAGATGGCGTCGCGCAGTTCGCTAAATAGTGTGCTGCCAAAGCGGAGTGCGCCGTAGACTCCGACTAATATCAGTGGAATCCATAGCAGCATGTCGACACCGCGGTTTTGGTCTAGGTAGTCGACGATGTATTTTAGGGCTATTGGGGTTGAGACGGTGGCGACTTTGGCCAGTACCAGCATGGTGACGGCTAGGAAGACGCGGCCTTTGTATTCTGCTAAGTAAGGCCAGAGTCCGGCGATGATTTTCCAGTTGGTTTTATGCTGTGAGGGGGCGTTGCTATCAGTGGAGGGGGGCACGGGTGTTCCTTTTTAGTGACAAAACAGCGGGCGTATGAGGTGACGCTGCAGCGCTGAGATCATTGATATGGTTAGAGTTTACCTTACCGCTCTTAAATAAGTGCACTTAGGCTGCTTGCGGTCTGGTTTTGTTAGCTGCGGGGTTGTGCGAGCTGTGCTGCGGCGGTTTTTCCCTTAAGGAGTCCATCCGGGGCTCGATGCGGGCGCAGTATCGGAGTTGAACCCTGGATGGGTTCATCGACGGAAGAACAGTTACAGCGCAGTACGACTAGCGCAGATATAAACAGCCAACCATATCCACACAAACCCTAGACACTAAAACTAGGGCTGTGCAGATAAAGGCTATGACTTAAGCCAGCATCCCACCATCAACGGTGAGTGTGGTACCTGTGGTGTAGCTTGAGGCATCGCTGGCTAGATACAGTACAGCGCCGGCCATTTCACTGGGGTCAGCCACGCGGTTAAGCGGGATGATTTGCAGAGCATGCTTGAGAATGGCTTCGTTAGACGTTAACGCCGACGCAAATTTAGTATCGGTTAAGCCGGGCAGTAGGGCGTTGCAGCGAATACCAAAGCTGGCGCAGTCTTTGGCGAAGGCTTTGGTCATGCTGATAACTGCAGCTTTAGTCACCGAGTAAATACCCTGCAGTTGCGCTGGTGAAATACCGTTTACTGAGGCCACATTAATAATGCTGCCACCGCCGTTTTCGCGCATCAACTTGCCTGCTTCCACTGACATAAAGAAGTAACCGCGGATATTCACATCAACAGTTTTCTGGAATGCGCCCAGATCCGTATCCAAAATGTTGCCGAAGAACGGGTTGGCTGCAGCGTTATTGACTAGAATATCGAGGCGGCCAAACTGCTCGCGAATCTGCGCAAATACGGCGCTGATCTGCTCCATCTCACCAATATGACAGGCCATCGCCGTGGCTTTACCACCAGCAGCAGTAATGGTTTCGACAATGGCTTCGCAGCTTTCAAGGCGGCGGCTGGAAACAATCACATGAGCGCCTTGTTGGGCCAGTAATTGCGCAATAGCCGCACCAATGCCACGGCTGGCGCCGGAGACAAAAGCGATTTTACCATCGAGATCAAATATTTTTGTTTTAGACATAGAGTACCCCTTGAGAGACATGGCGTTATAGCGTGGATTTTTTTATGACGTTAAGCGCCATCTGTTCTAACAAAGCATTGAGCTGCACAAAGGGTGCAAAACGCTTATCTTTGGTTTGTCCGTGATAGAAACGGTAATAGATTTGCTGGACGATACCGGCTAAGCGGAACAAGCCATAAGTGTAGTAAAAATCAAAGTTAGGAATTTCAATACCGGCTTGTTTGGCGTAGTAGTCAACAATTTCTTGGCGGGTGAGCATGCCTGCTGCATTACTGGGCTGGCGGCGCATCATTTGCACAGGTGCAGGGTCATCGGCCTCAATCCAGTACGCCAAGCTGTTACCCAGATCCATTAAAGGATCACCAATGGTGGTCATTTCCCAGTCCAACACCCCAATAATTTGCATGGGGTTGTCTGGATCCAAAATCACATTATCAAAGCGGTAGTCGTTATGGATAATGCCGGGTTTTGGGTGGTCGGCGGGCATTTTAGCGTTTAGCCAAGCTTTCACTTCAGTCCACAGCGGCGCATCTGGAGTCAGGGCTTTTTCATAGCGATCACTCCAGCCTTTAATTTGTCGCTCAACATAGCCCTCTGGCTTACCCAGCTCTGCTAGGCCGCAGGCCTTGTAATCGACTTGGTGCAAGTCCACCAGTTTGTCGATAAAACTTTCACACAGGGCTTTGGTTTTTTCCGCAGTGAAATTCAGCTCAGCGGGAATATCCGAGCGCAGAATAATGCCTTCCACCCGCTCCATTACGTAAAACTCATCACCAATGATGGATGGATCAGTGCAGTGCACATAGGCTTTTGGGCAATAGGGAAAACCATCGTTGAGTTTATTAAGAATTAAAAACTCGCGGCCCATATCGTGCGCCGACTTGGCTTTTTTACCCAAAGGCGGACGGCGTAACACCAAGTCCTGCTCGGGGTAGGATAATAAATAGGTCAGATTGGACGCGCCACCTGGAAATTGGCGAATCGTCGGCTCGCCAGTCAGGTGTGGTAAGTGCGGCTTGAGATAGCGCGCAATCACCGCAGCATCCAGCTCTTCACCTTCTCGTGCCTGGATAGTTTGATCAGCAAGTGACATATCTAGCCCTTATGTTTATAAGTGGTTGGGTAGAGTTACCCAGTTAATCTAATAGCCAGCGTAGTGATCCTCAAGCGTAAAGCGGCCCTTATAAGCTTGGGTGTTGATTGCTTATTGATTTTTATTATGATGCTGGTTGTGCACTGAGTTCGAGCCAGATCGGGGCGTGATCAGAGGGTTTCTCCATGGCACGCAACTCATAATCAATGCCTGCGGCGCAGATCCGTGAACGCAATACCGCAGTAGTCAGAATAAAATCAATCCGCAAGCCGCGCTTGGGTTCATCGGCAAAACCACGGCTGCGGTAGTCAAACCAGCTAAAGCGGTCATCGACTGTTGGGTATAAAACCCGATAGCTATCTTCCAAGCCCCAGGCCATCAAGGTCTGCATCCACTGGCGCTCTTGCGGTAGAAAGCAGCACTTACCTGTGCGCAGCCAGCGCTTGGCGTTGTGATCACCGATACCAATGTCGATATCTTCAGGGGCAATATTAAAATCACCCATAATGACCAGTGGATCTTGAGGGGTAAAACGGCTTTCTAGCAGCTGTTGCAAGTCAGCGTAGAACTTTTCTTTAGCAGGGAACTTAGTCGGGTGACTTTGGTTTTCTCCCTGCGGAAAGTAACCGTTCATCACCGTAATGGTTGCGCCGTTACTGTCGGTAAAAACACCCCAAATAAAACGGCGCTGAGCTTCGTCGTCATCTTCAGGGAAACCTTTATGAATTTCCAAAGCTGGCAGTCGCGATAAAAGTGCCACTCCATAGTGGCCTTTTTGTCCATGGTAGTGAACCTCGTAGCCTAAATCGCGTATCATCTGTTCTGGAAACTGTTCATCAGCGACTTTGATTTCTTGCAAACCGATTACATCAGGCTGATGTGTATTAATGATTTCTTCCAGCTGGTGAGGACGAGCGCGTAAACCATTAATATTAAAAGAAATGAGTTTCATAATAACCCTTAGTGCAATGAAATAACCCAGGCAACGCGCTGACTTTTTAGGATCAGCGAGCACTATGCTGGGGCGAATATTGGGCGGTGGCATTGCATATTAAGTGTATGACGAGCCTTGTTGCAGTGAACTGCATAATAATTACGGAAGCCAGCCCAAAATGCGTAAATTGAACTTACGACAATTGATCTTGCTGTTGAGTGTATCAACCGCGGTGTTGATTTTAGCCAATACTTTTTATACCAGCCATAAAACTCAACGCGATTTACTGATTGCGCAAACGCTTGAGGCCAACCAAGCCTACGCTTCAAAAATGGCCAACAGTATTGAAGACTTTTTGTCCGCAGCTCAACAGCAGTTGGCCTTTGCTGCGCAAGATGTCTTGCTGGCTGGCAATAATCTAGAAAAGCTGGGGCATATTGCTAACCGTTTAAACGAGCAGACTGATAGCTTTAACTCGGTATTGATTGTGGATACCAGTGGCGTGGCGATTGCAGCTTCGCCAGAGGCTGTAGGCTTGTTTGGTAAGGTGGTGATGAGTGAGGGGGCTGAGCAAGCATTACGCGAGCGCATTCCTTTAGTCAGTAAGCCTTATGTTTCCGTAACTGACCGTTTGTTGGTGTTTATTTCCCAACCCATTATTGACGCGCAAGACAACTATTTAGGCTTTATTGGCGGCTCTATTTATTTGCATGAAGAAAGTATCTTGTATTCTTTGTTGGGGCGTCATTACCATGCCAACGATGCTTATATTTATGCTGTCGATAGCGGTGGTCGGATTATTTATCATCAGGATGCTGAGCGTATCGGCGAGGTGATTGTTGGTAATCCGGTGATTGAAAAAGTAGTCAAGCAACAAACCGGCAGTCAGTACTTACTCAATTCTCATGGTATTGAGATGCTTGCCGGTTATGCGCCTGTCCCCAGCGCCAATTGGGGCGTGGTTACCCAGCGCTCCTTGGAAGCCACTTTGTCTGGCATGGATCAGCAGATGCTAGCTGTGGCGAAGTACAGCTTTCCGTTTTTTATCTTTATTGTCTGGCTGGTGTGGTTGGTTTCACGTTGGATTTCCAAACCACTGTGGCAGCTGGCACGCAGTGCTGAAGAGCTGGACGAACCGGATATTAATACACAGATTTCCAGTATTTCTGTGTGGTATTTTGAAGCATCGCAGTTAAAAAGAGCGATGTTACGCGGCTTAGCCGGTCTCAATAAGAAAATGGGCAAGCTCAACTTAGAAAACATTACTGATCCGCTGACTGGTTTGATTAATCGCCGTGGCATGCAAATAGCGCTGGATGAATGGGAGCGCCAAGAACAACCCTTTTCGGTAATAGTGGCTGATATTGATCACTTTAAGCGTATTAATGATGAGTTTGGGCATGATGTAGGGGATAGGGTTTTACAAACTTTAGCCCAGCATATGCAGGCGGCATCACGACCAGATGATTTGGTTTGTCGTTCTGGCGGGGAAGAATTTGTCATACTGCTACCGCAAACAGAAACAGCAGTGGCCCATCGAGTGGCTGAGCGCTTACGCAAACGTATTGCTGAGAGCATTTGTCCAAACGTAAATAGGCCAGTAACCTTATCACTGGGAGTTGCCAGCTGGCCGTGTGGTTCAGCCAGTATTGCTCAAGTTCTTAAAAATGCGGATATTGCCCTTTATGCAGCAAAAGACGCTGGACGCAATCAGGTACAGGCCAGTCAAACTGCATGCGAGTAGCACTCGCTAGAGTCTTCTCAGAATCTAACCTAGGACGTTGACTAAGCTTTTATGAGTACTGGAATCAGGCGTATCGCCGTCATCTGCAGTACCGCTGTGCTGCTAATCCTGTGGTCTTTTGCCAGCTATGCACAAGACCGTCTCGATGTTCAGGTGACACCAAAGAGTGCTGCGCTGAAAAAAAACATTGAAGTGTATATTCATGATTTAAGCGAAGGTGATGCCAAGTCGCTGAATGCGATGAAGCGTGCCGTGCAAGAGCGTGCGCGCTTGGCCAGTGAGGCACTGGGGTATTACCAAGCAAAAATTGTCGTGCGGGTGACCGATGATGCCAATCCAGTGATGCAGGTGCTGGTGGATCGCGGTGAGCCGGTGCGTTTGCGGTCGGTAAATATTGTCGTGGAAGGACCAGCTGCAGAGTTGCCGGCCTTTGCTTTGCCGGATGATAAGCGTTTAGAAGTCGGTGCGCGTCTTGATCACAGTGCCTATGACGATGTGAAAAGTATGCTGCAAAATCAGGCTTTACGCTTTGGTTTTTTTGCCGCGCATTTTACTAAAAGCGAGTTGCTGATTGATCCACAAATTGGCGCTGCTGATATCAACCTGTTGTTTGACAGCGGCCCACGTTATTTACTGGGGCCGGTCAGCTTTTCCGAGAAAGCCAAAATTGACTCGCAGCTACTGGAACACTTAGTGCCCTTTAAGCCTGGCACACCTTACAACTCTGCGCTGGTCGCCAAGCTTAATCAAAACTTGCAGTCCAGTGGCTACTTTGAAGATGTGCGCGTGGATGCGGTGGGCGCTGCGGACGGACCTTTGGAAATTCCAGTTACCGTCAGCTTAACCCCAATTAAGCCGCGCACGCTCAGTTTAGGTGCGGGGTTTTCCACCGACGTTGGCCCCCGTGCCCGCTTTGGTTGGGAGCGGCACCGGGTCAACGCCAAAGGTCATAAGCTGGGTTTTGACAGTGAGGTTTCTAAACCACGACAAAACGTTTCGACCTGGTATCAGGTGCCATTGTCGGAGCCGCTGACCGATTATGTCCGCTTTTTCACCGGTTATCAGCGTGAGGATTTGGTGGATGTTGATAGCCGTTTAATTAATATTGGTGCCCTGTGGCAGTCGCGACTCCCCAGTGATTGGATGCGAGTGCTCTCGCTGACGTGGGAGCAAGAGCAATATAACTTTGGCTCAGGCAGTAAAGATGGCCGCAGTAGCTTTTTAATGCCGGGCGTAAGTTATTCCGTGCTACATAGCGATTCCCCCATTGATCCGAGTCGCGGTTACCGCTTGCAGTGGGAAGTGCGTGGCGCCAAGCAAGATGTGCTGGCCGATGCTGATTTGTTACATGTCACTGCTTTAAGTCGCGGACTGATCACTCTTGCTGATAAGCATCGCTTCCTTGGCCGTGTACAAATTGGGGCAATTTCCACCAATAACTATAATAAAATACCGCCGTCCTTACGCTTTTTTGCCGGTGGCGACCAAAGTGTGCGCGGTTATGGTTATCAAACCTTATCGCCCCGTGATCGCCGTGGTAAGCGAGAAGGTGGACGTTACATGATTGCGAGCAGTGTTGAGTATCAATACAGCTTTGCTGAGCAGTGGCGCGCGGCAACCTTTATTGATAACGGTAATGCCTTTAACTCCTTGAGCGACAGCCTTAAAACCGCTGTGGGTGTGGGTATTCGTTGGGTATCGCCAGTGGGGCCGATCCGCTTAGATTTAGCCCAACCCTTGAATGATGACAAAGGCTGGCGGATTCACTTTTCCATGGGGCCAGAGCTATGAAGCGCATCAGCATTGCCGTTGTGTTAACTGTGCTGGGTTTGATTTTGCTAATGCTGGGCGCAAGCTACACTGTGCTGGCCACGCAGGCGGGCAGCCGTTGGATGCTGAATCAAGTGCCGGGTTTAACGGTTTCCGGCTGGCAGGGAGCCGTGCTAACTGAATGGCGCGCGGAAGAATTACAATGGCAGCAAGAGGGTATGTCGCTGCACTTAAGCAACGCACACATGCAAATACGTCCCAGCTGCTTGCTGCGCAGCACCTTGTGTCTAGATACCTTAGAAGTTGAGCGCATTGCGCTTGTGCTGCCGCCCACAGAAACCGCCGATGAGCCGGAGCAAGCACTTGAGTTGCCTGACTTACAGTTGCCGTTGCAGATTGAGGTGAAGCGCCTCAGTGTGGGCGAGTTTATTCTTAATGGTGAATCATTAGTAACTGCTGCGGGCTTGCGTGCCCGCTGGTTGGCTGATGGCATTCATATTGCTGAGCTGGGCCTGAGCCACCAAGAGTACAGCGTGCAAGTTAAAGGCAATATTGTTCCGCAAGCCGATTGGCCGTTGCAGTTACAAGTGGCGGCGCAGATTCCCATTCCTGACGAGCCAAACTTAACCGTGCAGGCTCAGCTGAGTGGCAGCTTGCATACACTGACTTTAAATGCGCAGACCACAGGTTATCTGGCGGCAACCCTCAAGGGTGAGGCGCAGGTTTTGGATGCGGATTTGCCTGTGCAGTTAACTGTCAATGTGGCAGAGTTTTTAGCTGCTGCGGATTTGCCAGAAACCCTGACACTGGCCGATTTGGTCGTGCAAATGCAGGGCAATATGCAGCAGGGCTATCAAGTGACGGCCGAAGGCTTGTTGGCTAAAACTCCCGAGAAAATGCGTCTGGACTTGGCGGCACTGGTCAACACCAGCGGCGCAAAGTTGGAATCTTTGCGCTTAAGTGCCAGCGCGCAAGAGTTTGTAGCCTTGCAAGGTGCGCTAGCTTGGCAGGATGAGTTACAAGCCGATGCTCAATTGCAGTGGCAAGAGTTCCCTTGGCATAGCCTCTTAGAGCAAGACGATATTCCCGTGCAGCTGCACAGCCTAACTGGGCACGTCAGTTATCAGGCGGGTGATTATCAGGGCCAACTGGATGGCGCTTTAGCGGGTCCCGCCGGGCCATTTACCTTAACCACAGCGTTTGCCGGTGACTTACAGCAAGTGCAATTAAGCCAGTTGCTGCTGGAAGCTGGCCAAGGGCGCTTACAAGGCACGGCCACTGTTGGCTTTGCCGAGGGCGTGGAGTGGCTGGCAGATATTCAAGCCAGTCAGTTAAACCCTGCGTACTGGGTGGCTGAATTACCCGGTGAGCTGGCGGGCAATATTCATAGTCAGGGGGCTCTGCATGATGGACAGTTGCAGGTTGAGGCCACAGCAGACATTAAAGGTAAATTACGCGACTCACCAACCCAGTTGCAACTGGAGTTACACGGCGCGCAGCAAGGGCAAGAGGTTGCCCTGTGGCAGCTTAAACAAGCCAATATCCAATTTGGCGATAACCGCATCACTGCAACAGCAAAAGTTGATCAAGCGCTGGCTGCCAACCTGCAGTTGGATTTGCCACGACTGGTGCAATTGTGGCCCGGCTTAGCGGGTAAAGCCGAGGGGACAGTGAGTGTCGCCGGTACTTTAGATAAGCCGCAAGGCCAGGCACTATTACAGGCCAGCGGTATTGCGTATGACGGCAATAAAATCGGCAAATTGCAGCTCAGCAGTAGCTTGCTGGCATCACAGCAAGCACAAATCAGTCTAAATGCTGAGCGGGTTTGGGTGGGCGATAACGAGCTTGGCACTCTGCACATTGACGGCTCGGGAACATTGGCAGCACACAAAGGCGAGCTGTCTTTAACTGGCCCGCTGCTGCAAGCGCAACTCAAGCTCAGTG
>SMER01000943.1_pt1 | contig 10601 bp, 10 predicted proteins | sample 2456411 | NCBI WGS metagenome assembly SMER01 (sample SAMN10132597, study PRJNA489261) | soil metagenome | isolation source: day1 antibiotic-silt loam soil ammended with raw manure from dairy cow... | place: USA | collected 2015-05-01 | reverse complement strand
CGGGCGATTTTGCCGTACCGCCTTATTTGGGTGCTAATTATTCCGCTTGGCGCTGTCAGCCAACTCGATACCGTTTGGCTGCTCGCCGATACCCTCAATGGCCTAATGGCGCTGCCCAACCTGATTTCGCTGCTGGTGCTCAGCCCTGTCGTGATTAAGTTAACCCAAGAGCATTTTAAGCGGCGTTAAGGGTGGTAAAACCAACATCGTTTTTCCCGCAACGTTTATTGGCATCGCGCTTTTACGGTAGCATTCAGCACATTATATTTAATTCGACTGACTGGAAGCTTTCATGATTGACCGTCTTACCCTGCTGCGACCTGATGATTGGCATATTCACTTACGTGACGGCGCGTTATTACCACGCACAGTTGCAGATGCGGCTCGCACCTTTGCCCGCGCCATCATCATGCCAAACCTTGTGCCACCGGTGCGCAATGCAGCTGAAGCCGACCAATACCGTCAGCGCATTTTAGATGCACGTCCAGCCGAGAGTTCTTTTCAGCCGTTGATGGTGCTCTATCTAACGGATCAAACTTCTGCTGCCGATATCCATAACGCGGTAAAAAGTGGCTTTGTCCATGCCGCCAAACTGTATCCGGCTGGAGCAACCACTAACTCAGACTCTGGTGTAACCTCTCTTGAGGCAATTTACCCTGCCCTAGAAGCCATGAGTGATGTGGGTATGCCGCTCTTGGTGCACGGTGAAGTCACCCACGCTGATGTCGATATTTTTGATCGTGAAAAACGCTTTATTGATGATCAGCTGGTGGGCTTGGTTAATCGCTTCCCCAATTTAAAAGTAGTGTTTGAACACATCACCACAGCTGATGCAGCGCAGTTTGTCCGCGAGGCATCCGACAAGATTGCCGCCACCATTACTGCTCACCATTTGTTGTATAACCGCAACCACATGCTTGCCGGCGGTATTCGCCCGCACTTTTATTGCTTACCCATTCTAAAGCGCAATACTCACCAAGAAGCGTTATTGGATGCGGCGACTAGCGGTTCTGCTAAGTTTTTCTTAGGCACGGACTCTGCGCCGCATGCACAAAATGCTAAGGAAATCTCTTGCGGTTGCGCCGGTTGCTACACCGCCTATGCCGCGATTGAGTTATATGCCGAAGCCTTTGAACAACGCAACGCGTTAGACAAACTGGAAGGTTTCGCCAGTCATTTTGGCGCAGACTTTTATCAATTACCGCGCAATCAAGACACCATCACTTTAGTCCGTGAGCCTTGGACTGCCCCATCCTCTTTAACCTTTGGCGAGCAGCAGCTGATTCCTTTGCGCGCAGGTGAAACCCTCAACTGGCGTATTTTAGGATCTCAAGCATGAGCCACGATATTGATATGCAAGACTATGAAGAAGAATATCCAAACAACGGCACTGACAAGCACAGTGGTGGCTTGAAGTCGCCAATGGCGCGACGTTTCCGTGGCTACTTGCCAGTGGTGATTGATGTCGAAACCGGCGGTTTTAACTCTGCAACGGATGCACTCTTAGAAATTGCAGCAGTGATTCCTGCAATGGATGATGAAGGTTTGCTCTATGCTGAACATACTCTATTCTTTCGTGTAGAGCCTTTTGCTGGAGCGAATATTGAGCAAGCTGCTCTTGATTTCACTGGGATCAAACTTGATCATCCGCTGCGCATGGCTGTTTCAGAAGAGCATGCCATAGCAGAAATCTTCAAAAGTGTGCGCAAATCGCTCAAGGCCTGTGGCTGTAAGCGTGCCATTTTAGTCGGTCATAACAGTCACTTTGATTTAGGCTTTTTAAATGCCGCCGTTGAACGCTGCGGTATCAAGCGCAATCCGTTCCACCCTTTCTCAAGTTTTGACACTGCTACCTTAGCCGGTCTGGCCTACGGTCAAACGGTATTAGCGAAAGCCTGTGAAGCGGCAGACATCAATTTTGATACCCGTGAAGCACACAATGCGCGTTACGACACGGAGAAAACCGCAGAGTTGTTCTGTGGCATCGTCAATCGCTGGAAAGAAATGGGCGGCTGGGACGAGTTTGCTTAAGCAACACCCTGCGTAGAGCTACAAAAAAAGCGTGCAGCTGAAAACACTGCACGCTTTAGTCAATCTTCAAGCCATTCAAGCTGTTACAACGCTTACTTCAAGCGACGCTCAATACCCTTTTCCACCAAAATTTTTGCAGAAATTTCTTCCACAGAAAAATGCGTAGTATTAATAAAATTGATATTGTCACGCTGAAATAAAGCCTCAACTTCACGCACTTCAAACTCACACTGCGCATAGCTGGCATAGCGACTATTGGGCTTACGCTCATTACGAATCGCCGCTAAACGATCGGCATCAATGGTCAAACCAAACAGCTTATCTTTGTATTTATTCAAAGAAGATGGCAGTTGTAAATGCTCCATATCTTCTTCAGTCAATGGATAGTTGGCAGCGCGAATCCCGTACTGCATCGCCATATACAGGCACGTAGGGGTTTTGCCACAACGCGAGACACCAACCAAAATAATATCCGCACTGTCGTAATGACGGGTGCGCGCGCCATCGTCATTATCTAAAGCAAAATGCACCGCTTCAATGCGCTCCATATAGTTAGCGCTATGGGTTATTGAATGCGATTTACCAACTGAATAAGACGAACGCTCATCCAACTCTTCTTCTAATGGCGCGAGAAAACTAGAAAAAATATCCACTTTAAACGCATTGGCCGTAGATAAAATATCTCGAATTTCAGTATTGACGATGGTATCGAAGACAATGGGCCGCACCTGCTCAGTGTCGGCGACAGCGTTAATTTGCTGTACCATAGCCTGTGCTTTTTCAACTGTGTCGATGTAAGGTCTGGTCAAACGACGAAAATCAATATTGCCAAATTGTGCCAGCAAGCTTTGCCCAAGCGTTTCGGCAGTAATACCTGTTCCATCAGAGATAAAAAAAGCTGTACGTTTCATAATTGCCAAAAGCCTTAAGTCGTGGACGTTTCTCGGTTATTATAGGCTGGTTTTTTACCAGAGATCACCTTGGTTGAGTACGTAGTTTCCCTCGATAAGCTCGGTAACCATGATGTTGAGCGTGTAGGGGGCAAAAACGCTTCCCTAGGCGAAATGATCAGTAACCTTGCAGGTGCCGGTGTATCCGTTCCCGGTGGTTTTGCCACAACCGCACAAGCATACCGTGACTTTATTGATGCCAATAATCTAGATGCACGCATCCACGACTTGCTGGACACCTTAGACATTGATGACGTTAATGCGCTGGCTAAAGCTGGCACGCAAATTCGTCAATGGATTTTAGATGGTGACTTCCCTGCGCAACTGGATGCTGATATTCGCAGTGCCTTCGCGGCAATGGCCAATGGTAATGAGAACATGGCCGTAGCGGTACGTTCCTCTGCCACGGCAGAAGACTTGCCTGATGCATCGTTTGCCGGCCAGCAAGAAACCTTTTTGAATATTCGCGGCGTGGACAATGTGATCCGCGCTGCCAAAGAAGTATTTGCCTCATTGTTTAATGACCGCGCTATTTCTTACCGCGTGCACCAAGGCTTTGATCACCGTAACGTTGCGTTATCTGCTGGTGTTCAGCGCATGGTGCGCTCAGAAACTGCCGCTGCCGGGGTGATGTTCAGCCTTGATACTGAATCAGGCTTTCGTGATGTAGTGTTTATCACCGGCGCTTACGGTCTTGGTGAAACCGTTGTACAGGGCGCAGTTAACCCTGATGAGTTTTATGTACACAAGCAAACATTAGCCGCTGGCCGCCCAGCGATTTTACGCCGCAACCTCGGCAGTAAAGCTTTAAAAATGATTTATGGTGCGGACGCCAGTGCCGGTAAATCAGTTCAAACCGTTGACGTTGCCGCTGCTGACCGCATGCGTTTTGCCCTCACCGATGAAGAAGTCACTAACCTTGCCAAGCAAGCCGTGATCATTGAGCAGCACTACGGTTGTCCAATGGACATTGAGTGGGCTAAAGATGGCGACGACGGCAAGCTGTACATTGTCCAGGCTCGCCCTGAAACAGTGAAAAGCCGAAGCAATCTCAACGTCATGGAGCGTTACTTGCTGAAAGAGCAAGGCAATGTTTTGGTTGAAGGCCGCGCGATTGGCCAACGCATTGGTGCAGGTCCGGTACGCATCATCAATGATGTCTCCGAAATGGATAAAGTCCAGCCTGGCGATGTACTGGTCTCGGATATGACCGACCCAGACTGGGAGCCGGTGATGAAACGCGCTAGTGCGATTGTCACCAACCGTGGTGGTCGTACTTGTCACGCCGCAATTATTGCTCGCGAGCTCGGCATTCCAGCAGTGGTTGGCTGTGGCAATGCCACCGCGTTACTGAAAGACGGCCAAGGTGTCACTGTTTCTTGTGCTGAAGGCGATACCGGTTTTGTCTTTGATGGCGAGCTGAACTTTGATATTCGCACCAACTCTGTCGAAGCAATGCCAGACCTGCCATTCAAAATCATGACAACCCTGATCGTGCCTTTGATTTCGCCCAACTGCCTAACGCTGGTGTTGGTTTAGCGCGTCTTGAGTTCATTATCAACCGCATGATTGGCGTACACCCGAAAGCTTTATTGAACTTCAATAGTTTGCCAAGCGAGCTTCAAGAAAGCGTGGAAAAGCGCATTGCCGGCTACGCCAGTCCGGTTGATTTTTATGTCGACAAACTGGTTGAAGGTGTCAGTACTTTAGCCGCTGCCTTCTGGCCGAAAAAAGTTATTGTGCGTTTATCCGACTTTAAATCCAACGAATACGCCAACCTGATCGGCGGCAAGCTGTACGAGCCGACTGAAGAAAACCCAATGCTGGGCTTCCGCGGTGCGTCACGCTATATCAGCGAATCATTTCGCGACTGTTTCGAACTGGAATGTCGCGCAATGAAGCGTGTGCGTGATGTGATGGGCCTGACCAACGTTGAGTTGATGGTGCCATTCGTACGTACTGTCAATGAAGCCGCGCAAGTGGTCAGCTTACTGGAAGAGTATGGCCTGAAGCGTGGCGAAAACGGTTTGCGCTTGATTATGATGTGCGAACTACCTTCTAACGCCCTGCTGGCGGATGAGTTCCTTGAGCATTTTGATGGTTTCTCCATCGGCTCCAATGACATGACCCAGCTGACTTTAGGCCTGGACCGTGATTCTGGTGTGATTGCTCACTTGTTTGATGAGCGCGACCCTGCGGTTAAGAAGCTGCTATCGATGGCCATTCAAGCCTGTATTAAAGCCAATAAGTACATTGGCATTTGCGGTCAAGGCCCATCCGATCATCCGGATCTTGCCCGCTGGTTGATGGAACAAGGCATCGAGAGCGTTTCTCTCAATCCAGACTCAGTGCTGGATACTTGGTTCTTCCTCGCGGAAAATAACTAAGCGCTTAACCCACCTGTACGCCACTAAACGGCGTGCAGGTGCGTTGTTAGTTTATCCCTCTTACAACAAACCAGCCGCCAAGTTCATCGATCTTTTCTGCTTATGCTGCGCATTATTTGCGCCAGCTACTTTTCAGCTTTAGTTATAAAAAATAAACTTTATATAACCATAGATCAATTGATTCCTTTTGCCAAAGTGGCTGCTATGCGAACATATGCCACATAGATCAAGGAGTTCCCAACATGAAATACTTCTGCGCCAGCTTGGCGTTTTTTTTATCCTTGGCATTGGGCAGTGTTCAAGCCGCCACTTATCAGCCTCTTTTAGAAGCAACAGAACTGAGTGAAGCGCTGGCAGCTCGCCCGCAACTGCAAATTATCGACATCCGCAGTCCAGATGACTACGCCGCCGGCCATATTCCAGGTGCCGTATCGGCTCCATACGGGCAATGGCGCGGACCTGCTGATAATCCAGGACAGCTGTCTGATAACCCTTACTTTGAAAAGCTTGTACGTCAACTCGGCTTGACCGATCAACAACCAATTGTTGTCTACTCCAGCGGCGTTGATGAAACCGACTTTGGTGCAGCAGCACGGGTATATTGGACCCTTAAATACCTAGGCTTAACTGATTTAAGCGTGCTTAATGGTGGTTTTCAGCAATGGCAATTGGCGCAGCAAGCCATTAGCAGCGATGCGACTCAAGTATCAGCCAGCCAATTAACGGTACAAAACAACTCAAAATTAGTCATATCAAAAGACCAATTGCTCGAGAAGATCACTCAGCAGGACACGACCTATCAGTTACTTGATGCGCGTCCGCCGCTGTTTTACCAAGGCCAGGTCAAAGCGCCGACAGCCAGCACCGGCGGTACCATTGCCACTGCGCAAAACACCCCTTTTACTCAGTGGTTCAATGACAATGACACGCGCATTCGTCCGGTTGCTGAAATCAAAGAACTGGTACGTAGCCAAGGTTTAGATCAAGCACAAGAAACCGTGTCTTTTTGTAATACCGGTCACTGGGCAGCAACCAATTGGTTTGTCCTCTCAGAACTTGCCGGCTTAAAAGATGTGCGCCTCTACCCTGCCTCGCTAGCTGAATGGACTCAAGATAAAAAAAGTTTACCCATGGAAAATACACCTAGTCGTTTAGAGCAAATCAAAGCAAAGTTTTCTAAGTTGGTGAATGACTAAGATGAAAAATCGTTTAGCTTTAACAGTGGTTTTCGCCGCCTTTGCCGTGTTTTTGTTTTGGTTTGTCTCAGTACGGCAAAGTTTGCTGTTCATGGTTGGTATTGGCTTAGGCGTAGTACTGGCCGGGGCACGCTTTGGCTTTACCACAGGTTGGCGTAATTTAATTGAGCAGCGCGATGCCAGTGGAGTCTTTGCTCAACTGATTTTGCTGGCCGTTGCTGCAGCCTTCTCCATGCCTCTGCTGGCCAGCTTCCCAACCGAGCTCAGCGCTGCGTTAGGCCCACCGAGTATTAGTCTTTTAGTGGGTGCTTTAGTATTTGGCGGCGCCATGCAAATTGCTGATGGCTGTGGCTCCGGCACTCTATATAAAGCTGGCTTAGGCATTCCATTGAACATGGCCATTCTGCCAGTGTTTGCGCTGGGCAGTTTCTTAGGCTCCGCACACTTGGGCTGGTGGCTCGACTTGGGCAGCGTGCAACCCGTAGGCTTAGTCGAAGAAGTGGGTTTGAGCGGCGCACTAGGGTTGACTTACCTCGGTTTGATTGTGCTGGCATTAGCCGCTTGGTGGTGGTCAAAAACCAGCAGCGTATCGCGTAGCCTATTGAATAAAAACTTAATCGTTGGCGCAGTCCTGATTGCTGTATTAGCCGTACTGATCTTAGTGATTGCTGGCAAGCCTTGGGGCGTGGTGTATGGCTTCGGTTTATGGGCGGCAAAAATTGCTCAAGCCGGCAACCTGTTTGACCCGACAGTTAATGCGTTCTGGAGTCAGCCGGTTAATGCGACAGCCTTGCAGCAGTCGGTATTTTTAGACCTGACCTCGATCACCAATATTGGAATTTTGGCCGGTGCGCTATGGATTTTTTCACGCAATAAATCTGGCAAACCGAACAAGCTCAATACGCAACAATGGATTGTCGGCATCATTGCTGGCTTCTTATTGGGCTACAGCTCACGTTTAGCCTTTGGTTGTAATGTCGGGGCAATGGTCAGCGGGATTTCCACCGGCAGCATTCACGGTTGGATCTGGGTCGTGATGGCTTTCTTGGGCTCATTGATTGGTGTACGTGTGCGCCGTTATTTTGGATATTGAGATGAATAGATTAAGTAGCGTACGTATTGTGGTGTTTTGGACCCTACTGGTCGGCTTCTTTGTTTGGGACTGGCACAACGCTGAACCAGTCAACCTGCGCTTAGAAGCACCTGTTATTGCCATTGGTTCAGGCCAAGCGCCCTCTGGTGGTCATTGCGCAACCTTCTAAAGACCTAAATGAGATCATGCCCAGTCAAGTTAAGACTTGTCTGGGCATTGCGCTGAATTGTGTTAAACGCTAATTCGTACACCAACCGACACTTGTTTGCTATCTGCTGCCGGTAGCAACTGGCCCTCTCGATAGATCGAAATAAACAGATCGGCTTCTTCAGCATCGCTGGCTTTTATCGATAAATGCACACGATCACCCAGCATTTTCGCTTCCAGCAAATCAACCTCTTGTCCATCAATCCACGCTTGACCGCTGAGCATTTGAAACGCCTGCAGCAACTCAACGCGGTAAACCTTACCCTCTTCGCTCAGCCATTCCCAAGTGCCATGCACTGGCGCGGGAACCACCCATTTATAAATATACACGCCACCCATCGCACGCTTTGCGTCTGGCTGCCAGCGCCCCATATTAAAGGCATGACCAATCACTCGAGTACCTGGCTTTAACTCGCTTAAGATGCGCGCTTTTAACTTCAGATTGAGTGATGGCAGCAGGTATAAGGTCAGCACTGTTGCCGCACTAAAGTCGACAGTAAGAAGATCCTCTTGCAGAAACTTCACTCGATCAGTCACGCTGACCGTCTCAGCCAATGCATTGGCTTCAGCAATACGGCGCGGATCCATATCAACACCGACAGCCTGCGCCTCGCGCTCCATCGCTGCAGCCACGACGATACGGCCATCACCGCAGCCAAGGTCATAAAGAATATCGTCCTTAGTGACCGCCGCCATTTTCAACATAGCCTCAACGACCAAATCATCGGTGGGCACGAAGATCACATCCAGCTCAGCATCCACTTTGGTAAATCCTTCTTCAAATAACAAATCAGTAAACAATAAAAACTCCTAACGATTTTAACAGCAGGCTCGAACCTACAAAGCCTTAGCTGGTCTAGCACTGTTATAACGCTTTTTCGCTGTATCCTGCAGCCTATTTTTAATACATTTGGTGTATAGAGCAGGCAAAAAGCCCCTATTGTTCGACCTGCCTATGCTAAAGCAGCCTAAGACTAGCAGGCTTAGGCGGTTTATTCCCTTTGTAGCCTACCTGCAGGGCCTTTAGTTTTTTGCCGAGCAGTCTTAGCCGGCTTTAGGCCTATTATTGGCGTCGTTATTGCCCACCAGAAGCCATCCTACTTCAGGCTATTATCCAGATAATAAAAAGCGCTCATATAGAGCGCTTTTTATTTCAGGTACCGCTTTGGAGTGCTCTAGAAAGAGTCACCTGGAATACGTACCCAGCCTTCCATCAAAACACGCGCACTGCGGCTCATAATGGCTTTTTTAACTATCCACTTGCCATTTTCTTGCGCTGCTTCTGCGCCGACACGCAAAGTACCGGATGGATGGCCAAAATTGACTGCTTGGCGATCACCGCCACCGGCGGCCAAGTTGACTAAAGTGCCAGGAATGGCTGCAGCAGTACCAATCGCAACAGCTGCGGTGCCCATCATCGCGTGGTGCAGCTGGCCCATGGATAGTGCACGGACCAGCACATCAATGTCTGCTGCTTTAATTACTTTACCGCTGGAGGACACATAATCCGCAGGTGGTGCAACAAAGGCTACTTTTGGCGTGTGTTGACGCGCGGCCGCTTCGGCGACATCTTTGATCAAGCCCATTTTCACTGCACCGTGCGAGCGGATCAGTTCAAACTTAGCCAAGGCTTCTTTGTCACTGTTGATCGCTGACTGCAGTTCAGTACCTGCGTAGCCAATGCATTGATCAGCGTGGCTTTTAGCGTACCAACGCCGGGCACAACGAGATCATCTACCACATTACCAGTGGGGAACATCGCTGCATCATCACCCTCGCCATCGGCAGGATCCAAGAACTCGATTTGCACTTCAGCAGCTGGGAAGGTCACGCCATCCAGTTCAAAGTCACCGGTTTCTTGTACTTCACCATTGCTAATCGGCACATGAGCAATAATGGTTTTGCCAATATTGACCTGCCAAATACGCACGGTGCAGATGCCGTTTTCTGGAATCTTGTCCGCCGCAACCAGGCCGTTAGAAATCGCAAACGAGCCCACAGCCGCGGTTAAGTTACCGCAGTTACCGCTCCAATCAACAAAGGGCTTATCAATCGAGACCTGGCCAAACAGATAATCGACATCGTGATCCGGCTGCGTGCTTTTCGCTAACAATACCGTTTTACTGGTACTCGAAGTCGCACCACCCATGCCGTCAGTTTGCTTACCGTATGGGTCTGGACTACCAATCACGCGTAGCAACAGATTATCGCGCGCGGCACCTGGCTTTTGCGCCGCCTCAGGCAAATCATCAATACGGAAAAACAGTGGGACCTGACTCATAATGGAATCTCCCTAAGTTAACGCTAGAAATAACAGTGGTCGCAAATACGCAACCAGCAGAAAATAATAACCCGCTAAGCAAGGCAGCTCGCTTAGCGGGTCAGGTCATACATCAACCAGCATTAGGCACTGACAGTTTCAGCTAGAAACTCTTGCGCAAAACGCTGCAACACGCCACCGGCCTCATACACCACCTGCTCGGCAGCTGTATCAATACGACTGAGCATTGGTACCCGCACAACTTCACCGTTACGACGGTTAATCACTAGGGTCATGCTGTTGCCTGGCTTGAGTTCACCTTCCACATCGTAGGTTTCAGTACCATCTAAACCTAAGGTGAGACGTGTGGTGCCTTCTGCGAACTGCAGCGGCAATACGCCCATACCAATCAAGTTGGTACGGTGAATACGCTCAAAACCTTCAGCGGCAATCACTTCGACACCGGCCAGACGCACA
>SMER01000277.1_pt1 | contig 10676 bp, 9 predicted proteins | sample 2456411 | NCBI WGS metagenome assembly SMER01 (sample SAMN10132597, study PRJNA489261) | soil metagenome | isolation source: day1 antibiotic-silt loam soil ammended with raw manure from dairy cow... | place: USA | collected 2015-05-01 | reverse complement strand
ACATCACCGCGTAAATTCTTCAATACCTGACGCTTACCAGGCACACCTGCCAGCCACTCTGGGGCATCTGGCAAGCCTGTCACGCGCAGGTTTTTAATAAGTTCTGTTGCCGTACGGATATGGTCGGCAATATTAAAGCCCAGCCAGACCAGTGGTCCGGCCACAATTAACACCCAGCCAGCGGTAAGCACACCAGCGGCTAGGGTTGCATTGCCGTTTAACCAGCGGGTCAAGATGCGCATGACCGGCCAACTGGCAAAGGCCAAGACAGCGGCCCAAAATAAAGCGGTAACAAATGGTGTAAGCACCCAAAGACAGGCACCTAACAGCGCCAGCAATAAAATCTGCGCAAATAAACGGTCGTTACTGAACATAATCTGACTATCCAGTTAAAAAATTAAGGCAAGCGCTGCAGGAGCAATCCTGGCTTACTGTACTCTGCTTCAAGCTCCACCCGTGAAGCACGCAGCCCCTGCTCAACCATGGCGTCATACCACTCTTGCGCATGCTCACCGGCCATACTGATACGCATGGTGCTATTGCGATTCAGCGCTCGCACCAATATTTTAGTCCAAACCGGATCAGGTAAGTCGGTTAAGTGCGGCAGATGCAAACGCTCATCACTGCTGAGTTGACGCTCTAAGGTCGGTGCAGTGGGGAGCAAGTTAGCGGGTAGCTGCTCACTCTGAAAATACTCAGCGTGCAAAAAACCACGGCCATTACCGCGAGTAATGGCATACAGCGCAACGAGGGTTGCTTGCTCATCGCCGCCTAAACGAAATAAAGCATATGCTTGTCGATCATCCGGCCCATACAGGCGCGCATTAGCAAACACCTGATTGGCCCAAAGATTACTGGGTCCACACTCTCGGGCCATACACCAATACAACAATTCAGCTTGCTGGTTTTGCAGCATCTCACGGCTGGCGGTAAAAGCGTCCAGCGCTTCATGAGTCGGCGCCAATTGCACCGTTAACACCTCCACCGTGCCCCGCACCAATACCTCACCGCTGTAGCGCATTTTCCCGCTAATACGGCGCACTGAGCCTTGCGGGTAGATTTTCTCTAAATTTGCTTGCTGCTCTTGAGTAATAACTTTTGCATCACGCAATGATTCAAGTGCTAGCAACTCAGCAAAAGTATCGGCCGCAGCCATACTGCTTAAAGAAGCCAATAACGCGGTGACTACCGCAGTTAACATCCAATTGTGCATTATCACTTTACCAACATAGTTTGGGCGGTTTGTGTGAGGCTAACATTATCTACTGCGCCGAGCAGCGCTTATCAGCCGATTCGTGCAGCACATAACACTCGCGCCTGCGTTTAGAGCGTTACGTTTCTAGCACGCTTGGCGCGGATCTACTGTGTACTGAAAAATGCTTGAACTTGTTCAGCCACCGCCTGCGCACCTTCTTCGTCATCAAGGTGTAAATGATGACCACCGGGCAAGCGTTGCACATCTAAGGATAAAGTGTTGAGAAACTGCATAAACTGCGGCTCTTTTACTAAAACCCCTTGCTCCGCTAAAACCAGCAGCATCGGGCACTGTACCGCTTGTACAAAAGCTGCTGCATGGGCCATGGTTAAACGCAGTGGTGACGGCAAGGTCAAGCGTGCATCACTGCTCCAACTATAGCCTCCAGCCACTGGGCTTAAACCGCGCTGCGCCAGCAACTCGCTGGCCAACTGGCTCACTGGCATAAAGCCACGCATGCGCACTTGCACAGCCTGCTCAATGCTTGCATAGACCGTTTTCTTTTTTGCCGCTAAATCAATCTGAGCCAATAACGCTTCACCCAGTTTTTTCGCGGCTTTATCTGCTTCGCCGGTATCTGGAACCAGGCCATCAATCAACGCCACTCGCTCAACGCGCTCAGGTACTGAAGCAGCAATAAGCGCACTGACAATGCCGCCCAAAGAGTGACCAAGTAAAGAGAACTTATCCCAACCCAACTGCTGAGTGGCCATCAATGCATCCAGCGCATAATCCCATAGTTGATAACCCGCGCCAGGAGCGCGGTGACCAGAGTGACCATGGCCGGCCATATCAATGGCGACAATGCGCAAGCCTTGTAACTTTGGTGCCAGCAGTTCAAAGGTCATGCAGTTATCCAACCAACCATGTAAAGCTAAAACTGGTTGGCCGTCTTCGGGGCCGTAGACCCGCGCAGCTAAATCAATGTGTGGCAATTGAATGCGTATTTCTTGGACAGAAGCTGGCACTCGGTACTCCTTAGTTATTTTATAGTTTTAATTATTGAGCTGTCCGGGATTAACCCTGTACATGCTGTAATGAGTGCAACTGCATACTGCCAGCTCCCACAAAATCGCCTTGTAGGCAAGCAACACTAGCGGTATTCATCGCAACACCGTGCTGCCGATCAGCATCAACCAGCCAACTGGCTAAAGCACCGAGCAAGGGTTGGTGCGCGACAATCAGTAAGTTTTCTACAGGGTAAGCATCCAGCTTACGCGTCACTTCACGCACATCATCCATTGGCGTCAACCAGGGCACTATTTCTATCTCACCTGAATGCTGCAGCGTGGCGCAAATCAGTTCTGCGGTTTGTCGCGCACGGATATAAGGACTGGATAAGACGCGATCAAACTCAATACCACGCAAAAATTGGGCGGCCTGTACAACTTGCTGACGCCCCACCTCGGTCAGCTGACGCTCGGCATCATGACGCTGATAATCTTCTGCAGCGCCGTGTCTGAGTAACCAAAGTTTCACTATTTTGGCTCCTCTGGCGTTTGCTGGTCAGAGGCTTCAGTTGTTTGCTGCACGGACAATTCTTCTGCTACTTCTGCTACTTCTGCTACTTCTGCTACTTCTGCATCCTCTACATTGACTTCCACTGCAGTACTGGTTGCTGGTTTTTCAGTCGCTGCTGCCACAGCATTTGCCGCATCATTATTTGCCGCTGCGTGTTTCGCTTGCGGATCATGAGCAGCTTCACCATTAGCGACATGCGCTTGCGGCCAATCAGCGACGGGCCACGGCTTAGCATCGGTATTGAATACAGCAAAGCGTCCCATTTGCGCTAAGTACTGGCTTAAGCTGTCACCAAAACGCATAAAGTGGGCGCTGGGCGCTCCAAAAAACAATCGGTATAACAACTGGGCAACCACAATAATAGCCAGCAGCGGCACCGCAATTTGCCATACCAGTAAAAATAACAACATCCATACTATGCGCAGCACAAGGGATTCACGCCGAATAGTTTTCTCTGCTTTGCTCACGCTCTCAATTCTCCTTTAAAAGCCATCAATGGAAATAAAATCAACATCAGTTTTGGGTTCGCCAGACATCAGTCCACCAATAATCTGCTCGAGGGTGCGCCCTTCAAATAAAATGGCATATAAGCCGGCGACCAATGGCATATACACATCCAACTCTTGGGACTTAGCTTTCAGCACTTTCAAGGTATTAACCCCTTCGGCAACCTCCCCTAAACGCGTAACTGCTTCGTCCAGGCTCAAACCTTCACCCAAAGCAAAGCCCACTTGATAGTTACGGCTTTTCGGTGATGTACAGGTCACGATCAAATCACCCACCCCTGCCAGCCCTAAGAACGTCATAGGATTAGCCCCCAACTTGACCGCAAAGCGCGTCATCTCTGCCAAGGCTCGGGTGATCAACATACTTTTGGTGTTTTCACCCATCCCCATGGCAGCAGCCATTCCAGCAATAATGGCATACACATTTTTCAAAGCACCGCCCAGCTCAACGCCGAAGCGATCACGGCTGGCATACACACGAAATGTTGGGCCATGCAAAACAGTCTGCACTTCTTGGCACAGGGCTTGATCTTCACTGGCAACAACACTAGCGGTTAAGGCGTGAGCAGCAACTTCGCGGGCCAGATTGGGGCCAGACAACACGCCAACACGGGCAAATGGCGCGATATCCTCAAGAATCTGGCTCATTAACATAAAGGTATTGGCTTCAATTCCTTTGGTGGTGCTGATCAACATCTTATCGCGCAGAGCATCAGCGTAAGAGGTCAACACAGTACGCAAAGCTGTTGAAGGCAAAGCAACAAAAATCAACTCACATTCTGCGATAACCGCGGCAAGATCCGTTGTAGCAGTGACACCATCCAATACCGGCACACCTTTTAAATAGCGCGGATTTTGTCGGTTCTCATTAATTGCTTGCGCTTGCTGCGGATCACGCATCCATAAACGCACCGGATGCTGATTGCTGGCCAATAAGTTAGCCAAGGCAGTACCAAAACTACCTCCACCCAACACAGCAATTGGTTTTTTTATTAGCATGCTTCTGTTCTCTTAGCCGTTAAACGGCGATTGCATCATTATACGGGGCTACTCAAGCATAACCAGTGTTTCACATTTTCGGTTAAACTAGCGGGTATTTTCGCACCTACTATTTTGAGGACAAGCCTTGCCGCGCATATTTATAAAGCAGATGTGTTTAAAAGCAAGCGCACTGCTCGCTCCGGTATTTGTGTTGAGCTTGGCCCATGCTGCCCATTCTGATGACTTATTCATTCAGGATCTGGCCTTACCCGAAGTGCTCACCGCCACCCACTTACATCAGCCGCCTGCTGCAGTGCCCGGCAGTATTAGCAGCATCGATCATGAGCTGATTGTGGCCAGTGGCGCACGCAATATTACTGACTTATTGCGCTTTATCCCCGGCATGTTGGTGGTACCAGATAGCGGCAACCTAACCACAGTAAATTACCATGGTAGCAGCCCAGGCCAAGCGCGGCGCCTACAAGTACTGATTGACGGGCGCTCGGTGTATCGCGCAGGTTTTGCTCAGGTGGACTGGAGCGACTTACCTGTGGCCATCGAAGATATTCAGCGCATTGAGGTATTTCGCGGCCCCAATACCGTAAGTTATGGTGCTAATGCACTATTAGGTGTGATCAATATCATTACCTTCTCAGCTAAAGACACGCACGGCAGCAAGTTAAAAACCAATCTTGGCGAAAATGGCATCCGCGACTGGTATGCACGGCAAGCATGGCATAGCGAAAGCTCTGATATGCGCTTGTCTATCTCAGGTCTGGCTGATGATGGTTTTGATAAGCGCAGGGACGGTACAGATTTTCGTGATGGGCGCAGACTCAGTCGTTTCAATTTACGTGCCGACCATCAACTCGACGAACACAACAGCTTAGACTGGCAACTGGCTTTTAAAGAGGGCAGCAACCAGGTCAATAACAATTACCACTCTGTTTTTGCTGACAACATCACCCCTAAAGCTCACGAGCAAGACTCAAACTCTGATATCCAAGCTAAGGATTACGCAGCCAGCCTGCGCTGGACTCACACTGTCAATTCACAACACAGCTTTTCCATCCAGGCCAATGCTCAACAATGGGAACGCTTACGCCAATGGCGGGCTTGTGATGCACAAATCAGTTTTGGTCCAGCACTCACTGAGTTATGGCAGATTTCCACACCAGCAGAACGCATGAGCTTTGCCGCTCAGAATGTTGATATCAGCATACTAAGTCCACGTCAGCTGGAGTTACTAGAGACCCTGCCCCAAAAAGGGGAAATAATTCCCCACAGTTGCGGCCTTATTAATGAAGATAGCCGCGAAGCACGCTTTGACCTCGAACTACAAGACACCTACAGTTTCTCCAACAGTTTGCGCCTGATCAGCGGCTTAAGTTACCGCTACGATCAAGCCCGCTCACAAACTTTTTTAAACGGGCGCCAACGCAAAGACATTACCCGCGCCTTCAGTCAATTTGAGTGGTATGCCACCGAGCACTGGCTGCTGCAAGGCGGTGGTATGTTTGAGCACGACAGCAGTAACGGCGATTCCTTTTCACCGCGCTTAGCGGTCAATTATATGCTTACCCCTGCCCATGGCTTACGTGCGGTATATAGCGAGGCTGTTCGCTCCCCCGATATGTTTGAAAACCATGCGGACTGGCACTACCGTGTGCGTGACTTACGTCCTGCGTTAAGTAGCGGTAGCAGTGCTGACTTTTTTATCAGCGCCCAAGGCAGCGGTGCCCTCAAGCAAGAAAAAATAAAAGCCTATGAGCTGGGTTACAACGGTTATTTTGCCGCGCAACGCCTGTCTATTGACGTCAAGCTGTTCGAAGAAAGAATCAGCCGTATGATTAGCCATACACCGAACTTAAGTGCATTTAACCTCAACAATGATAATCATATTAAATTCTACGGCAGCGAACTTGAAAGTAACTGGCAAGCCAGCGACCAAGACCGCTTACGTATCAGTTATGCTTACATTAAAGATCGCGCCAGCAACTCTCTGGACCAGAATGTCACCCCCACCCACAGCGGTTCCTTAGCTTGGCTACGTGATTGGAATCATGGCTGGAATAGCAGCTTGATGTATTTTGCTGCCAAGCAACTAGACGGCCATGACCTACAACTGGCAACTGTGCGCATCGCAAAACAATTTAACTGGGCAGACAAGCGCTTTACCGTTGCGGGCAATCTGCAACGCACACTCAATAACCAACCCATTGGCCATACCAATAATAAAGACAACTCCCAAGACTTGGCTTACTTTAGCCTGCAATTGGAGTTTTAGTAGGTTTATGTGGGCTTATTTGCGGCATGTTATTGGCGTCTTACTCTGCGCTATCAGCTTAGTCAGTCAAGCACAGGTGATCATCAGCGCGGAGCGTGACAGTCCGGCTGTGCGCAGTTTCGCTCAGGATTTGGCGAACACAATGCCAGCGCTGACAGTGACTTATATGCCGCGTGCACAATTGGAAGCACAACCACGCTTCGCCGAAAACACGCGTCTAATCCTATTAGGGCCGGCTTTATTAAAATGGCGCTTGCAGCTCACTCACAGCCAACCCGCCACCCTCATCATGCAAGTCAGCCGAGTGCAAGCCTACCAGCAGCTGCAAGAACAACAGCCAGAGCACTTAACCTTACTCTGGAGTGATCCAGCACTGGAACGCCAAATTGCCTTATTAAAAGCCATGCAGCCAGATGTGAAAAACATTGGCCTGCTTTACGGCGATTACAGCGCATTTTTGCTTAACGATATTGAACAAGCCATACAAGCACAGGGCCTTACTCTGCATACATACTATTGGCCTGACAGTTATGACGCCCGCAGTCTTGGCCGCCTCTTAAGTAAAACCGACGCCCTACTGGGCCTTGATGATCTGCAGATTTACAATTCGTCCAGTATTAAAAGTATTCTGCTCAGCAGCTATGCACGCCAACAAGCATTGATTGGCCCCACTGCGGCCTTTATAAAAGCGGGCAGTCTCTCTACCACCTACAGCGATAAACATGACTGGCTGCAAAGCCTGCAGTTGCTTTTGCAATCTCCACCGGAGAGTTGGCCGCGCAGCGCCTACCCCGATCATTTTAAAGTCAGCGTTAATGAACAGGTCGCGCGCTCCCTAGGCATCCAAAATAGCGATCCGCAGCAGCTTGCCCAGCAACTCAAGCACTCAAGGCCCACGCCATGAAAAAAATCCTTGGTGGCAGTATTCACCGCCATACGCTGTTTGTCAGTCTGCTGCCGGCAGTTCTTATCGCCTTACTGCTTACCGGCTACTTTACTTTATCGCGCTTACAAAACTTGCAAGAAGAACTTGCCAACACTGGGCAGCTCATTGCCAATCAACTGGCTCCTGCTGCAGAGTTCAGCGTGATTACCGGCAATATGCAACTGCTCGAGCCGCTCTTTGCCGGCTTATTAAAAAACCCTCACATTGCCTACCTTGCCGTTTACGACCATCAAGAGCGCTTACTAAAACGCTCGGAAAAAAACCATTTACACAATAGCCAAGGCCCCGCTTTTACTGCATTGATTACCCGCCAGTCCATTGAGCTTGATCCGGTGTTTTTATCGTCCACAGTATTAGCACCCACCCCCAACCAAGATGATGTATTAGGTCGGGTCGTGGTTGGTATGACTGATAGCGCTCTCACTCAACAACAGCTGCACACTTTATTTCGCGCATTATGGCTGGTTTTTTTCACCTTGGTTTTAATCTGGGCCCTGTCGCATTTATTGGCGCGTAGCTTATCGACCCCTATCCGTGCTATGCGGCAAAAACTGCAAGCCCTTGACCAAGGTTTGCTCGATACCCCAGCCCTCACCGAGGTTGATAACGGTGAATTGGGTGAATTGAGCCAACACATTAATATGCTCAGCCACACCTTGCAGCAAGCGCAGCTTACCCAGCATAAACACATGGCTGAATTACAGCAGGCACAACAAGAAGCTGAACGAGCCAACCATGCCAAGTCAGATTTTCTCGCCATGATGAGCCATGAGCTGCGTACGCCAATGAATGGTGTTCTCGGCATGCTGCAACTGCTCGAGCAAACCCAGCTCAGCAAAGAACAAGTTGAGTATGCCAGCATTGCCCATGCTTCAAGTTTGCAAATGCTCGAGGTGATCAATGATATTCTTGATTTTTCACGCCTGGAACACGATGCCCTACAGCTGGAGTGCATTCCTTTTTCCTTGCACCAGCTGTTTAACTCGCTACAGGATGCGTTCAAATACAGCGCCGAGCAAAAAGGGCTGGAGCTGATCTTTGACTTGCCGCCCGAATTACCCGGCATACAGGTTGAAGGCGACCCAACACGACTGCGACAAATTCTTGTTAACTTACTGGCCAACGCTCTGAAGTTTACCGCTGCAGGGCAAGTAATCTTACGTGCGGATTGGACGCTACCCCGCTCGGCGCAATTACTATTGAAGTGCGAGATCATTGACTCAGGCATAGGCATTGCCGCTGAACAACTCAGTTCTATTTTCGACGCCTTTCACCAAGCTGAACAAAGTATCTCGCGGCGCTATGGTGGTACTGGGCTAGGCCTCTCCATTGCTCATACTTTAGCCCAACAAATGGGCGGCCAGCTGACAGTCATCAGTCAAGCCCAACAAGGCTCTACCTTTACCCTAGAAGTCCCCCTACACGTCAATTAAAGGCCAATTAAAAGATGCCATCACAGGCCAATGAGGTATATCTTCACTGTATCTGCGCTGCCACTGAGTTATGCTGTGACTTATGGTCCACTCTTGTGGTCTAACCCTGCATTGATACGCGTTAAAGCACTTAATACAGTCAACAAAGCGTAAAAATACAACCTGACAAAATGCTTAAGTTGAATAGAGTATTTTTGTTAAGCGTTATTAAATGTGTTAAAAACACGCTGATACGTTAAATGAAACCATTAGCAAGATGGATATCCATCGCCCATGCAGTACATGATTAGGCACGCTGAGGAGCCCGCATGACCAAACAAAACGCCTTCACCTACGAAGATCTGCTCAAATGCAGCCGAGGAGAACTCTTCGGACCAGGTAACGCGCAACTGCCCGCACCGAACATGCTTATGATCGATCGCATTGTGAACATCAGTGACACCGGTGGAAAGTACGATAAAGGACAAATCACTGCAGAGCTGGATATCCATCCTGACCTGTGGTTCTTTGCCTGCCACTTTGAAGGCGATCCTGTGATGCCGGGCTGCTTAGGCCTCGATGCAATGTGGCAGCTGGTTGGTTTTTACCTCGGTTGGCAGGGCAACCCAGGACGTGGGCGTGCATTAGGATCAGGTGATGTTAAATTTTTCGGTCAGGTACTACCCACCGCTAAAAAAATCACCTACCAAATTGATATTAAGCGCACCATCAACCGCTCTTTAGTGTTAGCCATTGCTGACGGTACAGTGAGCGTCGATGGTCGCGAAATCTATAGTGCCGAAGGCTTACGTGTCGGCTTGTTTACGTCCACAGACACTTTTTAAAGGATAACCAGTATGCGCCGTGCTGTAATCACTGGAATGGGCATTGTTTCGTGCCTAGGTAATGATAAAGATACCGTAGCTGCCAATTTACGTGCAGGTAATTCTGGTATCCGTTTTAATCCATCGTATGCTGAAATGGGCTTACGCAGCCATGTTTCAGGCACTGTTGATATCGACCTCGAAGCAGCGGTTGACCGCAAGGTTTTACGCTTTATGGGGCAAGCTGCGGCATTTACCTATTTAGCTATGCAGCAAGCAGTTGAAGACAGTGGGCTAAGCCCAGAAGATGTCTCCAATCCGCGTACTGGCTTAATTGCTGGCTCTGGTGGTGCCTCGACCTTAAACCAAATGGAAGCCATTGATATCCTGCGTGACAAAGGCGTGCGCCGGATTGGCCCATACCGCGTCACCCGCACCATGAGCAGTACTGTATCAGCGTGTTTGGCCACTCCCTTTAAAATCAAAGGCGTGAACTACTCAGTGTCTTCTGCTTGTGCCACCAGCGCCCACTGTATTGGTCAAGCACTTGAGCAAATTCAGCTTGGCAAACAAGACATTGTCTTTGCCGGTGGCGGTGAAGAAGAGCATTGGAGCCAAAGCTGCCTCTTTGATGCCATGGGTGCGCTTTCTACACAATATAACGACAGCCCTGAAAAAGCGTCCCGCGCCTACGACAGTAAGCGTGATGGTTTTGTCATCGCCGGCGGCGGCGGCATGGTTGTTGTTGAGGAACTGGAGCACGCGCTAAAACGTGGTGCGAAGATTTATGCAGAAGTGGTTGGCTACGGCGCAACCTCTGACGGCTACGATATGGTTGCACCGAGCGGTGAAGGTGCTGTTCGCTGTATGCAGCAAGCCTTGGCTGGCATTGATACACCAATCGACTACCTCAACACCCATGGCACCTCTACACCAGTGGGCGA
>SMER01000751.1_pt1 | contig 10690 bp, 8 predicted proteins | sample 2456411 | NCBI WGS metagenome assembly SMER01 (sample SAMN10132597, study PRJNA489261) | soil metagenome | isolation source: day1 antibiotic-silt loam soil ammended with raw manure from dairy cow... | place: USA | collected 2015-05-01 | reverse complement strand
ATCGTGCGATGTTACAAAATAGTAATACGCTTCATCGTTATCTTCTACATAAAACTCATACATTGGCTCTCTTACACCAGTGGCAACAATATTTGCTGCATTATTTATATCAAAGTTATTGTCTGCTGTTCTGTATATTGTGTACGTTCTTCTTTCAGTTGTTTTAACTTTCCATTTTAGTTGAAATATACCTTTCACTTTTTCGGCTGTCAAATCGTGTGGTGCATCAGGCAGGGTGTCAGACAACCAAGTCATAGCTGGCAATTTGGCGGGATGCTTATAGTAATCGTTAATAGAAAAAAGAATCCCTTTTAGGTTAGACAACACATTTTCGGCACGAAAATAGGCTTGACCTGACATTCTTTTCTCTCGTGTATACGACATTTGATTTACTATATCTTCTTTTGGCCATTTAAGCTCCGTCATTTGATATACACCTAAACCGGGTACTACAATTCGATTGTTGCCGTGCAATATCCAATCGTCTGCAAATGGATAAAACAGGTCGTTGCGATAATACATCATCGGATAAAGCGCATCATGCTTGCCACTCATCATCCAATGTCCTGCATCTTGCAACACTGTTTCGTAGGCGTTCCAACCATCGTGTTTGTTATTCAAGGGTCTGTATCTACCCAATGGGGCGCTACTAACCTGCACCCAAGGCTTTATGCTTTTAACAGAGTCGTACATTCTTGTTACAAATCTATTGATGTTGCCCCTTCTCCATTCCGAAATATTTTGACCTTTACCATATCTATTAAACCTGGTCTTATCAGGAAATCTAGCTGAATTGTCGGGGTACCGAATATAATCGAAATGAATACCATCTACATCATAATTACTAACAATTTCGTTAACAATAGAAAGTAGATAATCATCTGTATTAGGATTGCTCGGATCTAAAAACCACTCGCCCTTGTATTGCAATGCAATAGAGGGTTGTTTGCGTGTAACCGAACGTTGTCCTAAACCTTTTACATGTTTATTGCCACCAAGTGGATAGGTTACTAACCATGCATGACAAGCAAGACCACGTTTGTGGCACTCTTCAATGGCAAATTGCAAGGGGTCGAATGTTTCTTGTCCAGGCTTTGCCTTTGCCACTACCGACGACATTGGTTCTATTGCAGACTTATAAAGCACCTCGCCACGTGTGCGAGCTTGAAATAAGACAGTATTGAAATTAAACTCCTTTAGTTCATCTAATATCTTTATAAGTTCTCGTTTCTGTACATCTACATCTGTTCTATTTGTAGGCCAATCTAATCCGTAGTTTGTTGTCAACCAAACCGCTCTAACTTCGGTTGGGGGTGGATTATCTGCATAAACTTGCAATACTAAAAACAGACTTATGCAAATAAGCCAATATATTTTATTCATTCTTTTTCTGTCAATCTATTTTTACACTTATACAAAAATAAAATAAAACAACTATATAAAGAGGGTTTCCTTATTAATTAACATAATAAAGGGGATTGCTTGTTGCAATGGGTTCAATATATAAACCACGCAAGCAAACTCGTTCTACTCTTTGTAAGTGACGGGCATTTACTCTCTAGCTTAAAAGAGTTTTAAATGCTTTTATCCATTCTGCATAATCAACTCGTACTTGATACAAAGTTATCGATAATTTGTGAGGTTATTATCATTTCAACAAGGGCTTATCAATTATAGAAGAAGTTTTAAGATAAATGAAGTATTATTATTTACTGCTCAGAAACACCACACCATAAATTGTGGGGAAAGAGGATAAACAATTAATTAAAAAACAAATAACATTATTGATATCCAAACTTTTTAAAATCACTATATTTGAGCAACAATACAAAAAAAGAAAAGATATGAAACCTCACGTTATTATTACTGGCGGAGCACAAGGAATTGGCAAGGTTACCACCCTTGAATTGCTTAAACAAAACTATTGCATATCGGTATTCGATAAAGATAAAGAAGCTTTAGATGAGTTGGAAGCTGAAACTGACAGCAAAACCTGCTCACTTTATCATGTTGATGTTGCTAATGAAAAGGAGGTAGTAGAAGCGATTAATGAATCGACTAAACAGTTTAATGGTTTATATGGTTTAGTAAACAATGCAGCCATCAACATTATTAAACCCATTGAAGAACTAACGCTCATGGAATGGCAACAGGTAATTGACTGTAACTTGACTGGCGCATTTTTGTGCTCGAAATATGCACTACCCTATCTCAAGAAAAGCAAAGGGTCTATTATCAACATGGCATCTACTCGCGCTTTTCAATCTGAGCCCAATACTGAAGCATACTCAGCAAGCAAAGGTGGGCTTTTTGCACTTACCCACGCGTTGGCTATGAGCGCAGCTCTAGAGGTTAGGGTCAATTGTATTAGTCCTGGTTGGATTGATGTGTCGGGAGTGAAAAAAGCATCGTTGGCTCAACAAACAACTTTGTCGAAAAACGACCATGAACAACACCCTTCAGGTAGAGTTGGCAATGCCGAGGATATAGCACGTACCATTCTCTTTCTTTTAGATGAAAAGAACGATTTTATAACTGCGCAAAACTTTGTAATTGATGGCGGAATGACGCGTAAGATGATTTATACTTAAACGTTTTTAGATGGTTTTATACGCATAAGAATTACACCAATTGCTATCCAAAACATCTCTCTAATACGAGTAATTAGACCAACATAAACTCCAACTCCTAATGGAATTGTGAGCATGCTAAAAGCTATACCAAAACCGCCCTCGCGCGTACCCAACTGCATGGGCGAGAAGAAAAGTATATTGGCAAACAGTGATGAGAAAGCCGCCACTATAACACACTCAAAGAATGTGAGGTGAATGCCTAACGGAATAGCCATAAACATTATCTCTATACTGGAGAGAAATCTAGCAGCAACTTCGAATGAGAGGGCAAGAAAGAAGTCTTTTTTGCGGTTGATAAACAACTCTGAAGTTAAGCTATCCATCACCTCAATTCGCTCTATATGCTGAGCTGCGTATGCTCGCACTTTCTTTTTCACAAAAGGTATTCGTGCTGCTACACGCAATGCTTGACGAATCAACCCTTTTCTAAACACTGAGAAAGCCCAATAGGTAAGCAGAAATCCACCTATCACAACTCCCCAAAGCACCAATTTTATACCCAAAGGGATAACAGGCACCACAAAAATAAAGATAGGCACAGAAACCATCCAGAATATAAAGTGAGCCAAAAAGTGCATCATGGTAGAAAGTAGCACTCCAGAAGTTGCTCTATCAATACCTACATACTCTTTCAGTTCAATCACCTTGTATGGTTCGCCACCCAACAGTCCTACAGGAGTCATGCTGTTAATGGCAAAGCCACTAATCATTAGCTTAATTTTGCGAAGAAGTGAAACCTCTTCTGTTCCATTTCCTCCACGAAGTATTACGTGAAAAGCCAATCCATTGAAAGTGTAAACAATTGCCCAAATACCAACAATTGCGAAAAACCACCAGCCAGTATCTTTTATATTCTCCCAAATATTGTCAATACCAACTTTATATACCATCCAGGATAATACTAACATTCCTACTACAAAAAGCAGGTCGCGTATTATCTTTACTTTTCTATTCATCTGTTCTTTTTTACCCACACACAAGCATTACGATTGTGTGAGAAAGCTTGCTTTGTGAAATTTGTGACAAAAATAGGCTCTTTATTGAGAGATACAGCTACAAATTAAGTAAAAATCTCAACCGGCACATTAAAATTACGAACTCTATTCAAAAAGGAGTAATCAAATAACATGCAAGTTGAGATTTTGTTAAAATATTATTTTGCTTTCAACTATTTACGGAAAGGAGGTTTCACCACTTCCGCTTTCAAGTTTCTATTTCTAACCTGAATAAATATTTCTGTACCAAGTTTGGTGTATTCTGGTTTTACATAACCCATACCTATTCCTACTTTCATCATCGGAGACATAGTTCCAGAGGTTACTTCACCTATCTCTTCGCCTTCGGCGTTTACAATTTTGTATCCTTGACGAGGAATTCCTCTTTCACTCAAAGTGAAAGCGCAAAGCTTGCGAGCAACACCTTCTGCCTTTTGTTTTTCTAGTATATCGCGACCAATAAAGTCATTGCCTTCGGTCATTTTAGTAATCCAACCCAAATTTGCTTCCAAAGGGGTGGTCTCTTCTGTCATGTCGTTTCCGTAAAGATTGAAACCCATTTCTAAGCGTAATGTGTCTCTTGCTCCCAACCCTGCAGGTTTAATGCCAAATTCTTCGCCAGCTTCAAACAATGTTTTCCATATTTTATCGGCATGTTCGGGATAGAAATACAACTCGAAACCTCCTGCACCAGTGTAGCCAGTGTTAGATAAAACTACATGCTCAACACCTGCAAGTGTTCCATACTCGAAAGCATAATAAGGTATTGCAGATAAATCTGTATCGGTTAGTTTTTGTAAAAGCTCTACTGCTTTTGGACCTTGCACTGCCAATAATGCTGTACGCTCTGATGCATCTTCAACAATTGCGCCCATTGTGTTTTGCTTATTTACCCACTCCCAGTCTTTCTGTATATTGCCAGCATTTACTACCAACATGTATTTCTCTTCCTCCATGTGATAAAGTAAGAAGTCGTCGATAATACCCCCTTTTTCATTTACAAAAGCGGTGTATTGTATCTTGCCAACTTTCAGCTTTGAGGCATCGTTGCTTGTTACTTTCTGAATCAACTCAAGCGCTTTAGGGCCTTTTATCCAAAACTCGCCCATGTGCGATACATCAAGCAAATTCGTGCATTTTAGCTCCTAACTCGATATGCACATCTGTAAAAGGTGTCTTTTTCATATTTTTTATTTGTGAAATGTATTATATAATTGGTTATTTTGATTCTTCGGCCAGTAACTGTGCTATTTTCACAACTACTTCGGATGCTTTTTTCAATGAATTGATAGGTAAGAACTCGAATCGACCATGGAAGTTGACACCACCAGCAAAAACATTGGGGCAAGGCAATCCCATATACGACAAGCGTGCACCGTCTGTACCACCACGAATGGGTTTAACAATAGGTTTAATATCTAATGCCTCCATAGCTCTAAAAGCTAAGTCAACAATATGTTTCACAGGCTCTACCTTTTCGCGCATATTGTAGTATTGGTCTCTCATCTCAAGCTTTAACACACCTGGATATTTTGTATTGAGAAAATCAACAGCTTGCTGCATTTGCTCTTTGCGTCTTTCAAACAAGTCGTGGTCGTGGTCGCGAATAATGTAACCTACACTTGACTCGTCTACTGAGCCTGCCATTTCTATTAAATGAAAGAATCCTTCGTAACCTGTTGTATATTCAGGTCGTTCGTTAACTGGCAACATAGCTACCAACTCATTGGCAACATGCAATGCATTAATCATTTTATCTTTTGCATAACCAGGATGTACATTTCTACCCTGAATAGCTATTTTAGCTGCGGCAGCATTAAAGTTTTCATATTCCAACTCTCCCAACACACTACCATCCATAGTGTAGGCCCATTCTGCACCAAATTTCTCTACATCAAAGTGATCGGCTCCACGGCCTATCTCCTCATCGGGTGTAAAACCGATTCTTATCTTACCATGTTTTATTTCGGGGTGGTCGATAAGGTATTGCATTGCATGCATAATCTCTGCAATTCCGGCTTTGTCATCTGCTCCCAAAAGAGTTGTGCCATCGGTTACAATAAGGTCTTCGCCCACATAATCTAGCAACTCTGGAAAATCATTTGGCGACATTACAATGTTCTCTTCTTTGTGGAGAAGAATGTCTTTACCATCATAATTTTCAACAATTCTTGGATTTACATTCTTGCCACTCATATCGGGGCTTGTATCGAAATGTGCTATAAAGCCAATAGTGGGTAGGTCTTTATCGCAATTGGCAGGGAGTGTAGCCATAAGATAACATTTGTCATCTAAAGAAATATCTTCAAGGCCCATCTCTTTCATCTCTTGCTCTACTACACGAGCCAGATCAAATTGTTTTTTTGTACTTGGGGTTTCGGTGTTATTTTCATCAGATTCTGTATCTATTTTTGCATACTTGATGAAACGATCTACAATATTCATACGTCGATGTTTTAGATGTTGTGTGGTTATTAGTTAACACATTCTTTGTAGTACTTTGGCAAGCAAACCAAGAATGTGTTGTTTAAATAACAAATATACGAGTTTTTTTTTATTTTAATAGTTTTGTAGCCTTAATGTTGGGTGCTAAATTATTTTACAGTTTTCACTGTATCAGTAAAAGACAAACTAAAAAGTAGTTTGTGCTAATAAAAAAGATTTATTTGCTACACTCCGCAGTTTATTAATCTGCTTTACTTGTGAGTTATAAACACCTAACTTATAGCTCAAAAGACACCCAAGAGATGATTGAAACACGCCTTAAGCCCCTAATCTTTGTAAGAAGATTGGAAATAATTCTTTTAAGATTTTTGCTTTTGAAATAAAAAGATGTATCTTTGCAGTTGGGTAAGTCCTACACGGCCAGCTCCCAATGAACTCCCCCAGGGCTTGATCGCAGCAAGGGTAATTGGTTGTAGCGGCGCGATGTAGTAAGCTTACCCTTTTTTTACGTCTATACTTTTCTAGAAAAGCACCATACTGCTGTTTATTTTTACGCGCAACCTACAATAAAAGTTTATGCATAAAAAAAACGACTCTAAATAATTAGAGTCGCAATAAAAAATCATATTCTCTTTATTTACACCTACGCTATTCTCCTTAAAAACCTATAGTCCACCGAATAAACACCTGGCCCCGTTATAGCTAAAGCAACAAACACTACTAAAGCTTTAAGCGCATTTGAATAAACTGTAAATGGGTCGCCTGCGGTAACATGCATAAGCACCGCTACAATCATTGTAAACACAAGCATAACTGCTACAGGGCGATGCAACAACCCCAATATAATAAACAATCCACCCACTACTTCTGTTGCAGCAGCCATAAAACCCCAAAAAGCAGGCGCAAATGAAATTCCTACTATAGACATAGTTGAGCCAAGTTGTGTCCAACCTTCTACACCACCCATTAATTTGGGCACACCATGAATAATAAATATTAAACCAATACCTATTCTCAAAACTAATAACCCAACATTTACTAATGTGTCTCTACTTCTCATCTCTTTGTTCTTTTGTTTGTTTATTTTAATTCTAAAATTGAAAAGATAATATTCCTGCTTTCAAACTGTAAGTAAAATAGGCGATATATCCTTATATTTTAATTATCCATAGGACTATAACCAACAATTAGTGCAATTTGTTTATTATTAGTTACACAAAACAGAGGTAAATGGCAATAGCTACAAAATTACTGCACAGTAATAACGCATTTTAGCTCTGTATAAATACAAAGCAATTGATATGAATAGTAATTATTCACTGCCACATTCTTGCAACTTGTCATAGCTAGATTAGAAGTTGTGTTTCCTTCAAAAGGCTTCTTAATATATTGTTGGCTAAGGTACTACTATTAACAACAACAAATAAAAGATGATAGGTAATCAGCATCATTATTGTTGTCTATTAATAAAACAACATATCAGTTTATCTTCTCAAGTGACTTGAGTTGCAAAATGTATAATGTGAAGTCTCATCTCTCCTTGCAGCAACTCTTAAAACCTTATAGGGGTTTTGCAGTTCTACTACCCTTAGTGATTAAAACCATAAAGTGAGCTTCATTTACTGTTAAGATGATATCGTCAAACATTAAAAGCATTTCACTTACTGATAAGGTGAACTCATTAAACATTAAAGGGGGTTTCATTTACTCTTAAGGAGAACCCATTAAAGATTAAAGTGAGTTTAGATCACTGGCGAGGAGGAATAATTTATCTTTGTTGCGAACTCTCACCTCTATCTAAAAGCTTTAGATAATATCAAAAGTAGATTGGAGGAGTAGAAAACTCATTCAGGTATTTGACATTTACTTTCCAACTAACGTCCATTCCGGAGTTGGGATGAATAATAAACGTCAAACTTATATCCATTCCAATGAAAGAATGTCAGAGAGTTGCACAATTATAGATAAGACTTATGACAGAATGTCAGATAGTGGGGAGTTTATGCATAACACCTTTATTGGGATGGAACCAATTTTTTCAGTGTTAATCAATCCCAACATCAGAATGGATGAAAATCTGACTAGACACATGCATCTTGGTTCATGTTTTGTAGTAATCAGCTCTGCTTAGATAGATATAGGAATAGTTTGTAGAGTGATTCGATTTGCGTTTAATAGTAATTGGAATGATTTTAATAGTGATTCGTTTCCACTTAATGCTTTATGAAGCACTATATGTAGTGATTCATTTCCCATTTAATGCTTTATGAAGTGCTAAGAGTAGTGATCCATTTCAACTATAAAGTTCAATGAATTGCTTTTGACAGTAAATGAAATATAGTTTAATTGTTGCAAGACTCCTATTAATAGAGATGCTAATTCACTTGCACAATTGATGGCTGGCAATAACTACTAAGTAGGTCTTAACACAATAAAAACTTGTGTGCTAAAGATAGAGAATATTTTTACACACAATATTTATGGGAGCATATAGTATGTTATGCGTTACCCTCTACAAGGTATCTTGCCAAAGATTGTTCTTAATGCCAATGAATTTACTTCTATTCCGAATCGATAAAATTAATAGGATTATTTCACTCTAACAGCTAAATAATTGCGACAACCTATCAACTTCACATTTATTGATAATAATATAACCTTTATTGATAGGAATACAACCTCCAATCGGTCTTATTTGTTTACTTTTGCTCACATCAAAAACTATACGAATATGACAACATTTGCACCATTTGCGAAACCATTATATGTAATGCTCAAACCAGTAGGAGCATTATGCAACTTAGCTTGCGATTATTGTTACTACCTTGAAAAATCGAAGTTGTACACACATAACCCTCGTCATGTGATGAGCGACGAGCTGTTAGAGCGTTTTATAAAAGAGTACATTGAGTCGCAAACCATGCCCCAAGTAATGTTTACATGGCATGGAGGCGAAACCTTGATGCGTCCACTATCGTTCTATAAACGTGCAGTAGAATTACAAAAACTTTACGGACGTGGCAGACAAATTGATAATTCTATACAAACCAATGGCACATTGCTTACTGATGAGTGGTGTGAGTTTTTTAGAGAAAACAATTTCTTGGTGGGAATATCGATTGATGGGCCACAAGACTTTCACGATGAGTATCGCAGAAATAAAATGGGAGCACCCTCGTTTCACAAAGTAATGCAAGGCATAAGTTTATTAAAGAAACATGGTGTAGAATACAACTGCATGGCAGTTGTAAACGATTACAATGCCGACTATCCGTTGGAGTTCTACAATTTCTTTAAAGAGATTGGGTGTGAGTTTTTGCAGTTTGCACCAATAGTAGAGCGTTTGAAGGATGACAAATCATCTTCTACAGCTCTTGCTAGTGCAAAAGACAAAGAAGCAGAGCTTGCAGATTTTAGCGTATCGCCACAACAGTGGGGCAACTTCTTGTGCACTATTTTTGATGAATGGGTGAAGAAAGATGTGGGTAAATTATATATTCAACTATTCGACTCTACTCTTGCCAACTGGGTAGGAGAACAGCCAGGGGTGTGCACAATGGCCAAAACATGTGGACATGCTGGTGTAATGGAATTTAATGGCGACGTATACTCGTGTGACCATTTTGTATTCCCGGAATACAAACTTGGCAACATCTACAACGAACCACTTGCATCTATGATGTACTCTGACAAACAACTAAAATTTGGAGCAGACAAATTTGATAAGCTTCCTAAACAGTGCAAAGAGTGCAACGTGCTTTTTGCTTGTAATGGCGAATGCCCTAAAAACAGATTTACTTACGATAAATACGGCGAGTATGGATTGAATTACTTATGCGAAGGTTTTTATAAGTTTTTCAATCATGTAGCGCCCTACATGGACTTTATGAAAAAGGAGTTGTTGGCAAAACGACCTCCAGCTAATGTGATGAATTGGGTGGATTGATAGAATTAAAAGAAGACCCTCTCCTTTAACTGAATTTGTAGAAGTGAGGCTACTGAGCCTCTTTAACTAGAGGCTATTTATCATCAAGAAACAAGACAAACCAAATCAATATAGTTGTAAATGAAACCATTCTAAACAAATCTTCTGCGGTGGAAAAGTAAATATCTCATGAAACTTCCATCAACCACAGTAGATTTGTTTAGCGGGAGTTAAAAGTCTTTTTCACCCTAGCTATTTTTTCATTTATGTCGCTTTTATAGTTTTGTTGTGGTTTAATTTGAGATTCTTTATATATAAATTCTTTTCCCACTATAGAATAATATATTCATCACCTTTTCTCCTTTTTTAAAGTGCAAAATTTTCATTCAGGGCATAAATCTCCGCTATTTTGCAGAAAAACCTTCATTTACACTTTTCCAAACAAATCCACCGCAGTGGATTCAACTTTCACGACATCTTCGTCAAATCTACCACCGTAGATTTGTTTTGGGATAAGTAAACGATATTTTCATCGATATTTAAGAGTGTTCGATAATATGTAAGCATCACAAATGTGCCGTATTGTATGAACCAAAAAAAGGCTTAGAGTGAGTTTGCCTCTAAGCCTTTTTTTGTTTTAGTGTTTTGCAGGGAGTAACTCCTGCCAATTAATAGGTGTTTTCAATATGGGT
>SMER01000274.1_pt1 | contig 10701 bp, 11 predicted proteins | sample 2456411 | NCBI WGS metagenome assembly SMER01 (sample SAMN10132597, study PRJNA489261) | soil metagenome | isolation source: day1 antibiotic-silt loam soil ammended with raw manure from dairy cow... | place: USA | collected 2015-05-01 | reverse complement strand
AATCATTGAAATAGAGCTTAATAATGAACAATAGTAGCTCGCACACGTTTTCTATGGAGTTGTGTTCACAACTAAAAAATGCAGCAAGAGTTATTGATGATTAATATAATTTTGTTAATTTGCATTTATACAAAATATAAAATTTATGAGAAAGAAGAAGAAAACCGAAGAGCCAGTGAGAAAACGCAAGAAAAAAGAATTAGCATCTGCCATTATTCAATTTCTGAATGATAATGATGGAAAACAATATAACTACAAACAGATATCGGCTGCCTTAGATGTGTCGGCCGAAGAGAGAAGAACTACATTGCGCGATGTGTTAGATAAACTGCGCGACGATGAGTTGATACTAGAAACACAACGAGGTAAATATAAAACAAACAATCGCAAACCTGTTCTTGAAGGACGTTTCGAACGCCGAAGCAATGGCAAGAACTTTTTTGTACCCAACGACGAAGGTAATATTGTATATATCCCCGAGCGCAACTCTATGCACGCAATGAATGGAGATATAGTGCTTGTGCAACTCTTTGCAAAACGCAAACGTGCCGAATCTGAGGGTGAAGTGATAGAGATATTGAAACGTACCGAATCTCGTTTTGTAGGAACTCTTGATGTACAAAAAGATTATGGGTTTCTTGTATTGGATAGTAGAATACTTGCCAACGATATCTTTATTCCCAAAGAAAACCTGAAAGGTGGAAAATCGGGAGATAAAGCTGTAGTGCAGATTATAGAGTGGCCTTTAAAAGCCAACAACCCTATTGGTAAAGTATTGGATGTGCTAGGTGAGGCTGGTGAAAACACTACCGAAATGCATGCTATATTGGCACAATACGGTTTACCATACGAATATCCTAAGAATGTAGAGCAAGCAGCCGAAAAGATATCGGCAGGTATTACACCAGAAGAGATTGCTAAGCGCGAAGATATGCGCAAGGTGTTTACAATGACCATTGACCCTGCCGATGCAAAAGATTTCGACGATGCTTTGTCGATAAGAGAATTAACCCCTACAACCTGGGAAATAGGTGTGCACATTGCCGATGTTACGCATTATGTAAAACCAGGCGATATAATAGACGAAGAGGCACAAAAACGTGCAACCTCTATTTATCTAGTAGATAGAACCATCCCCATGTTGCCCGAGCGATTGAGTAACGAGTTGTGTTCTTTGCGACCCAACGAGGAGAAGCTCTGTTTTTCAGTTATTTTTGAGATGAACGACAAAGGGCATGTGCTTAAGCATAGAATTGCTAAAACAGTTATCAACTCTGATGTGCGCATGGCTTACGAAGATGCACAAAAGATAATTGAGACGGAAGAGGGCAATCATAGTAAACAAGTTCTTATTATGAATAGCCTAGCAAAGCAATTGCGCGAGCGTAGATTTGCTAATGGAGCCATTGGCTTTGAACGCCATGAGGTAAGCTTCAACTTAGATGAAAAAGGAAAACCACTTGGTGTTTATTTCACCGAGATGAAAGAAGCCAATCATCTTATCGAAGAGTTTATGCTGTTGGCAAACCGAACAGTAGCAGAAGATGTGGGTAATGTAGGGGCTAATAAGAAAGCAAAAACATTTGTTTATAGAATACACGATTTGCCAGATCCAGAGAAGCTGGAAACCCTCAACACATTTATCCTGCGCTTTGGGCATAAAATAAGAACATCGGGAAGCAATAAGCAGGTTGCACAAAGTTTCAATGCTTTGTTTGATGCTGTGAAAGACAGACCCGAAGAAAACTTGGTGGAGACAATTGCTATTAAAACTATGGCCAAAGCTGTTTATACCACCAGAAATGTTGGTCACTACGGATTGGCTTTCGATTATTATACGCACTTCACATCGCCTATTCGTCGCTATCCCGACATGATGGTGCATCGCCTATTGAACGACTATTTGGCTAATAAAAAGAGTGCCGACCAAGAAGAGATTGAAGCACTTTGTTTGCATAGCTCCGATATGGAGTTGGTGGCTACACGTGCAGAGCGCGACTCAATTAAATACAAACAGGTTGAATTTATGTCCGACAAGATTGGTCAGGTATTCGATGGTGTTATTTCGGGTGTTACCGAATGGGGTATTTATGTAGAGATAAAAGAGAACAAATGCGAGGGAATGATTCCTATAAGAGAACTGGATGATGATTTTTACGAATTGGACGAAAAGAACTATCGCCTGATAGGTCGCCGCACCAAGCGTGAGTATCGTTTAGGTCAAGAATTGCAGATTACTGTGGCGCGTGCCAATTTGGAACGTAAGCAATTGGATTTTGCTTTGGCAGATTAAATTGTGGTGTGAGGTTTGGGGTATGATTTCTGTGGTCGAGTAATTAAATCTGCAGCAGTTATTCGTAGGGGGGTATCGCATACGCCCTTACTCATACTGAATCCCACCCTTTCCGCTCGCGCCGATTTCCGAACACTTCGACAAGCTCAGTGACCGTCGGTGTGTTACAAAGTAAAAGAATAAACAGATAAGATTACGCATGCGCGCACACGATTTACAAACCCGCGCGAACCCTTTATTAAATAGACGTTGCATGCAACGTCTATTTAATAAACTAGCAAATTATCTAAGGTAGTCATTACAACTACTTTAAAATATCTAATAGTTTTCGAGGGTCCTGTCTGTTATCCCAAAAGGCAGTAATTATGATAGATTCTTCTGTGATTTTATAGTAGATACTAAAGTTACCCAATGAAGCTACTCTTACATCTTTAAAATCTGTAGACTTGTACATGAATGGTGTTTTTGCAATTTCTTTAGTACGGTCTGTCACTAGCCTTATTAACTTCTTGGAATAGGTCTTTGATTTATTCCTTTCTAGCCAAAATTGTAAAACTCCAGCAAATTAGATATCTGCTGTTTTAGTCCAAATTACATTTCGTTTAGCCATTCCAAATTTCTTTTATTCATTTCATCTTGAGCTATTAATTGTCCTTTTTCAATGTCATCTTCACTCATTTGAAGCATCTCTTTTTGTTCGTTAGTCAACTCTACGATATCTGATGTGCTTAACGAAACAAGTTTGTCAATAGCCTCAAGAATTTCTTTATCTTTAATCGAGATAATTTTATCAATTAAGCTGTTTCTTATTTTATCAACTGTCGTCATTGTCATTTCTTTTTATAATTACTTAAATGCATTCTCTATTTTCCCATCAGTTACAAAACAAATATACTCAATTATTGTTGAATCTGTATCATCCATTTATACGGGCGTATCGTTTACGTCCTTCTTATTTATGGTGATGTAGAGAAGTTGCATGCAGCCTCTTTAGAGTACAACAACCCGTTAGCACATTCACACCCACTGCATCATGAACCATATCACAAGAATCACCATCTCTCTTTTAATAATTGTAAGCTGTTCCACAACTGCCTATTCCCAAAACATCGATATTGATTGGACAGAAAGCATCAACCACATCGATGCAGGCAAAGGATTCGAATCTACCATGAAGTTTATCTCCTCATCTGCCACATACATAGAGGTAGGTACAGTTGTAGGCCTTGGCCTTTATGGTTGGCTCAGAGAAGATGATAAGGTAATGGAAGCAGGTATAGTTACAGGAGCAGCTATGCTACTAAACGGAGCAATTACACTCACTACCAAATATGGTTTCAATCGCAAAAGACCTTTTGAGGCTTATCCCGATAGAATAATATTGCGTGGTAAGCAAAGTCATAACTACTCCCCTTCCTTTGTCTCTGGGCATACCTCCATGGCTTTCAATCTAGCCACATCGCTCACGCTCTCTTTTCCAAAATGGGAGTTAGCTATTCCTATGTATGTGTGGGCATCTACTGTTGCATTTTCGCGCATGTATCTTGGTGTGCATTACCCATCGGATGTGTTGGGAGGTATAATTGTAGGTGTAGGCTCATCGTATCTAACTTATAAGGCTAATGAGTGGTTGAAGAGTAAGAGAGAAGTGCCTTGGGGAGTATCGCAGGTAAATATTGCGTATGCGGGGTTTGTGGAATAAGTAGAGAAAATTCATGAGTTTACTCTACCTATGTAATTAAAATAAATCACCACCTCACAAACCCACCAATACTAACCAATCCCTTGTGTCCATAGCCCAACTGACCTGTAAGTCCGTAGTTCTTTCCCCAAGTGAAGTTGATTACCTCTGCGTGGAAAAAGAAATTCACATCAGTCCATTTGTCTACATATTTTCCCTCTACAGTATCATCGTTATTCTTTAATACCATAGAAACTCCAACAAGGCTACCCATACGGAAATACTCTTGCTGTATGTATTCATATCCTACTTGAGGTCCGAAGAAGAGCCAACCCGCTTTATTGGTTTGCTTGCTGGTTGTAGAAATCCAATCATAAGGAGGATGCGGATTTATTTTGCCTTCAGTTTTTGTACCCGACACATTTTTGTAGTCGTAAGCTATATTAACTCCCAATTTTAGACGGGGTTTCACATATCGGTTATATTCAACCATAAATGCTCCTGTATATTTGGCATTTAGACCATCAAGGTCTTTGCCCCAATTATCCATCTGATGAAGCGACACAGGAGAATACATTACTTTTACTTCGTTCTTTTGAGCAAAAGCAGTAACAGAAAATAAGCAGAATAATAAGATAGAGAACCATTTTTGCATTTTCATAGCATCTAAGTTTTATAATATTGATATACGGAGGCCTTAAAATTGGCACTTCACTCTTTTTCGTTTCTCAAATAATCAAGTAAAGAGTTGAACAAGGGGAACATTGTACCTTGATCGGTCCACCCATCCCACATCAAGTTCAATTTTATTTCGTTCTGAAAAATTATTTCCGCTCTTTCTGGGTCGTAAAGTGTCAAACCTGTATACCATCCTCCTGTATCTTTTTTCTCTGTTGCGAGATTTAGTAGCAGAAATGGTCGATAATGTTTATAAGCTCTGTTGAGTCCTACCATATCAGAAACAGATGGAATTTTGTCTGTCAATCCATCTTGCACAATAGCTTTTTGAAACTGCTCGAATGTCATTACTGTATCAAAGTGGTTTAGATTAGTTCCCATCTCAAGCCAATAGTCGCTTGTAGGAACAACCAATAAGAAAGATTTGAGAGCTTCTTTATCTACCTCAAAATTCTTTAAAACTTTAGTTTGCTTGTTCTTTTTAGCAGGGAAATAATTTGATGATGGGTTTAGAGTAACTGCTTTTTCAAAAGAACCACAACCATAAATCAATGTGATTATGGTTGTTATTATTGCATATTTTACAAGATTGCTTTTCATGTAATAGAATAAAATAGTGTGTTGTATTTTACGCTATAAAGATAAAATGTTTTCTGACATAAAAATGAAAAGGCACAAATTATTTCATGTGGTTTCTTGCAATTTATTAGATGGTTGAAATGGGTGTTGTGTTGGGTGGCAATTGTTTATGCTGGGTTTGTATATTTGCAGAGAAAATTCATGAGTTTTCTCTGCGTGGCATAGGATTTATAATATTTTCTTTCGCTTAAACCAAATATAGATTAAAATTGCAATTACAATCATTACTACCAATGTAATGAAATATCCATATTTCAAATTAAGTTCTGGCATATTGTGGAAATTCATTCCGTATACCCCAACAATAAATGTTAGTGGTAAGAAGAATGCAGAAAAAACTGTCAGCAATTTCATTACATCATTGCTTTTTTGAGCTGTAAAAGTCATATGAGAATTCAACAATGAAGTAGCATCGTCCACCACCTCTTGCGCTCTAAAGATGAGGTGCAGTAGTGTGTCTTTTAAATCCTGTAGAGTAGAAGATAAATTATCATCTACCCTAAGTTGGTCAAAAACACTTTGCGTAATGAGTAATATCTTCTTAGTGAGTCGTGCCTTCGATTTTTCGAAGTATAACTTTTCTACCGATAGGTTATTGCCTCCTTTTAAGAAAACATTTTGTCCAAGCTCGTCCATTTTATCAGCTTGGTCTTGTATTGGCTGGTCGTAAGTCATCAGCAACTCATTAAACAAATACAATACAATTTCATCAGGGTTTTTAAAGTTGTTTGGCGTGTTTTCAATGAAGTTAAACGAAGGCCTATGAATAGTTATCAGTGTATTTGTATTGATGAAAAAAGCCACTTTATTACTTATCTGCGAAACTCCAATAACCTTTTCACTCTCAGTACCAGTGTATGCCCTAAGTATAACAAACAGATAATCTGGTGTTCTCTCTATTTTAGGTAAGTGTCCCAACTCAAGGGCATCCTCCAAGTAATTATCGTCTACATCAAAAGGGAAAGCTATAGATTTCAGTTCACTTTCAGTTGGATTCTCAAGGTCAGTCCATTTAAAATTGTCAAACTCCTGTACTCTTATACTCATTGTTTATCAATTTAAAGTTGTGTTGTAGTCAATAATGGTTTCAACCATTTGTAAGCGTTTGCGCTTATATCTTATAGTCTTTTAGTGCTGATGAGATGTCAATTGTATGTGTTGCGCAATAAAGAAACAATATTAGTAAATATAAAGTTTAGAATATTCATGTTTTATTAAATGAATCAAATCCGCATATAAATGAGGTTTTGATTGTTATTTCTGCATATTTAATTTGATTGCTTTTCATCTTTATAATAAATGTTTTGTTGTGATTTAGCCTGTAAAGACAAAATGTTTTCTGATAAAAAATGCGTGTCTATGTAAATTCCCTCCTTATTCGAAATTTGAAAATGTATCTACACTTAATTTTATTCTTAAGGCTAAAACAATTAAAATAAGATGATTCAGTTATACATAAAGTATTGCACAGTTCAATCAACCTAACGATATAACTCATCTTTTATTTAAGTCTATCCTTTTCTATATTTATTATATAGTCATAGAATGTTTCTTTTGCAAACCCACTTATCTCTTCATTGTCAAACAAAATTAATGCTCCCCAAGGATAATTATAAACCCCAATAAGCCCATAGGTTTTGCTCCAGTAAATATAGCACTTCTCATCTATTGAGTTTTCTACATCATAATCGCTTTTTATCAATTCAATTTTTTCATTCTTATACGCAAGAATAATAGTATCAAGCGTTTTGCAGTATTCGTGAAAGTAGAAAAATGAATCTCGTTCTGTGGAATAATAATTGGTATATGTCGAATCATTATTCAAAGACTCGGTATAACCATAAAACTTTCTGTTTTTATAAGTAAAAGTATCAATATACACAGTAAGTGAATCACGCAATTCTCTTCTATCTAAATCTGATATCCAGATTTGATAATCATACTCGGTAATCTTGGGCTTACTGTATAAAAAGCTTTCATCCTCAACATTTCTATTAGTGCACGAAAATAGAATGCAAATCAATATGGATATTATTGTAAGAGCGCTCTTCATGCTGTCATTCTTTAAGTTTATTCTCTACCTTTAATGCTAGCGTAACAACAGTTGCAATCAACAACCCAATTGCTATAATTGCTCCTATTGTTTCACTGGGAGTGTATATCAATCCAATCATTCCCATAAGAGTAAGCATAAGCCCCAACTTCATCATTAGTTTTGATGAGTATAGCTGTGCAAAGTCCCAACTCTTTTGATTTCTCATAGATTTGTTTGTTCTATACCCGTAAAATGCATTAATGCTTTTAGGTGGAAATTTATATTGAATAAACCCCGCAACTATAAAAATAAATCCTGTTAGGGTAGGAATTAAAAATAAAGGGTTGTTAGCTATCATCTTTTTTTTTGTTAATAATAGAGTTGTATTGAGCAGCAGAGAAAATTCATGAATTTTCTCTGCTAAATTCTATCAATATTATTACTTACCCCCTTTACCCTTCTTACCCCCATTCTTTTTGAATCTTTTTTTTAAATCCTCAGTCTTAATTCGTATGTGCTTTGTTCCTTTCTTTGAATTAGGTGTTTTAGGGGTTGCTTTTGTTTTATTTGCTGCTTCAATTGAATCTTCGCTCTTCTTCTCCGATTTCGGTTGTGAAGCAGGATTAGTCTCCACTTTCAACACAGAATTATTATTCTGTACAGGAGCCTCTTGAGCAGCAGCTTCAGCCTTCTTGCGTGCCTTTCGCTTATTGGTAGCCAAGCGTGTTTTTATCGATTTAGAGTACTCCGTCAGTATTGTGTTAAGCAACATGATAAGGGGCTCATAATCTACCTCAGTAAAAGTTTTTTGATAAGACGATACCTGTCCAAAAAACGTCTGCAATAGTCTTTTTGTTTCATCTTCCAGATCCGGATCACCCGTTGGAGGTCTGTTTAGTATGTCTATGTATCTTTGAGAGGATAGGTCTTCGTATTCTTTATTTATTATCTCCAATTCGTTTAGGTGAGGTTGCAAGCCCAAGCTAGTAAATGCATTGCGTTCATCAGTGTAAAAGTCATTTCCTAAAGCATCAATAAAAGAAGATACCCTCATACTCACTGTGTGATGTCTCTTTTGCCCCAAGTAGGCAAGGTGTGGTTTTGCTAAGCTTTTGGCTAGTGCTACATTATGTTGTGTTTTCTGGCAGTTTGATCTCTCCAATGATCTTATTTGCATATAGATAAGCGCTGCACACTTTACACGTTGTTTGTGTAGCTGTGTTATCTTTTCTGTAAGAGGATGTTTTCCATAAGGAATACTAATTATTTGCATTTTATCCTCTTGCATCTTCAGCACATCGTAAATATCTTGCAGACGCAATGCAACCAAATCATACTTGTCTAATGCTTCAGTTATATCCTCTAATAATAACTTGAGTTCTAGTTTTAAGATTCTAGATAGTGCCAGCTCTTTTAGCTCTTCCATGATACAAACTTTAATAGCTTTAACATTTTTATATTACAAATATATAAATAAGAAAGTAATAAGATAGCATTTCCTATAAAGATTAGTTGCCTCAATGTTGGTTGACGGAGTTTCTATTGTTCATTTCTTTTTTTATGTGTCAGTGGTATCAAACTTAATAATATAGACTCTTATTTCATCTGCAATGGGGTTTGTATATTGTGCGAAGCGTATTAAAGCAATCTACTCTTTACTATTTTCTAAAGCGTTTATTAAAAAAGCAGTTCTATTTATGCTGTCGGACAGATATGATGGTGAAAACGCTTTGCATTCTATCTATTTCATGCCAGTGTATTGCCATTTAGCAAATACTTTCATCACATTCACCTTGGCCGAAAGGGATAAATCAAAAAAATGAATGCAATTGACTGCCTTACGGCTCTATCTTAAGTATTAGGATTGTGCAATTCATATAAATATTGATATCTTAAGTGTTAGAACACTATTATTTTATTCTAATCTTGAATCCTAACAGTTAGAACATTATTATTTATTATTAGAGCTTCATTCTAATAGTTAGAATAGTATTATTTATAAGTATATGGCATTCTTAAGTGTTAGGATAGTGATTTTATGCAGCTGATGGTATAGAATTTTATGATTTTCGACTTTTGGTCGCCAACTTTTAGATGCATTATTATACTTTTCTGCCATTCTATCGGGTGCTTTCATATGAATGCTTTGGCTTTGGCGTATTCGGCTACCGGTTTTATGATGATTGAAAACTTTTTTGTGCAATCGGCTGTGTAAATTGGTCAGATTAACTCCAATGAAGGGGTAAGCGTTTAAAAGAATTGGGCAAAATAAACTTCTACATTGAACAAGATTGTTAGGTGTAAAGCAAATGTGTTTGTAATTCCTACAGATAATGCGCCCCAATTGTTTTAGTTCTCTTGCGCGTGCTGTATGCAGTAGGTGTTTTCGCAATTAATTTAAACGCCATCTTAAAGTAAGCACCCGAGTTGTAGAATCTTCCACCCGATGCTTCAATAAACATTTTCTTTATAGCAGCTAGCACACTGTAGGCTATTGCTTTTGCAAGGCTATAGTTGACATTCGCCAGTTCGCTTAAAAAGTAGATGTAGTCGGCATGTAAGAATTGTTTATTGGTAACCTTTCGGTTCTGTCTGTAGTGAATGCCAAAGGCATTGGGGAGGTAACCAATCTTATAGTTATGATAAGTAGTGCGCAATAGATAGTCTCTATCTTCGCCATAGTGGTAGAATAGGGGACTGAATCCTCCAATGTTTTTTACTGCCTCTATTGGTAGCAACCAGAAGGCAGCATTCACAAAGGGAAGTTCAACCAATTGCGAGGATGGCTGTGGAAGCTGCTCAACAGTTTCTTTGTTGGAATAATCTGCAAAGCCATGGTCTAGCGAGGTACCATCGGATGAGAGATGAACGGGAGAGATAGCCCCAAAGTTGGGATTGGTCTCTGCGGCTATAATCAATTTCTCTAACATGTCTTTTTCAATCTGCGTATCTTGGTTGAGTAGGAATGCATAGTTGTAGTTATTCTCCATGGCATAAGATAGCCCTACGTTGTTGGCTTTGCCAAAACCAAGGTTCTCTTTGTTCTCGATTAATAGTACATGATGATAGTCTTGTTTGATTCGCTCTATTGTATTGTCGGTAGAGTTGTTGTCGATAACCATTACAGTGGCGGCGATGGTTGAGGCAAACACAGATGGTAGGCATTTGTCAATCCAAGGTTCAAAATTGTACGACACAATAATTATGCACACTTTCTTATTCTGCATCATTACTTTTTTTTGTCCTTTTCGATAAGATGAAATCTTTAATCTCAATAGTCATTTCCAAATTAAATATCCTGCAGAATCCTAAATAGGCACCTCCCATCATTGCCATAGCGGCAAGCATGCTTACAATGCTGTTAGAAACTTTAGA
>SMER01000890.1_pt1 | contig 10711 bp, 10 predicted proteins | sample 2456411 | NCBI WGS metagenome assembly SMER01 (sample SAMN10132597, study PRJNA489261) | soil metagenome | isolation source: day1 antibiotic-silt loam soil ammended with raw manure from dairy cow... | place: USA | collected 2015-05-01 | reverse complement strand
TGATGCTCTCGCCATTGATTATTTCTTTACCCTTTAAAATTATGCTGTTTGTGTTAGTTGATGGTTGGACGTTAATTATTGGTACGCTGGCAAACAGCTTTGGCACATTGTGAGGTGAAACACTATGACACCTGAAATCGCCGTTGATATTTTCCGTGAAGCCCTATGGTTGATGGCTATGGCTGTTGCCACCATCATTACTCCGAGCTTAATCATTGGCTTAATTGTGGCTATGTTTCAGGCCGCCACTCAGATTAACGAGCAGACCCTAAGCTTTTTGCCACGCTTGTTGGTCAGTTTTATGACATTGACTGTTATGGGGCCTTGGCTGGTGGGTAGGTGGCTAGACTTCACCACCAAGTTGTTTGAAAGCATGCCCTATGTGTTGGGCTAGACTAAATCCATGTTTGAGTTAAGCGGTACTCAAATAGGGGGCTGGATAAACAGTTTCCTATTGCCGCTGTTTCGTATCGGCAGCATGTTGATGGTGATGCCTATTGTAGGCACACAGTTGGTCCCACGACGTATCCGTTTATATTTTGCAGTTGCCTTTACAGTGGCCATAGCGCCTGTACTGCCTGAAATGCCGCAAGTAGATGCCCTGAGCGTGCAAGCGATTTTATTGATTGCAGAGCAGATTATTATCGGTGTTTTGCTTGGCTTAGTGTTGCAGATGATGTTTCACATTTTTGTCTTCGCTGGCCAGCTTATTTCTATGCAAATGGGCTTGGGCTTTGCCTCATTAATGGATCCGGCCACAGGGGTTTCAGTACCCTTACTTGGCCAGTTTTTGCTGATGCTCGTAACGCTTTTATTCTTAGCCGTTAATGGGCATTTAGTGGCTTTTGAAATTATGGCAGAGAGTTTTGTTACTTTGCCTGTGGGGCAGGCTTTGGATATAGGTCATTATACGGTATTTGCGGGTCGTTTAAGCTGGGTGATTGGTGCTGCATTGTTATTGGCATTGCCGGCAGTGAGCTCGTTATTAGTGATTAATATTGCCTTTGGTGTGATGACGCGTGCAGCGCCTCAGCTTAATATTTTCACCATTGGCTTCCCGTTAACCCTCATCATGGGCATGATTATTTTCTGGGTTTCAACGGCTGAAATCCTGACCCACTTCCAAACAATTACATCGGAAGCCTTGTTTTTGATGCGTAGTTTTACTCAGTAGAAAGGTTGAAGCTATGGCGGAAAGTGAAAGCGGTGCAGAAAAAAGCGAAGAGCCAACGGCAAAACGTCAACAAGATGCACGGAAAAAAGGTCAAATCGCGCGTTCACGTGAACTAAACACTCTGGCTATTGTGCTGGGGGGTACGGCAGGCTTGCTGATGTTCGGTGGTGTCATAGGGCAGAAAATTTTAGATGTCATGACTGAGAATTTCGATCTGCCTCGCGAAATTCTATACAACGACCGCTATATGAGCTTGAACCTGCTTGCAGCAGCAAAGCATGCAAGTGAGGGCTTAGCCCCGTTATTTCTTCTCCTCTTAGTGGCTTCAATTGTCGGCCCGATAGCCTTGGGCGGTTGGTTGTTTTCCTTAGAGTCTCTGGCACCTAAGGCCAGTCGCATGAACCCGGCAGCGGGTTTAAAACGCATGTTTTCCATGAAATCCATTGTCGAGCTGCTAAAAGCGCTCGGCAAGTTTTTGGTGGTGTTAATTGTTGCGCTGTTTGTGCTGTCCAATGCCAGTGAGGATTTGTTTAATATTGCTAACGAGCCGCTTGAGCTCGCTATTTTGCACGCCGTGCAAACCATTGGCTGGAGCTCGCTGTGGATGGCGTGTGGTCTCATACTGATCGCTGCAGTTGATGTGCCGTTTCAAATGTGGGATAGCAAACAAAAGCTGAAAATGACCAAGCAGGAAGTACGTGACGAGCATAAAGACTCGGAAGGTAAACCTGAGGTTAAGGGACGTATTCGACGCTTACAAATGGAAATGGCACAACGGCGTATGATGAGTGCCGTACCAGAAGCTGATGTGGTTATTACTAACCCAACACACTTCTCTGTTGCGCTTAAATATGATGAGAATGCGGGTAAAATTCGTGAAATTGCTAATGAGCATCAGATTATTCTGTTGGAATCTCCGGCTTTAGCGCGAGCGGTATACTATTCCACGGAGTTGGATGAGGAGATACCAGCAGGCTTATACATGGCTGTTGCCCAGGTGCTGGCTTATGTTTATCAGTTGCGCCAATACCATGCAGGTAAAGGTAAGCGTCCAGATTCTTTAAATGACTTGCCTATTCCGGAGGATTTGCGCCGTGATGAGTAACTCTGGTGTGAGAAGCCGTTGTTAGTTCAGCCTTGGTTCAGTTGAGTCGTGGGATTGTTTAGTATGCTATTTGGCTGATTTTTAAAACTCAAAGGTTCTAACATGAAGCTTATAGTGGTGGAAGACGAAGCGTTGTTGCGTCATCACTTATTGACGCGCTTGGGTGAAGAAGGGCATGTAGTAGAGGCTGTGGCTGACGGCGAGAGTGCTTTAAGAAAGGTTAAAGATTTAAAGTATGACTTAGCCGTGATTGATCTGGGATTGCCTGGCATGAGCGGTATCGAGCTGATTCGCGAGCTACGCCAGCAAGGCCAACAAATGCCTATTTTAATTTTGACTGCGCGTGGTAGCTGGCAAAATAAAGTTGAAGGCTTGGCGGCCGGTGCGGACGATTACGTGGTCAAGCCTTTCCAGTTTGAAGAGCTAGAAGCCCGATTAAAAGCATTGCTGCGACGCGCTTCAGGTTTTGTCCAGTCGACCATAAGCACCGGGCCACTCATCTTAGATTTAAATAAAAAACAAGCCACTTTGTCAGGCGAGTGCATTGGTTTGACGGCCTTTGAATACCGCATTCTTGAGTATTTGATGCGCCATCAACAGCAGGTGGTTGCTAAAGAGCGTTTGATCGAACAGCTTTATCCTGACGACGAAGAGCGTGACCAGAATGTAATTGAAGTACTGGTTGGTCGTTTGCGGCGTAAATTAGAGGCTGATGTGGGTTTTAAACCCATAGAAACAGTGCGTGGGCAGGGCTACATCTTTAATGAAGCATGCCAGTGAATAATTTTTTTCTAAAAAAGAAAAGCTACTCGTTACGTACGCGTCTGATGATAGGTGCTACCTGCACCGCATTTATATTTATCCTAGGTTTATTTCCTGTTCTGCAGCAAGCCTTTACTAAAGCACTAGAAAAAACTGTGCAGCAGCGCTTGGCTGCTGATGCCAGTACACTGATCTCGGTAGCGCGCATTGAAGAAGGGCGTTTATCAATGCCAGAGAAACTCCCCGATGAAGAGTTTGATATTTTACCTGCGCGACAATTGGGCTTTATTTTCGATAATCAGGGCAAGCTTATCTGGCATTCACGCTCCGCAAAGCAGTATGAGATTAACTACCAGCCTCGTTATGATGGTCGTGGGCATGAGTTTGCCAAAATTCGCGACTCACAAGAGCAAGAGTTTTTTGTGTACGACATAGAAATCGATTTGCTGCGAGGACAAAGTGCCGCTTACAGCATAGTTACTATGCAGCCGGTTAGTGACTATAAACCAATGTATAAAAGTCTTAGACGCCAGCTCAACACCTGGCTGGCAGCCGCATTGATTTGTTTGCTGAGTATTCTGTGGCTGGGCCTTAAATGGGGGACACGCAGCTTGCTGCGGTTAAGGGCTGAGCTGGATGAAGTGGAAGCGGGGCAGCGTAAATTATTAAGTGATGAGCATCCGCGCGAACTATTACGTTTAACAGGCTCCTTAAATCGCCTGCTGGAGAATGAGCGTCAACAAAGGCTGCGCTATGTCCACTCTTTGGATGATCTCGCCCATAGCCTGAAAACACCCTTGGCGGTTCTGCAGGGAGTGGCAGAAGTTTTAGCGACACAACCGGAAAACAAAGAACAGGCGCGCACTTTGCACAATCAAGTGAGTCGTATGAGCCAGCAGGTAAGCTATCAGCTGCAGCGTGCCAGTCTGCGGCGCAGCGGTTTAATCAGGCATAGCGTTAAACTTGCGCCATTGCTTGAGCCGTTGATAGAAGCGTTGAATAAGGTGTATTTGGATAAGCAAGTGGATGTGCAGATGCGCTTTTCAAGAGAGCAGCGTGTGCCTGTAGAGCACGGAGCCTTATTGGAAGTGTTCGGCAACTTGCTCGAAAACTCATACCGCTTATGCCTTAGACAGATCTGCATCTGCGTACAAACCTATGAGCAGTACTGCGAAATCGTAGTTGAGGACGATGGGCCGGGAGTGCCTGCCAGTCAACGCGAACGTATTCTACGTAGAGGCGAGCGTTTAGATACGCAATACCCAGGGCAGGGTATAGGGACGGCGGTGGTTAAAGATATTATCGATAGCTATCAAGGGCTGTTATTTATTGAAGATTCTGAACTGGGTGGGGCCAAATTCAGAATCATATTCCCATTGCACTAGCTGTTTAATGCAGTCTCTGCTCGGCAAAATAAATGACCGAGCAGAGGTGTTTACTTATACGCGGAACTGAGATAACAGTGTGTTCAGCTCGCCTGCCAAACGCTCTAGGTTTTCACTGGAGCGACTGGACTGTTCTGCCGAAGCAGTACTTTCTTGGGCAAGACCGGCAACACGGTTGATATTCTCGTTAATTTCCTCAGCCACATGGGACTGTTGTAAAGAGCTGCTGGCGATAGAGGCGTTTAGGTCGTTAAGCGTGACCAAGGCTTCCGCGATGTGCGTAAGGTTCGTGCTGGCTAGGTTCGCTTGTTCCACGGCCAGCTCCGAGGCGTGGCTACTTTGCTCGATAACACCCACGGCGGCTTGTGAGTTCTTTTGCAGGCTGTCGATCATAACCTGCACTTCCTCGGTGGATTGCTGGGTACGTTGAGCCAGCAAGCGCACTTCGTCGGCAACGACCGCAAAACCTCGCCCTTGCTCACCCGCTCGTGCAGCTTCAATTGCAGCGTTAAGTGCTAGCAGGTTAGTTTGCTCGGCGATGGTGTTAATCACTTCAAGCACGCTGCCGATTTTGGTACTTTCATCGGCCAATGAGCTGATAACAGATACCGCATGGGTAATAGTGCCGGAGAGCAAGTCGTTTTGCTGCAGGTTGTTGTGAATACTTTGCTGACCGGTATCGGCTTGTTGAGTAGCGCTGTTCACTTCCGCTGCAGCCTGTTCAGCATTACGCGCAACCTCTTGTACGGCATAGGTAACCTCGTTCATAGAGGTAGCAATTTGCTCGGTTTCTTGTAGCTGACGCTGACTGACGCTAAGGGTCGCATGAGCCGCTTTGCCCAGTTCACCGGCTGATTGTTGCAGCGCTTTGCCCAGTTCACCGGCTGATTGTTGCAGTGTGTTAGCGCTTTCTAACAGGTGGCGTATCATGGTGCGTAGCTTAGATACAAACTCATTAAAGTTGTTACTCAGCTCGCCAATCTCATCATTACTGTCGCACACAAGCTCTTGGGTTAGATCACCGTCACCGCTGGCGATGTTTTTCAAAGCATCCACCACGTTACGCAGAGGTGTGGTGATGCTGCGGATAATACCTACTACCAAGAACACCATGAAAATAATAATACCGACACGGATTAGGGTGTTGCGTATGGCTGTGGCGCGGAACTCTGCTTGGATGTCATCCAGATAAACACCTGTGCCAATGACCCAGCCCCAAGGCTTAAACTGCTGTACATAGCTAACTTTATCCACTGGGTTGGTTGCCCCAGGCATTGGCCATCTGTAGTTGAAGAAGCCGGCGGCTTCTTGGCTTTTAGCAATACGGACAAACTCATTGAAAATTTCTTTGCCATCTGGGTCTTTGTAACCCGAAAGGTTTTTTCCATCTAGCGTGGGGTTCATGGCGTGCATCAACATAACGGGCTGCAGGTCATTGATCCAGAAATAATCATCACGGCCGTAACGGAGTTTTTTCACTGCGTTCATGGCTTGTTCTTGAGCTTGCTGTTTGCTGAGGCTTCCGTTTTGCTCTTGGCTGTGGAAAAACTCTAAAATCCCCAATGTGCTTTCTACTAGGTGCTGTGTTTTGATTTCTTTGGCAAACACCAAGTCGCTGTGGTTTTGCTTCATCGCAATTCCACCCAAGACAACGTACATCAGTACGGATATGACTAGGATCAGCCATAAACGACTGGAAATTGAAAAACGACGTAAAATTGGCATGGCATTTTCCTACGATAATTCAAATTAAGTGGCAGACAGCTATATATTTTTGTAAGTATTGATCGAGTATGTCGGCCAGTGAGTAAAATTGTTTAACGGTTGATAGCATAACAAGCATGATGCTTTCGTTTTAAGAAGCCTCTGAATAACTACCTGCGTAGCTGCCACCGCGTTAAAAGCGTACTCAAAATGCTCATTTACCCGGTGTAAACTGCGCTTTTTCGTACGTTTTTGCCTTGTGTTAGCGTCCTCGGTAACGTTATTCAGAGGCTCCTTAAGTCAAAAACTTAGCGCGCAGCCTTCATACGAGTTGTCATGCAACGACCTAACGTATTTATAAGCAGGTTTAGTGCCACTTTAACTGTCCTTATCGGGCTGAGGTTTTTTTTATGCTGCTATGCGCGGCCACTGTGCTTGGTGTGACAAAAGCAACGAGGTGGTCAGCAGCGACTTCAATACCCACCATTTCATCCATCACATGATCAATGTGGCTGGTAAATAAAGCTTCTAAATGGCTGCCTGTGGGGAGCTCAAGTCGGTAAAGAGTGGATGCACCTAAAAATGTTTTGCCTATTACTTTAGCTTTTAGCGGACTGTTTGGCGAGTCGATGATGTCATCAGGGCGTAGCAGTACATCGACTGCACTGCCTGGCGACCAAGGGTAGGCTCTATTACCGCTAATGATCCCTAACTCTGTTTGTACGCTGTCGTGGGTGAGCATATGCCCACGAATAAAATACCCTTGGCCAATAAAGCTGGCGACAAACGGACTGTAGGGTTCGTGATAGAGGTTAAAGGGTGAATCCCATTGCTCTAGGCTGCCCTGATTAAACACGCCGATTAAATCGCTCATGGCAAAGGCTTCTTCTTGGTCGTGAGTAACCATAATGGCGCTGGTACCGCGTAGCTTAAGAATGTCACGCACTTCTTGGCTTAAGCGCCGGCGCAACTCCGTGTCTAAGTTAGAAAACGGTTCATCGAGTAACAAGAGCTGAGGTTCGGGAGCCAGCGCGCGGGCAAGGGCAACACGTTGTTGTTGCCCGCCGGATAGCTCGTGTGGATAGCGCTTACTAAGATGCCCTAAATTGACAAGCTCGAGCATTTCTGCGGTTGTTTTTGCAGCGCAGGGGTGTTTGCGAATACCTAAGGCAACGTTTTGTTCCACGCTAAGGTGTGGGAACAAAGCATAGTCTTGGAATACCATGCCAATGCGTCGTTTTTCAGGCGCTAAGGTGAAGCCTTTGCGTGAAATTTCCGTACCGGCCAGCTTAATTGAGCCACACAGTGCTGCTTCAAAACCGGCAATGGCTCTTAGAGTGGTCGTTTTACCGCACCCAGAAGGGCCGAGCAAGCAGCCAATATCACCTTGATTTAGATGCAAATTGAGCGCTTTAACCACAACTTGGTTGTTATAGCCGCAACTGAGGCTGTCTATTTCAAGAAGGGCGCTTGCTGTTTGACTGTTCATTTATACAACCAAAAATTCGAGCAACGCTTTTTGTGCGTGCAATCGATTTTCAGCTTGCTGCCAAACCACTGAGCGTGGGTCGTCCAGGAGCGTTTCACTGATTTCTTCACCGCGATGTGCAGGTAAGCAGTGCATGAACACAACATCGGTGGCAGCCATATCTAGGAGTTTTTCTGTTACTTGGTAAGTTGCGAAGGCTGCTTTACGGATTTTGGCTTCTTCTTCTTGCCCCATGGAGGCCCACACATCGGTACTTATCAAGTGTGCACCTGCGGCTGCTTGCTCCGGGTTGTGCATAACCTGAACACGATCACCGGCCTGAGCTAGGAGTTGTGCGTCAGGCTCGTAGCCTTCAGGGCAGGCTACGTTTAATTTGAAATCAAACTGAATGGCGGCTTCAATGTATGAGTTACACATATTGTTGCCATCGCCAATCCAAGCCACGGTTTTGCCTTGAATGTCGCCGCGCAGCTCATGGAAACATTGCATATCAGCCAGTAATTGACAGGGGTGCAAATCATCGGAAAGCGCGTTAATAACTGGAACAGCTGAATGCCGGGCAAACTCTTCTAAGCCAGCATGAGCATAGGTACGGATCATAATGACATCTAGCATGCTGGACATGACCTTGGCTGAGTCACTTAGAGGTTCACCGCGCCCAAGTTGAGTATCATTGGGGGAGAGAAAAATAGCATTGCCACCCAACTGGCACATGCCGGCTTCAAAAGAAATGCGTGTGCGTGTCGAGGATTTTTCAAAAATCATACCCAGCACACAGCCTTTGAGGCTTTCATGGGCAATTCGCTGCTGGCGAAGCTTTTTTAATTCTATAGCGCGTTGGATAATTTGCTGAAGCTCTGCGGGGGTACAGTCAAATAAGGATAAAAAATATCGTGCGCTCATTAGAGAACCTTTTCATGTTAATAGCAAGCTGTCCTTGGTTAGCTTGCGTGTGGAATAAAGGTGAGATTTTATAAGCGAATGACAGGGTTGTGCAAATGCTGTGCGACTTGATACAAATCATGCGCAGTGAGCTGAGTTGTTCGCGAATAAACTTTCTGCAGGATATAGTTGAGTATGGTGGTCAACTTTAAGTAGAATACCTAATAAATTTCGTTTTCTGATTTTACTGATTTAGAGGTGCATTGTGGATATTATCGAAACCATCAAAGAACAAATTGCTAATAACACTGTATTACTTTACATGAAGGGTTCGCCTAACGCGCCACAGTGTGGCTTTTCACAACGTGCTTCGCAAGCATTAATGGCTTGTGGTGAGAAGTTTGCGTTTGTTGATATTTTACAAAACCCAGATATACGCGCCAACTTGCCCGCGTATGCAAATTGGCCAACTTTCCCGCAGCTGTGGGTTGCTGGTGAGCTGGTCGGCGGTTGCGATATCATTACTGAAATGCATGATAGCGGTGAGTTAGCTGAGCTCGTGAAAGCGGCGGTAGCCAAGGCTGCTGAATAACTTACCCAGCAGCAAAGTAATAAATAAACTTAACGGCACTGACGCGAGAGCGCAGTGCTCGTTTTTTGTGTAGCGTAATAGAGAGAATTAATGAAAAGCCCAATTATTGTTGCATTAGACTTTCCAAGCATGGAGCAAGCGCTTACGATGGCGCGGCAGCTTGACCCTAAGCAGTGTCGAGTAAAGGTGGGTAAAGAGTTATTTACCCGTAGCGGACCTGTTGTGGTGGAGTCTTTGCAACGGTTGGGCTTTGAGGTTTTCCTCGATTTAAAGTTTCACGATATTCCTAACACTACAGCCATGGCAGTTAAAGCAGCCGCAGAGCTGGGCGTGTGGATGGTTAACGTGCACTGTTCCGGTGGCTTAAAAATGATGGCGGCGTGCCGCGAGCAGTTGGAACAACACGCAGGCACTAAACCGTTGCTGATCGGCGTGACTGTGTTGACCAGTATGGAACAGCAGGATTTAGCAGGTATTGGCTTGGATGTGCCCCCACAAGAACAGGTGTTGCGTTTGGCGGGCTTGGCTGAGCAGGCTGGCTTGGACGGTTTGGTGTGCTCCGCGCAAGAAGCGCAATCGCTTAAACAGCAGTGGTCGGCCGGTCAGTTAATCACGCCGGGCATTCGACCCGCTGGCAGCGCGCAAGATGATCAAAAACGAATCTTAACTCCTGCACAGGCTATGCAGGCGGGTTCTGATTATTTGGTAATTGGCCGCCCGATTACGCAGGCGGCCGATCCGCAGCATGTTTTAGCGTCAATACTGGATACACTATAAAACGCTCAAGCAACTGACCCGCTATTAACCTAGCGGGCCAGTTTCACAGTCAGGCGTTTTGCTGCCAGTTTTCGGGCTGATTAATAAAGTTAATCAACTGGCGCAGTCGACCAAAATCGCGCGCATTAAAGACGAATTCTAAACGATACAGCTTGCAGAACTCTGGCTCTTTGTGAGTTTGTTCGCAGTAGGGTACCTGTTCAATTTTTCCTGTTTTGCATAGGCCGGCAAACTCTTGATTGAGATGTTCAATTGCGGCAGTTGTTAGCTCGTGGTGCATGCGAATGACAAAGCGGCCGCGTAACCAGCGAGTAGAATGGTAGTTGCTATAGAATTTAGCGATTTCACGTCCTGCTTCTTCTGGCGTATAGACCAAGTGCAGCAATTCGAGATCTTCAGCTGAGATATAGCCGTGGTCGACCATCTCTGTTTGCATAAACTCTAGGGTTTTACTCCAGTAGGTGCCGCCTTCTTGCTCAAGTAATACAACGGGAACCAGCGGGCTTTTGCCGGTCTGAATCAGAGTAAGCACTTCCCATGCTTCATCCAGTGTCCCAAACCCACCGGGGCAGAGAACCAATGCATCTGCTTCTTTCACGAAAAAAAGTTTGCGCAAAAAGAAGAAATGGAATGTCAGTAAGTTGCCGCTGTCTTTAACGGTATCGTTAGCGCCTTGCTCAAAAGGTAAAACAATATTCAGCCCCAGACTATTATCTTTTCCCGCGCCTTCGTGAGCTGCAGCCATAATGCCGCCACCAGCGCCAGTAATAACCATGAGGTTATGCTGAGCAATGATTTTGCCGAGTTCAGTGGCTTGCTGATACAGGGGGTGATCGGGTGA
>SMER01000601.1_pt1 | contig 10767 bp, 7 predicted proteins | sample 2456411 | NCBI WGS metagenome assembly SMER01 (sample SAMN10132597, study PRJNA489261) | soil metagenome | isolation source: day1 antibiotic-silt loam soil ammended with raw manure from dairy cow... | place: USA | collected 2015-05-01 | reverse complement strand
CAGCAGCTTGCTTAATCAGCTACAAGCACCGGCAGTGCAGCCTTTTACCACGCAGGTCAGTTTGGCCATCGAAGAGATTTTAGCCAGCCGTGTACCGCGTCAAGAAGAAGTGGCGCAGCATTGCGCTCTATCACTGCGCACCTTGCAACGGCGCTTACAGGAAGCCGGCAGCAGTTATCAACAACTACTGGATGAAGTACGTTTTGCTCAGGCCAAAACTCAACTGAGCGGCACACAAAAGCCATTGCACAGCATTGCCGAGCAATTGGGCTTTATCGAGCCGCGCTCATTTTTTAGATTTTTTAAACGTAGAGCAGGCGTAACGCCAGGGCAATACAGAAAGCAGCACAAAGGCTAGCTCAAACAGGACGTGTATCTCGGTATGGAGTAGATAGTGTCTGGGCTGCTTAGACTGCACGATCAAGCCGCACAGGCTAAACAACCCAAACTGAAACCGTTACAGGCTGAGCTGACGGTTTGAAGCTTTAATGAACTCTTTTTTCAGGTCATCAAAAGTATGTACTGCAGGGAACTGTGGGAACTGCTCAATCACGTTGTCTGGCGCGTGGAATAAGATGCCCGCATCCGCTTCACCCAACATAGTGGTGTCGTTGTAAGAATCACCGGCAGCAATAATGCGGTAGTACAGGGTTTTCAACGCCAGCACTGATTGACGCTTAGGATCTTTTTGACGCAACTGATAGTCAACCACACGGCCGTTTTCATCGGTCACCAGCTTGTGGCAAAGCAAAGTTGGGAAACCCAGTTGACGCATCAGTGGCTGGGAAAACTCATAAAAGGTATCGGACAAAATAATGACTTGGAAACGCTCACGCAACCAATTCACAAACTCCACCGCGCCGTCTAAAGGTTTGAGCGTGGCGATCACTTCTTGGATGTCGTTTAAGGTTAAACCGTGCTCATCCAAAATACGCAGACGTTGCTTCATCAGCACATCGTAATCAGGAATATCACGTGTGGTCGCGCGCAAGGATTCGATACCAGTTTTTTCTGCAAAGGCAATCCAGATTTCTGGAACCAATACACCCTCAAGGTCAAGGCAGGCGATTTCCACAGCAATTCCTCATCATATAAAAAAGAGGCACTCTAGCCGCTCCACCCAGACCATGCAAGATTAAGATGCTTTATAGGGCCAAGCATAACCATAAAGCATAAGCATAACGGTTTTTATTCATTCTAATCGTACCGCTGGATTTGCTAGTATGTGCGCATCTAAACACCGACATATTCTATTAGGAATCTAGCATGACTGCTTCAATTGACCTTCAGCAACTGATCGCTGATTGCGCCGACGCTTCACCAAAAGAGATTCTCAAGCATGCCTTTGCCGCTTTCGGTGATGAATTATGGCTGTCTTTTAGTGGCGCAGAAGATGTCGTTCTGCTGGATATGGCATGGAAAATCAATCCGCAGGTTAAAGTCTTTAGCTTAGATACCGGCCGTTTGCATCCAGAAACCTACCAGTTTATTGAAAAAGTCCGCGAGCATTATAAAATCAGCATCGAAGTGCTCTCCCCTGACGCACAACAGGTGCAAGACTTAGTTCGCGAAAAAGGCTTATTCAGCTTCTATAAAGATGGCCACAGTGAATGCTGTGGCGTGCGCAAGATTGCTCCACTGAAGCGTAAGCTCAGCACAGTCAAAGCCTGGGCGACCGGACAGCGTCGTGACCAAAGTCCTGGTACGCGCAGCAATGTCGCCGCCGTCGAGCTTGATGCAGCGTTCTCTACAGCAGAACAGCCGTTGTATAAGTTTAATCCACTGGCACAGATGAGCAGCGAAGATGTTTGGGCGTATATCCGCATGCTAGAGCTGCCCTACAACAGTTTGCATGAACGCGGCTTTATCAGTATTGGCTGTGAACCCTGCACCCGTCCTGTCCTGCCTAACCAACACGAACGCGAAGGCCGCTGGTGGTGGGAAGAAGCCACGCAAAAAGAATGCGGCTTACATGCAGGCAACATCATCACCGCGCAATAACTCTGCTTGCCGTGGGTTTAAGCAAATAATTGCAGTGCATTTCCCAATCGAATCACAATATAGCGCGCTAAGCTGGTTATACTTGGCGCGCTGTGAATGATGCCCAGCACTTGATCAACAGTTTTTAAGCATTTACTGTTGGTTTCTATCATTATTTATTCGGGAGCCCTATGAAAACCCCTGCACGCCTAATCCCTCTCGTTGAAGACGGGCTGATTGACGAGGTGTTACGCCCCCTGATGAATGGTAAAGAAGCTGCGGTGTATGTGGTTCGCAGTGGTGATGATATTCGTTGCGCCAAAGTCTACAAAGACATGGACAAACGCAGCTTTAAAAAAGCTTCGTTGTACCGTGAAGGCCGTAAAACCGGCAACAGCCGACGCTCGCGCGCCATGGAGAAAGGCTCCAAGTTTGGCCGCGGACAAGCCGAAGAAGCCTGGCAGAACGCCGAAGTGGATGCGTTGTATCGCTTAGCTGCTGCTGGTGTGCGCGTACCCGCGTACTGCTGATGGAACTGGTGACCCTACCCGACGGCGAAGTTGCGCCACGCTTAAATGACGTCACCCTAGATGCCGAACAAGCGCGTAAAGACCACGCCACGCTGATGGAATCCGTTAAGGCGACTTATCTGAATTTAATGTGTTGGTTGATGAACACGGCCCGGTGATTATTGATCTACCCCAAGCCGTGGATGCAGCAGCAAATAACAACGCCTTTTTTATGCTCAACCGCGATGTAAATAACATCACCCAGTATTACGGCCAGTTCGCTCCGGAGTTGCTCGAGACACGTTTTAGCCCGGAGATGTGGAGCCTCTATAAAGAAGGCAAGCTAGAAATGGATACGGTTTTGACTGGCGAGTTCTTTGAGCCTGATACACCAGCAGACATTGATTCTGTGATGGCTGACATTCAAGCCGTACTCAGCGAAGAACGCGATCGAGTGGCGCGACTGAATGCTGAAGATTTTGAAGATTTCTAGTCAGATCATCTGATTGAGGCTGGGAGCGCGGGCCGCTGGCCCGCATAAGCTTATGCATATCGTAAAGGATTGTAGCTCCATTTACTCAATGTGCCAGCTGTGCTTTCAGCTCAATATTGAGCGCCTGAATGACCTTGAGCTCAGTGTCAATGCGTGGCTTAGCACCCGCAGACAAAGACTTGTAAAGACTCTCTCGGCTTAGTCTTGCATCTATTTAGCAACTACTTACCAACGGGCGCTGCCGTATCTGAAGCGTAGGTCACCAAAACTATAATAACTATTACAAAAGCAGTATTAAGATTTTTACCAGAGTATTTATAAATAAAACGGACAATCAGTGAGCCAATAAGGCTTAAAGAAATAATACCAAAAATGTCCAAAACGAACCCAAGACCATTTGCCCCTCGAGCGAACCAGTTTATTACGGTTACAACCCAAGGAAGCAGCCAAAGCAAACTACTACGTGTTTTTTCCGAGCGGCTTTCACCAACGCTGTAAGCCAATACAAAAGGCAAAATGAAAAACACTATGATAAAAACAATAGACCCTTTATGCAGCGAGTCGACCAGAAAAACCATAGGCAAAGCAAGTATCTCGGAAAGCTCCATTTAACTATCCTTGTTAATAATAATACGCATTTATATACCATGGTGGCTGCGATCGTAAAGCGTAGCCTGCTCTTGAATAGAAGCAACATCAACTGCTTGGCGTTTCAAGAAAACTCGGGGACGCAGGCACTCAAAGCTTCAAGCCGGAGCACACAACGATAACGATAACGGAGACCTATACTCGTGACAGGAAGGGCAAGAAAGTTATACCTACAAAGTAAATGTGCGGAAAAATATTACGGCCAAAAACAAAAAAACCAGCACTAGGCTGGTCTCTGTATGGTGCCCGGAGCCGGAATCGAACCGGCACGGTGTTACCACCGAGGGATTTTAAGTCCCTTGCGTCTACCTATTCCGCCATCCGGGCGGTAGATGCGTGATTGAAATTTGCTTAATGCTTGTCCCAATCGAGGGCGCTAATATATGAGATCTTTTCCTTAAGTGCAAGTGTTTGTTGAGGTTTTTCTTTTTAAAAGTGTTTTTTAATTTAAGAAGAAGCAACTCAACGCAACACCAGCATTCTCTTTAAGTAAAGCGCGAAGCAGTGACGATACAAAAGGCATGAAACCATTAAGTGCAGCCACCAACTGCGAGTTCATTGCCACCTAACAAAAGAGGCCGTCCTTAGCCTCCTCGCTGGTTAATCCTAGATCTATTAGTAATAACCAACCATATTTAAGAACCAACCTTTATAACGATAATCATGGCGCGTCAGGTCATCACTGAAATCAGTGAAGTTATAGCCTGCACCAATTCTAAAGTTGTCGGTAATGTCTCGGTCAACGCCAGCAAGCCAACCTTGGCGCGTACCACCGTCACGCACATCCAACCAGCGGTATTCACCTAAGGCATTCCATTTACCCATGATGCGATAACGCGCTTGTGCCGCGGCAAAACTTGCGCGGCTATCGTACCAATCACCACTGGCACGCCCTGCTCTAGCTTCGCCAAGCCGCTCAGCAACTTTACCAGCAAACTCCCAGCGCTGATCAAAGCGGTAGGTTCCTTCTAGAGCAAAGACGTGTGAACGCTGGTCATAGAAAGAAGATGACTGCTCTTGCTCAATGGTTGAGCGATCATAGAGGTAGGTGTATTTACCCAACAAGCCCCAGCGTAGGTTATCGGCTGGTCGCCAAGCAAAACCAATGTTGCTTTCAGTGAATTTAGCTCCCTGCAAGCTATCGGTTTTGTCTTTGGTATCGGAGTAGTTGAAACGTCCTGCAATCCGCCAGTCTTCATTAATTTTATGCAGCAAGCGGTTAGTTGTGAGCCACTGGCGACGGCGCTCGGCACCTGTATCTTCACGCCACTCGACGGCGCTGTTCCAACTGGTGATCGAGGACGTATGACCGCCACGCAAGCTGACTGCTTCGCGTTTAGTGGTTCCATTAGCACCTTCCAACTCTGCTTTTTGCAAAGTAAAGCCGTAGTTCCAGTTTTCAATTGGGTAGAAGTCCATACCAAAGGTATGTGCTATACCTTGATCGTTACCTGATTTTAACCATTGGCTTTCATTGAATAAGCTGCTTTTATTCGAGACTCTCCAACGCTGTCCTAAGGTTAAGCCACCTGGAGTGCCGCCAAACATTGGATCTGTTTCGCCAGTATTATCGGTTGAGTAGGTATAGCCACCGTATAAAGTGTGATCACTGGCCACTCGGTATTCACCGTTAACACTGTAAGCATTACCACGAGCGCCTTGCGTCGCTTCAGCACTGACACTGGATAAGTCGCCAAACACATAACGCGAACCTAATGTGAAGGCGTCATTATTGCGGTATTTACCACCATCATTTGCAAGCGTTGCTTGACCAATCCCATAAATATCTAAAGATGGCGTTAGCCGGTGCGTATAGCGCACAGCACCCAATGTGCCATTGCCGTCATAGTCGGATAATGAACGATGTTTTTCACGTGTATGGCGTATTTCAACAGCTAAACTGTCATTTTCAAGAATGCGCATTTCAGCTTGAAGTTGTGCTTGATCAAACTGATCTGCACCGCGCTCGGCTTGGCTTACTCGGCCACTAAGGGTTAAATCTTCAGTGACTTCGCCACTGAACTCAGCGCCTTTTTCAATCAGTCGCTCACCAATATCAAAACGACTGATTGAATAACCAGAATCGACATTACGATACCAGCTGCCAATATCCCACTCTCGCTCAGTTACGCCTAACTCTTTTAGGTTGATGCGCCCTTCAACAGCATGCGCGTCACCGTCGCGTTTATCGGCTAAAGAGTTGAGTCGACTAAAGCTTAGACCGCCGTTATCTGAGTAAAAAACTGTTGCTGAAGTTGAGTCAGTATGCGTTTTCTCAACCTTCAAATAGGTACCGCGCCCTGCTTGCAACGTCGCATCAACACCCACCATGGTGTAATCATCAGCATCACGTTTTTCATTGACAGCAGTACCGCCCAGCGCGAAATGCTCACCAAACCATTGCTTAGCACGCACACCGCCAGTCATCTCACCATAACTAAGGCCTGGTGAAATATATTCGTAATCCACCAATAAAATATTGGTATAACCACCACTTGGCGTATCACGGGTAATGCTGGGTGCATTTTCACGACTAATTTGCAGCAAAGGACGTGACAGAATTAAGCGTCCTTGCATCTCGTCAATCTCGTAATCAACATCGCGCATTAAAGCCACGCGTGCTTCAGTACGTCCTGTAGTTGGATCACGCATTTCTAATACAACTTGATCAGAACCGCGCAAAATATCAGTGTGCTTTAAGTAATACAGACTACCGCCCGTACCTAAAAACTCACTATGACCCAATTCAGTTTGTGCTTCTGATGCAAAAGCTCGAATTTCTGTTTTAGCGTCGCCTAACTCGGTACTTTCCTTACTGCGCCACTTTACTGCCGCACCGTATAAACTACGCACATACTGGGCATACTCAGTGCCTGTAAATCCTGTTTGGAAATTACCCCATAACGCTTCATTCTGATCCCAGTTCACGCGCACATAGAGTTTACCTTGAGTATCGATATCACGGGTGGTGCTGGAGTCGTCACCGTACACAGGGTAATAGGCATCAGGATCTAAGCGACGAAACACATCTTGTGCATCAGCTTTAAAGAAACCGGTAAATAAATCACCACTGCGTTGTTCTTGCGTATCAGCTTGCGCTGTTACTAAGTACTTACCTTTTACTTTACCTTTTAAGTAGAAGCCTAAGCGTCCTTCCACCAAGAAGTCTTCATAACGGTCATCGGCAGATAGCGGTTCGACAGAACCACTGACGCGATTTTGCGAGGCAGTTACATCAGCGATTGCAACTAAGAAAAGATGGCGCCCACTCACGTCAATTTGCAAAGGTTCTTGCAGTACTTGCTTACCATTACTGAGCTCAACCAACAATTCATGAGCACCAACCGGCAATAGGTACTCGGCAACAAACTTACGTTCTTGATCAACAGGAATAGACTGGCCATTAATGGTTAACTGATAGTTTTCAGGCAAATCTTGCCCAACAACACGAACCTTTGAACCGTAAATCGAAATATTTTGCTGACGTAATGCACTGCCTTGCCCATAACTGGCTTGCAGTAAACGGCGCTGCTCTAATTCTTGCGCTGAAAGTCCACGCAAGCTGCTGTCAGCTTTAGAAAACTGTTCTTCTAAATTGCGCTCGCGATCAACCGGACGGACCAGTTGTAACTGCTGCGGCCAAGTCTCATCGACACTGCCGTCAGCGGCGTAAGCACGTAAAATATATTGCAGTTCATCACCTTGTCGAAACTTTAGATTGCTAGGTAAAACACCATCCCAAACAAAGTCGATAGAGTTCGCTGCAGTAAGACTATGGACAGACAGTGGTGTCACTAAGTCCTTGTCTGTACCACGGTAAATCAACAGTTCAAGGCGCTCAATAAACCCAGCATAGTTGCTGTACGCATGGAAGTTTACTGGCTCTTGAATACGGCCATTATCAAAGGCCACCATTGAACTACCGGTGATATTCAGTACCGGCTCACCCAGCGTAGGATCTTCGGTTGCCCAAACTAAACCACCATTGGGCAAATCAATCGAAAAGCGCGCACTGGCAACTGCTTTACCAGGTTGTTCTTGTGCGTTTTCGATAGTGACACGGCGGTCTGGAGCAAGCGCAGTTGAGCCGCTAACTTGCGCTGCAGTTAATGGCTCGGATTTACCTTTGCTGCGTATAGTAATGGGCAACTGTTTAGTACTTTCTAAAGCAGTCTGTGTATCAGCAAAAGCAGATGTGAAACTAAGGCTGCTAGCCATGATTGCAGCGCATATCGCTGCCTGTAAAGGATTACGTTCCATGAGTGTTTCTCGAGTCAATGTACGGGCAAGTTTTGGAGCAGCATGAGTCAAGCTATTCATGGTCGCACTCCTCCTTTACCCGCCTGGCTATCAGCCATATTTACTCGTAAACGTGCTCGCTCCTCAGCAGTTAAATGTGTGGCAATTGCAGCAAATACAGCACGTGCTCGACGCTCGCCTAGCGCATGATTATAGGCTCGAGATCCTCGACGATCGGCATGTCCAATCAGATCAATTCCTTGCACAGTCTGCCCTGCGGCTAAACGCTGACGAATAACCAGTGCAACCTCTCGGATCAACTCCTGATACTGCTTACGCACCTCAGCTTGATCAGTCACAAACAACACCTCGCCCAGCACAATAGACTGAGCATCTAAGCTAAGTGGTGCTTGCAGTTCGGTACCTAAAATCACTTCTATCGTTTGATGATGTTTTGTATCAACAACTTCCAGCAATGCATTACGCAATGCTTCTGCTCTGCGCAACGCCAATGCCTCTTGCTCAGCGTGACCAACCAGGCGTAACACACCACCGCCATGCTGATTCAATTGCGCTGCAATAGTCGCAATTGCACTGCTGTGCTCCGGCCGAATCTCATCGCTGTTAGCAGCAAAGAGCACTTCACCTAATTCCAACTCAACATCCGCTGCACCTTGAATCAAGCTTTCAGGCAACTGCACGCCGAAATCAAAACGTGTTGGCAGTCCTTGAGTAATGCGCTTCACTTCAGGGTTTTTAGTGGTAAAACGACTACCAGGCGGTAACGTTGAATCATCCACTTTCATAATGAAGTTACGTCCGCGCCCAATATGCGATACATCAATACCTTCTAAGTGGAAACGACCGTAAGCGTCTGTCTCAATCAACAGTCCTTCAACAGTACCAATTCGCACACCTGGAATGCCGCGCTCATCAATACCAATATTGCTAATGGTGTAATCAACACGGGTCAAACCATTTTCAGCAGCAAAGACACTGCGCTGTACTCGTAGATCCTGAGCAGTCAGTCCGCGCTTGGCATCACCTTTTTTCTCAGTGGTCAGCTGGCCTTGCGCATCCATACGAATGGTTAAGCCCTCTTTCGTTGTTAAGCTAAAGTCATCGGTAAACTTAGGCTCGGTCAACAACTGTGAAATGACGATAGTGCGTGCATGTTCTGGCTCTGCCGGAGAACGTCGGCCGCGTAGCTCGCCGAGAGTAATTCCGTGTAGCAAAGGTGAACTTGCATCAGGCTCAGCTTGTGGTCCATTACCACGGTCAACCGTGGTTGAGTTGGCAACATAAGCATCTGCTGAGAAACCGCCACTGACCTGAATGCCATTTGCGATGGCACTGTCTTGCCAGCCATCACCATCACGGTCATGGAATACAGTTCCCCAAATACGGCTGTCTTCAAACAATGGATCAGCGCTACGACGCACAGATGCACGCGCCTGGTTACTAATGGCTTTACCATTAAGTACGATTTGCGCGGTATTAACGTATTCTCCGCGCGCAGCGGCACCCGCTCCTACTCTTAAGAAGTAAGTAATGCTTGCAGTTGCGCCCGCCTTTATAGATAAGCCTTCAACGCGCATCGGGCTAATGCCGTTAATGCGTGTATTTGCGCCCGCACCAGTTACTGTTAGTGATTTATTAACGTAACTAAAGCCTGCTGGTGGCGTATCGAGCAAAACGCTATCGATAACATCAGTACTGGAGGTGTTTTTCACGGTTAAGGTGTAGCGCACCAAATCACCGATTTTCACCTCTTGCGGTGTCGCTTGCTTAATGAGTAATAACGGGAAGTTATCACTTTCCACAGGCACAATAACTGTTGCTATTTTACAGTTATTGACATTGAGCTTATCGCAAATTTGATATTGAAAGCTGTATTCACCGGCTGGCGTATTCGGCATAACGCCGATCACACCGGTAACAGGATCAAAAGTTAAACCTTGCGGCAATCCGCCCACTAGAGTGGTATTGACTTGATTCGCTTGAAGAACTGAGCCATTCAAAGTGTCATTATCAAAAACCACACCAACATTACTGCTGCCATTAACACCAGAAACAGCAGCATAAGTATCATCAATAGCAACAATATCTGGAGCAGCCACAGTTACTGTAACCGTAGCAATATCGCAATTTGATGGGTTGAGCTTGTCACAGATTTGGTACTGGAAGCTGTAATCACCCGATGGCGTGTTTGGCTGAACTGTAACGACACCAGTGACCGTATCGAACACGAGTTCCGTTGGTACTGACCCCACAACAGTAGTGTCAATATCATTTGGATTTACAGGTTTTGCACTTAATCTGTCATTGTCAAATACAGGCGGCAAGCTGCCTCCGGTCATTCCATCAACCGGCCCATAATTGTCATCCACCGCATCGATATCTGGCGCGGTCACAGTGACCGTAGCCGTTGCAGTATCGCAGTTGCTTGGGTTGAGGTTGTCACAGATCTGATAGTCAAAACTGTATGAACCAGCTGGCGTATTGGGCTGCACACCCACCACTCCTGTTGCCGGATCAAAATTCAACTCAGCGGGCACTGTACCAACCACTGTAGTAGTGATTTGCGCTGGATTAACAGGTACGCCGTTCAGCGTGTCATTGTCCAATACGTTACCGACACTACTGGAACCGTCAGTACCGTTAACAGGGCCAAAGCTATCATTCACCGCATCGATAACAGGCAATAAAGTAGGGACCTCAACTTCATTACTGCTTGGCATTGGCGGGGTCAAAGTGCCCGGTGGTGTGGCGGTCGCGGTAGCAATGTTCGTCACTTTACCCGCCGTCACGTCGGCGGCGGTAATGGTGTAGACGTTGTTGCTCGGTACACAGCTGGCGGTCTCGCCCACTGTAAGTGTGGCAATTTCACAGACCAAG
>SMER01000684.1_pt1 | contig 10799 bp, 9 predicted proteins | sample 2456411 | NCBI WGS metagenome assembly SMER01 (sample SAMN10132597, study PRJNA489261) | soil metagenome | isolation source: day1 antibiotic-silt loam soil ammended with raw manure from dairy cow... | place: USA | collected 2015-05-01 | reverse complement strand
TGCATGAGTTGCTGCCCGTGATGACCTATTACCCATCGCCGGGCGGATCGGATGAACGCGTGTATCTGTATGTTGGCCGTTGTTCGACTGTAGGTGTCGGTGGGGTTTTTGGCGTAGAAGAAGAGGGGGAGGATATTCGCGTGCATGTCTGGCCGTTGGCCGATGCCTTACAGGCAGTACAGAATGGGAGCATTGATAATGCCGCCAGTATTATTGCCTTGCAGTGGCTGGCGCTCAATAAAGAACAGGTTAAAACTGATTGGCTGGCGCTTTAATTCGCAATGCTGCTTGCGCAGTGTTTCTTGGCTGAGCCGTGTATGGTCCAGCCAAGAAACTGCCGAACTTATAAGCCCGGTAAACGCTTACGGATCTGACTGATCAGCGTATCTAAAGTTGCTGCGTCGTGAGTGTCTACGCGGTAACTTTGCGCGATTTCTGCTGCGCTCAACGCTTCTAAATGAGCACGTTGCGCCAAAATCACATCGGCGGTGGCATCCGAGGGATCTAAACCTTCCGCTTGACGCTGCTTGAGCCAAGTGGCCACCACTTCATCCGGCGCTTGGCAGTCCAGAATTAAGAAAGGAGTACCGCTGCTTTCTGCAATCTGCCATGCGTCATGACGTTGCTCACTTTTTAAGTAAGTGGCGTCAATCACCACCGGAAAACCTGCGGCTAAAGCATCAGCAGCTAATGCATGTAAGCGCTGGTAAGTAGCAGCACTGGCGTTGGGGTTATAAATACCACCACCTAAAGTATTTTGTTGTTCGCTGTCTTGCTCGCCAAATAAGCGCTTGCGCTCAAAGTCTGAACGAAAACGTAGCGCGCCTAAGGCTTCGACTAAACGCATTGCCACGTGGCTTTTCCCAACAGCGGAGATGCCATGGGTGATGGCCAGTAGGCGGGATGGAATAGCGCAGTAGCTTTCCGCTAAGTTGGCATAGCTACGGTACTGACGCACAATCACGGCGCGCTGCACAGGGTCTTCTTCTTGGCCTAAGCGGAACAGGTTTACTTTACCGCGTACCATGGCGCGGTAGGCTTTGTAAAAGTTGATCAGCTGCATCGCTTGGTAGTCGCCGGTGAGTTCTAACCAAGCATTAACGAAGCGTCGTGCTAAAGGTTTTAAGCCACGGTCTTCAAGATCCATCGCTAAGAATGCGGCATCTGAGGCTACGTCAATTAAGCGGAAAGCTTCATTGAATTCAATGCAGTCAAACAGTACAACTTCATCGTCCAGCAAGGTGGCGTTACCAAGGTGGATATCACCGTGGCACTCGCGAATTGAACCATTGTGGCGACGTTGCTCTAATAGTGGGAGCAGACGGGTAAAACTGTCCTCAGTCCAAGCTTCTAGCGCATCGAGTTGTTGTAAATCAGCCGCTTCGCTGAGTAACGGGCGGATTTGCTCAAAGTTTTGCCGAATGGGTGCCATAATTGCATGCGGATCACCCAGAGGGTGCTCGGCTGGAACTGCGGGGGCTTCATGGTGAAAGCGGGCGATTTGTTTGGCTAAAGCATCAATGTGAGTTTCACAGAGTTCGCCGCGCTTTTGCATATCACCGAGCAATTGAGTTTGTGGGAATTGACGCATTTTCACTGCGTACTCAATGGCTGGGCCTTCACCGTTCAGTTGCGGCGCCTCGACCGAGCCAGTGATAGCGACAACTTCGAGGTAGAGACCATCGGTCAAACGCTGATTTAAGCGTACTTCCTCGGAACAATAATGTTGGCGGGCACTGATTTCAGTAAAGTCTAAAAAGCCGAAATTAACTGCTTTTTTGATTTTATAAGCATAAGGACCGGTCAAAATAACCCAGGAAATATGGGTTTCGATGACTTGAAAATCTTCGACGGGATGCGCAAAGATCGCAGGGTTTTGTAAAGCGGCAATCAGGGCTTGAGTCACAGGTGATCCTTGAAAGTAATAAAATGATGTTTGCATTATGGCAACTGTGCGCAACTGTGCAAACTATAACAACATGCATTTTGAACTGAAATAAAACAGGTATAATTCCCAGCATGACTAAAAAAACAACTTCTCGGCCTACTAGAAAGGCGGCAAGCCCGCGTAAAGCCAAGCCTTCAAAGCGCTGGCTAGGTTTGCTATTTAAGCTTTTTATTGTTGCCGTGGTCCTGCTTGCGGGTGTGCTTATTTACCTTGATGCGGTTGTGCAAGAAAAGTTTTCTGGTAAGCGTTGGACGGTGCCGGCCAAAGTCTATGCGCGGCCACTAGAGTTATTTGCTGGGCAAAAGCTCAATAAACAAGATTTTCTCACTGAACTGAATGCTTTAGGTTACCGCAATGAAACCTCTGCCAGCAGTGCAGGAGCAGTATCGGTCAATGGTAATACAGTTGAGCTGCATACGCGTGGTTTTCAGTTTTATGAAGGTGCTGAGCCAGCACAGGCAGTGCGTGTTCGCTTTTCTGGTGGGAGTGTTGCCAGCTTAACTAAAGCTAACGGTAGTCCCTTGGCGGTTGCGCGCTTAGAGCCGTTGTTAGTGGGTGGTCTATACCCTGCGCACCAAGAAGATCGCATTTTAATTCGCTTGGATCAGGTTCCTGAATTGCTGCCGCAAGCTTTAATTGCCGTGGAAGATCGAGACTTTTATCAGCATCATGGCGTGTCACTCAAATCTATTGCCCGTGCTTTGTGGGTTAATACATCGTCTGGATCTTTGCGCCAAGGTGGTAGCACCTTGACTCAGCAGTTGGTGAAAAACTTCTTTCTGACCAATGAGCGCACCTTAACTCGTAAAGTTACTGAAGCTTTGATGTCGGTGTTGATTGAGTTGCACTACAGCAAGGAAGAGATTTTAGAGGCCTACCTAAATGAAGTGTTCTTAGGGCAGGATGGCCAACGAGCTGTGCATGGTTTTGGTTTGGCTAGCCAGTATTTTTTCAGTCAACCTTTGGCTGAGCTAAAGCTGCAGCAAATTGCCTTACTGGTTGCCATGGTTAAAGGCCCGTCGTATTACAATCCGCGTCGTCAGCCGGAGCGAGCCTTAGAGCGACGCAACCTAGTGATCAATCTGCTCGCAGAGCAAGGGATTGTAGATGAACAGCAGGCTGAGCAGGCGAAAAAAACGCCACTGGGCATTACCAAACGCGGCAGTTTGGCTAACACCACCTACCCAGGCTTCTTGGATTTAGTCAAGCGTCAGCTACGCGAGGATTATCGCGATCAGGATTTAACCGAAGAAGGCTTGAGTATCTTTACCAGCTTTGACCCCATCCTGCAGCGTAAGGCTGAGGAGTCTTTGACCCAAACCTATAAACAACTGGCTGGGCGCAAAGGCATTGATGAAGTTGAGTCGGCGGTGGTGGTCAGCAACCCGGAAACAGGTGAAGTGCTGGCGCTGCTGGGGAGTCGTCAGCCGCGCTATGCCGGATTTAATCGCGCACTGGATGCGGTACGACCGATTGGCTCGCTGATAAAGCCAGCGGTGTATCTAACTGCGCTGGAGCAGCCGAGCCAGTACACTTTGACACATTACTTACAAGATGAAACGTTCTCGGTGAAGAGCCGCAATGGACAAGTTTGGACACCGCAAAACTATGACCGTAAAGAGCATGGCACAGTGTTTTTATATCAAGGGCTGGCGCAGTCCTATAACCTCTCCACTGCCAAGCTTGGTTTGGAAATGGGTGTTCCGCGAGTGTTAAATACGGTGCGTCGACTTGGGGTTGAGCGTGATTGGCCCGCGTACCCATCTATGCTTTTGGGTGCTGGTAGCCTGAGCCCCATTGAGGTCGCTGATATGTACCAAACCATTGCCAATGGTGGCTTTAATACCCCGTTGCGAGCGATACGCAGTGTCTTGAATGCAGAGGGTGAGCCGTTAGGGCGTTACCCTTATAGTATTGAGCAGCGTTTTGATGCTGGGGCTATTTATTTAACCCAAGAGGCCATGCGCCGGGTAATGACAGAGGGCACAGGACGCTCGGTATATAACCGTGTACTTGACTCCACTGTGCTGGCTGGAAAAACCGGCACCAGTAATGATTTGCGCGACAGTTGGTTTGCTGGCTTTGGTCAGGACTTGTTGGCAGTGGTGTGGATGGGGCGCGATGATAACGGCCAAACTCCACTTACGGGTGCCAGTGGTGCACTGCAAGTGTGGGCAAATTTTATGCAGCAAGCTGCACCAAGATCGTTAAATATGTCGCCGCCAGACAATATTGTCACGGTATGGGTGGATGCTTATTCTGGCTTAGGTAGTGCCAAAGATTGCCCAGGTGCTGTACAAATGCCTTATATTCGCGGCAGTGAGCCATTGCCTGGCGAGTCCTGTGACAAGCCAACTTCCTTGCCGGCGCCGGTTGAGTCAGTGAAAAGCTGGATTCGCAGTTGGTTAAATTAAACTTTGATGAGGAATAAACGTGAGTAAGCATGCAGTCGTTTTAATTGCCTTAGCAGCCTTATTAGGCGGCTGTGCAGGCACTCAATACAGCAATATACCTGTTGTGACGACAAACAGCCGAGACTAAAAATACAGGGACGCAGGTCACAGGAGCAGGCAGGACTCAAAGAGACGACGCTGATGTTGTGCAAGCCTACGCTGTACCTAGCGCGCCGATTGGTGGCATTAAAGTGTACAGCCCAGAATCACAGCCAGTTACTGAGACAAATCGCAATGAGCGTACATCACCTGCCGCACCCATAGGTGGTCAAGCGCGTTTAGCTGCCGATGAGCAGTTAGATGGGCCTGTTTTAGCCTTGCTAACGACAGCTAAGCAACAGCAGTCCGGTGGTGATTATAATGGCGCAGCTTCAAGTTTAGAGCGTGCGCAACGTATCGCTCCCCGCGAGCCGCAAGTTCTTTACCGTTTAGCAGAAGTGCGTCTAGCACAAGGCGATGCGGGGCAGGCTGAGCAGCTGGCTCAGCGCGCTTTAAGTTATAGCAATGGCCGGCCGCAATTGCAGGCTGGGCTATGGGATCTAATTGCTCGCGCCCGCACCCAGCAAGGTAATACTGCTGGCGCTCAAGAGGCAGAGCGTCGTGCGCGGGTGAATTTGTAATGGTGATACAGGTAAAACAACGCTTGCTGATGTTGCTAGCTGAGCTGGAGCAGCAGCTGCAAGAGCTTGGCTGGTGGGAGCAGCAGCCACCAAGCGCGCAAGCACTGCAGAGTCAGCAGCCGTTTTGTGTTGATACGTTGGAGTTCTCGCAATGGTTGCAGTGGGTTTTTATTCCGCGTATGCGCAGCCTAGCGAGCTCGGAGCATAACTTGCCCCAACAGTGTGCAATTTATGAAATGGCTGAGGTTGTTTATCGCGAGAAAGGCATAACGGTAAGCAACGTTTTGAGCTGTCTAAAAAACATCGATGCAGCAATTATGACGCCGCATCGTTTGCACTAGATTTTGCCCTGGATAAAATCGCGCTGGTTGTTATTTGATATCAGTACAGCGCTCGTTAATTGCGGTCTTTATTTCAGCAATACGTGCTTGGCGTTCCTCTTCACTGAGTCGCGTGGGTGTGCCATCGATGTCAGCGAGTACGCGCGGATTGTTTTCCAGTTGGGCCAAGTTGTAGCGGATTTCAGAGCAGTATTTCTTTAGTGCTTTTTCTTCTTCGGCAATTTGCTTGCGTACTTCGCGGTCTATGTCTGCTTGGGTGTTTGAACTCTTTCTAGCTTCTTCAGCTGCCGCTTGTCCCGCAGTTTTTTCTGGCACAGGGGGCTGAAAAACCTTGGTATTGATGCTCTCTACTTTTTGATTGGCCGGAGGTTCTGAGCCAAAGTGGGTTGTTCCTTGCGCATCCACCCACTTGTAAATGGGTGCGGCGAGTATCGAAGAGCTGCATACCAATAATAAGCTGGTGATAGTTGCTAAACGGCGCATGGGTTTTCCTTACTGTGTGTGAGCAATAAAGCTAAAAATAAACAAATTAACACTAGAGTTAAATATACCTTAAAACATAGATAACCACCTTGTGGTTGCGTACTAGGCCTATAAATACCTATCATATACAGTAAGCAGCCTAAATAATGAGAGAATTGTCTCGTAATGCTTGACTTGAGGCTGCTGAATCCGAACAATTCACTGCTTGCTATGATGCTCGCCTCAAAAAGGCGTTTATAGCATTGTTGGTTCATGAGGTGCGTACCCGTGCCGCCCGCTATACCCGTATCGCGTTACCTCGCGCTGGGTGAGGAGCCTTTAGACATTCGGGTTTCTCTATGCTGCTTAATTTAGGTGGCTTGGTAGTCGGCAATCACCGTCGCCCATGCTGCAAATAACAGCAACCTATAATCAGATTGCCCTTGATGAAGGGTGGTATTCTGGCGTTTTAGAGGTGTTACTGTGGAACTTTTATCCGGCGCAGAAATGCTCGTTCGTTCACTGCGTGACGAAGGTGTTAAATATATTTATGGCTACCCAGGTGGAGCCATATTGCATATCTATGATGCATTATTCAAAGAGCCTGCTCTGACGCACATTCTGGTGCGCCACGAGCAAGCGGCAACGCATATGGCCGATGGTTATGCCCGTGCTACTGGTAAAGCAGGCGTTGTCTTTGTAACCTCGGGGCCTGGTGCAACCAATGCTATTACTGGCATTGCTACAGCCTTTATGGATTCAATCCCGATGGTGGTTATTTCCGGCCAGGTCCAAAGTGATATGGTTGGTACTGATGCGTTCCAAGAAACCGATATGATCGGTATCTCACGACCCATTGTTAAACACAGCTTCATTGTTAAGCATCCCTCAGAAATTCCTGAGGTGATTAAAAAGGCTTTCTATTTAGCTGAGTCGGGCCGACCAGGTCCAGTGGTTATTGATGTCCCTAAGGATATGACTAACCCAATTGATAAGTTTGAGTACAGCTACCCGAAAAAAGCCAAATTGCGCTCCTATGCGCCTGCAACCCGTGGTCATTCAGGGCAGATTCGTAAAGCTGCAGAAATGCTGCTTGCTGCGAAGCGTCCAATGATTTACGCCGGTGGTGGGGTGATCCTGGGTGGGGCTTCAAAACAGTTGACAGAAATGGCGCAGCAACTCAATGCTCCCGTTACCAATACTCTGATGGGCCTGGGTTGCTACCCCGGTGATGATCGTCAGTTCGTTGGTATGCTGGGTATGCATGGTAGCTATACCGCTAACTTAGCGATGCACCATTGTGATGTATTGATTGCTATTGGCGCGCGTTTTGACGACCGCGTGATTAATGGTGCAGCTAAGTTCTGCCCTAATGCAAAAATCATTCACATTGATATCGATCCAGCGTCCATTTCTAAGACGATTAAAGCCGACATCCCAATTGTTGGGCCGGTTGATAGTGTGCTCAATGATATGTTGGCAGCGCTGAAAGATATCGGCACTAAGCCTAACCCTGATGTGGTTGCTAGCTGGTGGAAGCAAATTGACGAGTGGCGCGGTAATGGCAAGCTGTTCCCGTACGATAGCGGTGATGGCACTATTATTAAGCCGCAAACTGTTATTGAAACCTTGTCTGAGGTGACTAAAGGCGATGCTTTTGTAACCTCAGATGTTGGGCAGCATCAGATGTTTGCTGCGCAGTACTACCGCTTTAATAAGCCTAATCGCTGGATTAACTCAGGTGGTTTAGGCACGATGGGCTTTGGTTTTCCTGCTGCTATGGGCATTAAGCTGAACTTCCCAGACGATGATGTTGCCTGTGTTACCGGTGAAGGCAGCATTCAAATGAATATTCAAGAGCTGTCCACCTGCTTGCAGTATGACTTGCCAGTTAAGATTATTAACCTGAATAACGGTGCTTTAGGCATGGTTCGTCAGTGGCAAGACATGGTTTACAACAGCCGTTACTCCCACTCTTACATGGAGTCGTTGCCTGACTTCGTGAAGTTGGTTGAGGCTTACGGTCATGTAGGTATGCGAATTACTGACTTGAAAGATTTGAAACCGAAAATGGAAGAAGCCTTTGCGATGAAAGATCGCTTAGTATTCTTAGATATTCAAGTGGACACCAGTGAGCACGTGTACCCCATGCAGATTCGTGATGGCGCGATGCGCGATATGTGGCTCAGCAAAACGGAGCGGACATAATCATGAGACATATTATTTCATTATTAATGGAAAATGAGCCGGGTGCATTATCCCGTGTAATTGGTTTGTTCTCACAGCGTAACTACAACATTGAGAGCTTAACCGTTGCTGCGACAGAGGACCCGACCTTGTCACGTTTGACCTTGACCACCGCGGGTAAGGAAGAGGTGATCGAGCAGATCACTAAAAACCTTAACAAGCTAATTGAAGTGGTTAAGTTGGTTGATCTGTCTGAAAGTGCGCACATTGAGCGTGAGTTGATGCTGGTTAAAATTAAAGCCAGTGGTGCACAACGTGCAGAAATTAAAAGGACTGCTGATATTTTCAGAGGTCAAATTGTTGATGTTTCGCCAAGCCTGTACACCGTGCAGTTAGCGGGTACAACCGATAAACTAGACAGCTTTATCCAGGCGATTGGCCCAGCTTCTATTTTAGAAGTGGTGCGCAGTGGTGTAACAGGTATTGCCCGTGGCGATAAAGTTTTAAGCCTTTGAATTAACTCTGAGGGGCAGGGGCCTTTCAAATTTAGGAGATTTTTATGAAAGTTTACTATGACAAAGATTGTGATCTATCCATCATCAAGGGTAAAAAAGTAGCCATTATTGGTTATGGTTCACAAGGTCATGCGCATGCATGTAACCTGCAGGACTCAGGAGTGGATGTCACAGTTGGTCTGCGTGCTGGTTCTTCTTCGATTGCCAAAGCAGAAGCACACGGTTTGAAAGTTGCTGATGTTGCCTCTGCAGTGAAAGCAGCAGATGTTGTTATGGTGCTTACGCCCGACGAGTTCCAGGGTCAGCTCTATAAAGAAGAGTTAGAGCCAAACCTAAAGAAAGGCGCAACCCTAGCTTTTGCTCACGGTTTTTCTGTTCACTACAACCAGGTTACGCCACGTGCTGACCTTGACGTGATCATGATTGCACCAAAAGCGCCAGGTCACACTGTGCGTTCTGAGTTTGTGAAAGGCGGTGGAATTCCTGACTTGATCGCTATTTACCAGGATGCATCGGGTAATGCGAAAAATGTTGCACTATCTTACGCTAGCGGCGTAGGTGGTGGACGTACCGGTATTATTGAAACCACGTTTAAAGATGAAACAGAGACTGACTTGTTCGGTGAGCAAGCTGTTCTGTGTGGTGGTACCGTTGAGCTGGTAAAAGCAGGTTTTGAAATTTTAGTTGAAGCTGGTTATGCACCAGAGATGGCGTACTTTGAGTGCTTGCACGAGTTGAAATTGATTGTAGACCTTATGTTCGAAGGCGGTATTGCGAATATGAACTACTCAATTTCTAACAACGCAGAGTACGGTGAGTATGTAACTGGTCCTGAAGTGATTAACGATGAGTCACGTGCAGCAATGCGTAATGCTCTAAAGCGTATTCAGAATGGTGAGTATGCGAAAATGTTCATCACTGAAGGTGCAACCAACTATCCTTCAATGACAGCAAATCGTCGCAACAATGCTGCGCACGGTATTGAGGTTGTTGGTGAGAAACTGCGTTCCATGATGCCATGGATCTCAGCTAACAAAATTGTTGATAAATCAAAAAACTGATTTACTTACAATTGAAAAACGCGGCTTAGGCCGCGTTTTTCGTTTCTGGTGTTTATTTAGTATAAAATAACGGCATGCCAGATAGATTGGCTTATTACCTAAAAGAAGCTTAAGGAAGTTTATGAGTCAGCGTCCTGAAGAACACGACAGAGAGTCATCTATTGAAAGTTTGTTGCCAATTGATGAGCACGTAGAAGAAGGTCATGACAGTGAGGGGCGTAAAGTACGCCACAGAGGTGTGTACTTATTGCCGAACCTGTTTACCACAGCAAATTTATTTGCTGGGTTTTACTCCATTATGTGTTCCATTAGTGGCGACTTCACTATGGCCGCAGCGATTGTGTTTGTGGCTATGGTGCTTGATGGCTTAGATGGGCGAGTAGCGCGGATCACTAATACACAAAGTGCTTTCGGCGCTGAGTATGACTCGCTGTCGGATATGGTTGCTTTCGGTTTGGCACCAGCAATTATGGCGTATCAGTGGACGTTGTCGGAGTTAGGCAATGTGGGTTTGACCATAGCATTCATCTATGTGGCTTGCGCGGCATTGCGTTTGGCGCGCTTCAATACTCAGATAGGCGTGGTCGATAAGCGTTGGTTTGTTGGTTTGGCTAGTCCAGCTGCTGCGGGTGTTGTCGCTGGGGTGGTTTGGGCGTTAAGTGATAATGGTGTTGGTGCCGTTGATTTAGCATTTGTACTGATTATTCTTTTTGCTGTTCTGGTTGCAGCTGTTGGCATGTTAATGGTGAGCAACGTTAAGTATTACAGCTTTAAAGACTTTGACTTTAAGGGGCGTGTGCCTTTTGTTGCTATTTTAGTGGTGGTGCTAGCTTTTGCAGTAGTATTTAGTGATCCGCCAAGAATTTTGCTGTTATTGTTTCTTGTATACGCTCTCTCTGGTCCGGTGCAGTATGTTTTGCATATGCGCAGCCGTAAAAATAGCCAGCAGGAGGATGTTTAGAGTTTTTTGCATTTGTTTTGTATTTGATGTTGACAGAGCAGGCTGTTGCTGTAGAATGCGCACCTCGTTAGGCAAACATAGCAACAGCTGCTTAACGTAAGAGTTTGATTCTTAAGGAAATATCTTAAAAATTAAGCTTGACAGGCTAAGGTTCTAATGTAGAATACGCAGCCTGCCAACGAGGCGCTCAAGCGGCTCAGAGGTAACAAGGAGTTAGACGGAAACATTTAAAACTTCCAGAAAATAAACCT
>SMER01000271.1_pt1 | contig 10815 bp, 10 predicted proteins | sample 2456411 | NCBI WGS metagenome assembly SMER01 (sample SAMN10132597, study PRJNA489261) | soil metagenome | isolation source: day1 antibiotic-silt loam soil ammended with raw manure from dairy cow... | place: USA | collected 2015-05-01 | reverse complement strand
TTGTCTCGTTTATGACGGTATTGCTGATCATCACCTTCTTTGTCACTTCATCCGACTCAGGTTCCATCGTAATTGATTCGCTGGCCTCCGGTGGTGTACTGCATACGCCGGTTTGGCAGCGGGTGTTCTGGGCCTCAATGCAAGGGGTAGTAGCCGCAGTATTGCTGTTGGCTGGTGGCTTAGGTGCGTTGCAAACCGCCAGTATCGTGAGCGCCTTACCCTTTGCAATTATTATGCTCATTGCTGTGGTGGGTATGTGGCGGGCCTTGATTATTGAGGGGCACCAAGAAGTGAGCTTGAGCCAGCATATGCAGTCCACACCGGGCGGCTATAAGTCGGGTCCTGGTTTTTGGAAGAAGCGCTTGGCTAACTTGGTGGATTTCCCTGACCGTGATGCAGTGGAAAGCTTTATCCGTACAACCTGTATCCATGGCATGGAAAAAGTGGAGCAGGAGCTGGAGGAAAAAGGCTGGGTTGCTGAGGTGAGTTTTGATGAGCAGAACTTGCGTGCTCAATTCCAAGTGTTTCAAGAGGGTAAGTTGGAGTTCGTTTATGAAGTGCGCTTGCGCTCCTATGCCATGCCTGACTTCACTTTCCCTGAGACCACTGGCAATAACGATGATGAGCATTACTACCGTGCCGAGGTGTTTTTACGCCGTGGTGGTCAGGCTTATGATGTGTACGGTTACGATGAGCAAGATATTATTACTGATATTCTTGACCAGTTTGAAAAGTACCTGCACTTCTTGCATATCTCACCGGGCATCTTGCCATGGAAAATGGAAGAGCATGATGATGACTTGGTTGGACAAGGTGAAATTGGTGATAAAGATGGACTGTCGCCAGCACCTGCTGCCGAGATATTAGGTAAGCCGCTATAAGCTTTGGGCTGAGCGCTAGGTTGGCTCAGCGTTGAGCTGGCAAGGGTGGTTGCATTGCACCCTTGCGCTGCTGAGTATGACAATGCAGTAATAAAAAGGGCAGCACTGATCGTCAGGGCTGCCCTTTTTTATGCGTGGTGTTTTACCAGCTGAAAATTTCCCATGCGGGGATGCGCATTTCTGGTTTGTCAGCACGGATGAAGTTGCCATCACTGCCATCAGCCCGTACTAAAAAGTAAGGCTTGCCGACTTTGGGCGTGACTTTTACTGCATATAGAAAGCCATTCAAACGGTATTCCTCAACGGTTCTATCACCTTTTTGCACAATGGTGACATCGGGCTCGCCAGTTACTGGCTCTTCAGCAAAGCTCAGCAGTGGGCAGCTGATTAAAACACTGGCTAAGGTTAAGCGTTTTAAAGTAGTACGCATAGTCTTGATCCTTTTTGACAGAAGTGGCGTGGTAATGACTCTAGTCTAGCAAGAGCGCGGCAAGGGGTGTTAAGGAGATTGTAATTTGGGTAAATACTGAGTATCGATCAAGCGTCATTGCTCACACAGTGCAGTAAGTTGATTGACTGTGTGCCTTAATTGGCGAGGCATTGTCACGCCGCTCCTTGTCATGCGAGCGGTAACCTTTGTTTAGAAAGCTACTGAGGTTTTGGTCTTAGGCGTTATAGGTTTTTTAGCGCTGAACGGTGCTGAGAGCGGTTTTTCTGTCGGGTAAAATTACCGCAGATTAATCAGGTATAGTGAATTGATCGTCCATTAGCAGTGCTTGCTCAAGGAGAATGCTATGACCCAGTTAGCCGCCAAACAATTATTAATCGTGGCCCATGCGCCATCGCCGAACTTGCAGCGTATGTTAGACGCCATTGTGCGTGGTGCGCAGCATGAAGATATTGAGCATGTCGAGGTGCGTGTGGTTAAGCCTCTAGAGGCAGGCGCTGATGAGGTGCTAGCTGCGGATGCAATTATTCTAATGACTCCAGAAAATCTGGCCTATATGAGTGGGGCGCTGAAGGATTTCTTTGATCGTACTTACTATCCGGTATTAGAAGAAAAGCAAGGTCTGGCTTGCGCCCTAGTGGTGCGTGCTGGCCATGATGGCACTGGTACTTTACGTGCACTTAAAACTATTTTGACTGGCTTGCGCTGGCAGCAAGTGCAAGAGCCGCTGCTGTGTAAAGGGGCTTGGGATGAGACTTTTATAGAGCAGTGCGAAGAGCTGGGTATGGGCATGGCCGCTGGTCTTGATGCCGGAATTTTTTAATACGCTGCAGCGGCTTGAGTCTTTGCTGTCGGGTGCTGCATCGTAAGTAACTTTTTAGCTTATCAATGGGCTTTGCCCGTCTGTGTGTCGCCCATCCATAGACGACACACAGGGCCATGCTGCGCAGCTGTTACAGGGTGATATACACCCCAGTTGGTTTGCCTTGGTTATCCAACTCCAGCACTTGCAAGCTGCCTTTTTTCTCAGGGCCCATACCCGGTGAGTTATACGGCATACCGGGCAGGGCAAGGCCTTTGATATCCGGCTGCTCGGCCAGTAATTTATCAATGGCGGCGACCGGCACATGACCTTCCACCACATAGCCTGCAATTTCTACTGTATGGCAACTGGCGGCTTGGTCGGTGCCTAAGCGTTGTTTGACTTGATTGATGTTGGCGTGATCAATCATGTCCACCTTAAAACCGTTCTCTTCCAAGTAGTGGGCATACTCCACGCAGCAACCGCAGTTGGGGTCTTTATGTAAGGTGGCAGCCAAAGGTGCGGCAAATACTTGACTGGTCAATAAGCTCAATGCGCTGACAGCGATGGCGCGGCTGAATAAGTTTTTCATGCTGGTACTCCGAAATTAAAAAAAGGCTAAATTAATCAACTCGAAGTGCTCTTAGGTGGTTTCGTCAGCGGAGCGATTGCTCTGGAACTGAACAAAGACGGCAGCAAGCTGTGCTGTGCGACGCTTGGACTTGGAAACATTAGCGGCTGACTGGCGCACAGTGCATACAAACAGCAGTGATGCACAGTCCCAGCGCAATCCGTGTCACAGCTCACTGTGGTCTGCGAGTTGTCCCCATGCTGGCTGTGTATATCTGCCTGCATGGCGCTGGGTGCTGGAGTAGAAGAGTGATGTGCAAAAGCCGACTGCAGTGCGGCCAAAACTAAACATAGCGCCAAAAGCACTGCGTAGAGGTGCGCATAGCTCTGCTTTGAGCAATGCTGCATTTAAGCTTTACTCGCGAGTGCTGTGCTATCTGTTTGCGCTAAACCATCAAGGATGGAGCAGGCAGACTGGGCATCACCGTGGCACTGATTAACCAGCTCTGCAAGTTGCTGACGCATACTTTGTAGGTGGCTAATATCTTGGTCCAATTCGACCATATATTGCTGCGCGAGGGCTTTAACATCAGCGCTCTGCCGATCAGTATTTTGCCACAGATCCAATAGGGTTTTAATTCGCTCCAGAGAAAAGCCCAAATCCCGCGCACGCTTAATAAAGCTCAATTGTTGCACACAGTTGTCATTGTATAGACGGTAACCCGCGTTACTGCGCGGAGCTGGCGCTAGCAAGCCGGTTTCTTCGTAATAACGAATCATTTTACGGCTGATGCCAGAGGCTGCTGCAGCTTCACCGATGTTCATCATTATATGGCCTCTAAAGGGGCTTTAAAGCTGCGCAAGCGCAAGGCGTTGGTCACCACAAATACGCTGGACAGAGCCATGGCAGTAGCGGCCAAAACCGGCGAGAGTAGGGTGCCATTAAAAGGATAGAGAATCCCAGCTGCCACTGGAATTAAAGCAATATTATACGCAAAGGCCCAGAACAAGTTTTGGCTGATATTGCGCAAGGTGGCTTTGGATAAGGCCAGCGCATTGATCACCCCGGTTAAGTGCCCCGACATCAGCACCACATCAGCGGCGTCGATGGCAATATCAGTACCTGTCCCAATGGCAATGCCTACTTCGGCGGCGGCCAGCGCTGGCGCGTCATTAATGCCATCGCCCACATAGGCCACTTTGCCGTATTGTTCTTGCAGTGCTTTGACTGCTTCAACTTTGGCTTCCGGCAGCACTTGCGCCACCACATGGTCAATGCCTAACTGCTTAGCAATGGCATTAGCAGTGTGTTGGTTGTCACCGGTAATCATGGCTACTTGTAGGCCTTGCTGGTGCAGATGGTCAATGGCAGCTTTACTGCTGGATTTAATCGGGTCACTGACTGCCATCATTACCGCAAGCTGACCATCAATGGCCGCATACATAGGGGACTTACCTTGTTCGCCCAACTGTTGGGCTTGCGCGGAGAACTCAGCAACGCTACAGCCTAAACTATCCATAAAACGGTCGGCACCAATCTGCACCAGCTTGCCATCCACTGTGGCTTGCACCCCCATGCCGGTAATGGACTGAAACTCACTGATGGCTGGAATCTGCAGTTCACGTTGTTCAGCGGCTTGCACGATAGCCAATGCAATGGGGTGTTCAGATTGCTGTTCAACGGCGGCTACCACTGCGAGCACTGCATCCTCTTGCTGGCCGTCAGTCACCGTAAAGTCAGTTAGCTGCGGCTTTCCTTCGGTTAAAGTACCGGTTTTATCCACCGCGATAACCTTAACGTCTTTTAACTCCTGCAAGGCTTGGCCTTGGCGAAAGAGAATGCCCAACTGCGCAGCCCGGCCCGTACCCACCATAATTGAGGTGGGGGTGGCCAGGCCCATGGCGCACGGACAGGCGATAATTAATACGGCCACCGCATTGACTAAGGCCAAACTCAGCGCCGGTGCAGGTGCAAAAATCATCCAAACAATAAACGTCAGTAAGGCTGCCAGCATCACCGCTGGGACAAACCACAGAGTGATGCGATCGACTAAACCTTGGATCGGTAATTTGCTGCCTTGGGCTTGCTCAACCAAACGAATAATATGCGCCAGTACGGTATTGGCACCCACTTGTTCGACTTGCACTTGCAAGCTACCGGCTTGGTTGACCGTACCGCCAATTACCTTGGTTTCGGTGGTTTTTTCCACGGGCACAGGTTCACCGGTGAGCATCGACTCATCAACAAAGCTGTTACCTGAAACCACCACGCCATCCAGAGCAATGCGTTCACCGGGGCGGATTTCTAAGATTTCACCAGGGCGGATTTCTGCCACCGGCTTATCAATACTTTTGCCATCCACCAGCACCCGCGCTTCACGGGGCTGCAAGTTAATTAAGCGTTTAATCGCATCCGAGGCATTGCCTTTGGCGCGGGCTTCTAAATAACGGCCGAGCAATATCAGCGCAATAATCACCGCCGAGGCTTCAAAGTAGACGTTAACTGTTTGTGCTGGGAGGATTTGCGGTACAAAGGTGGCAATCATCGAGTAGCCAAAAGCCGCCAGCGTACCCAGTGCTACCAGTGAGTTCATATCAGGAGCCAAGCGGCGTAAACCGTGCCAGCCCATAATCAAAATTTCGCGGCCGGGGCCAAATAGCACCAGCGCGGCCAAAATCGCTTGCACATACCACAGGTGCTGGGTGTTAAAGGTGCGTTGTAAAAAATCATGAAACGGCGGGATAAAATGCGCGCCCATTTCTAAAATAAACAGCGGTGTGGCAAATAAGAAGGCGTACTTCAGTTGCTTTTTCAGTTTGCTCTGTTCAGCTTCTTGGCGGGTATTGAGGTCATCGGCTTTACGCTGATTGTCTGCCAGCACTTGGGCTGGGTAGTTGTGCTCGGTGAGCCACTGACTGATCAGCTCTGGGTCTTCACCGGCCAGTAGTTGTACATGGGCTTGCTTGGTGGACAGATTGACTTGGTAACTGATGGCAATGGGGCTTTGCGCGAGGGCTTTTTCAATACGCGCCACACAGGAGCCACAGTTCATGCCGCTAACGGCGAAATCAAAACCATGTAGGGGAACTTGGTAGCCGCTGGCTTCCACTGCTGCAACTAAGTCTGTTAATGCCACCGGCTGGTTGAGATGCACAATGGCTTCATTGGTGACTAAATTGATCACTGCTTGCTCAACACCGGGCACTTTTAACAGCCCGCGCTCAACACGTCCGGCACATCCAGCACAGGTCATGCCCCGTATAGGAATTTGTAGAGTCTGTAAGGTCGCCATAATCATCACCCACCGCTATTTAAGTACAGCTTGCAGGATAAAGCTTACCACGAGGTGAAGGTCAAGGTGTGGCTGGTGGAGTTTTTGCAGGTCGACCTTTGCAGGCCGACCAGGGTATTTTGCAGTGGTTATTACCGCTTATAAATGGCCGGTCTAGGGTTTGTTTTTGTCGGCTTTCTCAGCGGGCATATCTTCGTAGCCGGTGATCATCGGTTTGATCATGCTAAAGATGGTTTTACCGAGGGTGGTCATATATACGTGGGCAATAATAAAAATCAGCATGGCGAAAGCTGCAGCAGTATGGACTAAAGCCACCTCTTCAAGATTGATTGGCCAACCTAAGTTTGCCCAGTCACTGTAGAACAGGTAGAGCAAGCCGGAGATCCAAATTGCCGGAGAAATAATCAACTTAAAGCCTAGGTAAGCTAAGCGTTGCAGCGGGTTGTGCTTGGCTTGGGTGGTTGCGCGATAGGGGTGCTCAGCACCGGTAAAGGTGCCAACTAAGTAGTAATGCACCACCGCACCGAGCTTATCGGTGGTGGGAATATACTGTTTCCATTCGCCGGTGGTGAGGTGCCAGAAAATGGCTAGCACCCATAAACCCATCAAGGCGTAAGCGGCATACTCATGCAGTTGCGCTGCTTTACCAAAGCCCAGCACATGGTAACTGCCGTGAATTTCAAAGCCGGTGAACATTAAAAAGAAGATTAATGCTGCTTGGCTCCAGTGCCAGAAACGTTCAAAGCGTTTAAAAATCATAGTCCGTTTCATTAATTTTTTCTCCTACGGCTAGCGATGATGCGACCGACAGCGTGGGCCAAAACACCCAGCAGGGTTAAGAGAACAATCGCCCAACCAGTACGGTCCAGCCAAATATTGCGATCGCGGCCTGGCATATAGAAATCAGTTAAGGCCGCTAAACGACCGTCACGGGCATGGCAGGAGCCACAGGCCAAAGCATCTGCAGCTGGCGCGACCATATGGGCAATTGGCCAATGCATGCGGGTTTCAACAAAATCGAACTCACCGCTGTACTCTTGCCCAGCATAATCAGTACCCGCCTGTAGTGATTTAGCCCAGTCAAAGTTAGTCCACAGCGCGGTATCATCATCGGGACTGTAGACATGGTTGACTAGCAAATGCTTGTGCACTGTATCGTAGGGCTGCTTACCTGCCATTATTTTAAATGGCCAGATGCGCGAATCAGGGTTGGCGTGACTGCCATTAATTTGGTTTAGATCCAGTGGTGCTTGGGTTGCATCGATCTGCTCTTCACGCAACACATAGCGGCTAACACCATCAAACCAACGGTACTCAGGCACAACGTTTTCACCGTGGCGGAAAGTCCCTTTGGTGCTCAAGTAAGCCAAATTACCATCTTCATCACGGATAGTTTGCGGCTTACCATCCTTGTCCAGTTGTCCAGCCGTGGACCAGTCCCACCAAGTTTTAGTGGCAACGCCACCACGGGCAAATTCAGGAATATGGCAGGTTTGACAGGCCACTTGCGCGACGTGTTGATTTAACTTGGATTTAGCGTGCGGCGCAGAGCCATGACAAGACTCACAAGACGCGCGGGTGTTGTCAGTATGGCTGGGTACATCAACCCCCATAGTGTCGCGGGCATTGGTTAAGTAACGGCTGCCGGTAACGCTGTGCGCCGAGGTGGTATGGCAATCGGCACAGGCAAAATTGGCCCCGTCTTTGGACATATGCACATCAAGGCTGCGCGGTGCAGTGAGTAAAGATGAGTCTAAGTCGCCGTGTTTTACACCATCACCACCGCCACCGTAAAAGTGGCAGCTGCCGCAGTTTTGACTGCTGGTGGCACCGATGCTCTTAGCAATATGCGACAGGTCGGTTTTGCGGGTGATGGATTTATCAACTGGATCGACATACTCATAAATAGGGTGGCCGGCACCGGTGGGCGATTTTTTATAGCCGCCGGTGGTGTCATGACAGATGAGACAGTCTACTGCAGTTTCACTGGTCGGAGCGGGCTGGCGCATATCATCCCAGCCATAACCAGTATGGCAGCTGGTGCAGAAAGGCTCGTTAGAAGCTACAGCGCCACAAAAGCTATTGATAACATGGCGTTTACCAAGCATCTGCCCAGTTTCTGGATGAGGGTATTCTAGAGTCCAGTGGGTGGTTTTTTGCAGCTGCTTAGATGCCTCGGTGTGGCAGCTCAAGCAAGCTGCGGTGACTTCCGGGCCAGACTGAAAAGGCCCTTGCAAAGCTTTAAATTGACTGTGATCGGCGGTCGAAGGCGATGTGCGCTCCACTGCCATAACTGACATCGATGTCAGCATCAGCACCATGATCGCAGTGACCATTTGCCGCAGTGTTTGAGGTGTAAACTGCATCCCCATAGAGCCTCCCTTGACCCAGTGGTCGTTCAAACTGTCCTATTTGTGTGTCGTTCTTGCTTGCATTAGACAAGAGAACGGCGCTACCTAAGCATAGCTTTGGACCTGACGGGCCGTGCAGTCTATGCTGGCAAGCACCTCGTGAGCTGCTTGCTAAGGTTCGGATAAAAATACTACTGAACTTAATATATCATGATATATAGTTATAAGGTTTCTTGTTTAAGCCCGTTTTTCATTAACTAGGACTGTCTTGGCTGAGGCTGTAGATTGTTGGGCAAGGAGTTGATTGAGTTATTGGCTGAATAGGGCTGTTATTACAGCCAATTAATGCGCACTATATTGTTCGCAGCACAAGGGTGTTTGTCAGGAGTAAGATCATGTCTGAATCGTTATTAACAGATCCAAACGTTGCGCAACTGGCCGATGTAGAACCAGAGCAGGCGGTGGTTATTATTACCAGTGGCGCATTGCAAACTCAGGGTATGGCTGTGGTGCTGTCCCGTGCGATGCAGGAGCAAGGAGTGCAATTGAGCATCTTGCTGTGTGATAGCGCCGCTGAGTTAGCCGTTGCGAGTTATCAAAGTGCTGAGGCTTTAGCACCAAAAGGCATGAAGCCTGAAGGCGTGTTGCAGCAGATTATTGCAGCTGGCGCTTACGTGGCTGTGTGTGCGCTGTACCTGCCGAACAGCAAGTATCAAGAAGAGGATTTGCGCGAGGGAGTTAGCGTTGCGCAGCCGGCACAGATGGCGCAGTTGCTGCGCGATCCTAAGCGTAAGGTCTTTACTTTTTAACTTGTTTTAGCTTTGTTAGGCAGGAATAAATAGCAGTGTTCTTGCGCCTGCTGCTTGTGACGCGCGTGACAGTCCAATGGTCATTGCTGTTGATATAAGCTGACTTGGCGAAACTCTTCTGGTTCAGCCAAGTCAGGCAGTGTTTCTGCGTACAGAGTTTGGCTTTTGCTAAACAGCGGGTGCTGAAAATTACGCTGCCTAGAGTCGGCAATAATAGTGTGCTGAGCGAAATCAGGAAAACGTTCGAGCAAAGGTAAGTTAGCAGCGTCATAGAGTACATCTGCGGCAAACAGCACATCGTATTCAGCAGACTCGCTAAATAAGTCATTGCTGTAACTCAGTTCTAGTCGATTCAAAGCAGCATTGGCACGACAGGCTTGTAGCGCAATAGGGTCAAGATCACAGGCCACAGCAGTCTTAGCGCCGGCCAGTTTTGCCGCTAAGGCGACAATGCCGCTACCTGCCCCTACATCAATTACCCGTTTGTCCGCTACTTGCTCTGGGTGGTGCAAAATCCACTGCGCTAAAGCCAAGCCACTGGCCCAGCAAAAACACCAGTAGGGCGGTTCATCGAGCAGGCGTTGAGTTTCTGCTGGGCTAAAGGGACGCTGCATGGTGCTGGGGTCAATCAGCCACAACTGCAGAGGTAAATCTGGCAGCGCACTGGCAATTAATTGTGCATCAGTAACGCGGCTTTGTAAGGCACTGTTGAGTTGCTTAATCAGAGGGTTTGGCACTGTAAAGTCCGCGGTTACCAAGGGTTCTGTTATTTTAACGCTAAACAACATTGTTGCCAGCGCCGAACAAAGATAAAGTCAGCCTAGAGAGACTGCGGCAATGAACTATTTTGCTGTTTTAGACCTAAACTAAGAGTGGAGATAACCGTGCAAGACTCTGCTATTAGCGAGTATAGCTCGTCAATCATAAGCGACAGTTCGGGTTATGCTTGATCGCCCAAGGAGAGATTATGTTGAATAGCACATCACTAAAGTTATCTGCTGTAGCTTTAGGCTTAATGTTTTTAGTGGGCTGTCAGGGGCAGAGCACTAAACCAACAGCTGTGGGCGCTAACGCTCAAGAAAACACGACCGCGTCTGCTGAGCGCGCACCAACACGTGCCGAACAGCATGCTGAAGACACCATGATTACTGTGCATTTAGCACAGCTAAAGGCTGGGCCAGAATTATTGGTGGTGGATTTAGGCGAAGATAAAAAACTCTATGCTTTACCCCACCCAGTGCTCAATCGTGCCGACATGGAGGGCGTGACTGCGGTGACTTCTCAGGAAGGTGAAACTTTTCTTGTGTTTGACATGACTGAACAAGGCAGCAAAAAGCTGGCTGAAATCACTGGCAAAGCTCAGGGGCATTTCTTCTTGTTCGGCGCCGCTGGACAAATGATCGGGATCTCCGGTATCAGCGAGCCAATGACGGATGGCAAACTGGTTATGGCGACCCAAGATCAAAAGCACACTGAGCAGATTTTGCAGTTGTTACGTTAAGTTATAGTGTTTGATGCAATAAAAGCCTAGCACTTGTGGGATGACAAAATAGATCTAAATTAAAACAGCTAAAAACTCTTACTTTAAACAAAATCCAAGTAAAAATAACAAAATAGTTTTAAAGTAACTGTAGCTGTATAAAGTATCTCGGGATTCATAA